>Ga0316628_100001834_pt1 | contig 15295 bp, 14 predicted proteins | sample OWC_Aug_M2_C1_D5_FD_207648 | JGI IMG/M metagenome (GOLD analysis project Ga0316628, IMG submission 207648) | Wetland soil microbial communities from Old Woman Creek delta, Ohio, United States - OWC_Aug_M2_C1_D5_C | ecosystem: Environmental > Terrestrial > Soil > Wetlands | place: USA: Ohio... | reverse complement strand
GCTCATCCTCGCCGCCGCGGTGGGGGTGTTCCACGTCCCGGTGCGCGGCTCGGTGCTGCTGCTCCTGCTCGGGCTCGGGCTGTTCATCGCCGCGAACCTCGCCGTCGGCTTCACCTTCTCCACGCTGGCCAGGAACCAGCTCCAGGCGATGCAGATGGCGGTGTTCTTCATGCTCCCCTCCATCCTCCTCTCCGGCTTCATGTTCCCCTTCGCCGGGATGCCCCGGTGGGCGCGGATCATCGGCGAGGCGCTCCCGCTCACCCACGCGCTCCGGCTGATCCGCGGTATCCTGCTCAAGGGCAACGGGCCCCTGGACGTCCTGCCCCACCTCTACCCCCTGGTGGTGTTCTCCCTCGTGGTGGGGACGCTTGCCATCCGCGGCTACCGGCAGACGCTGGACTAGAGTTCGGGGGAGCCCGTGCCTCCCGCCGACTCCGACACCTCGCTGTCCCGGCTCTCGGTCCTGGACTGGATCGGCGTGCTGATCGTCGCCGGGTCCGCGCTCTTCGCGCTGGTCGTCCCGCTGTTCATCGCGCCCATCTTCCGGCGGCTGGCCGAGTCGCTCGGGGCCACCGGTCCCTCCTTCGCCGCCTCGGTGCTCCAGGGCTGGGTCCCGGTGTTGCTCGGCTTCCTCCCGCTCGGGGTGGTGGTGGTCGCGCTCGCCGTGCCGCAGCCGCTGATGCGCCGGCGGGTGCTGCTCCTCATCGCCTTCGCCCTCACCGTCCTGGCGAGCGCGGTGCTCCTGTTCGCCCTCTACGGCACGCTCTTCTCCGTCGCCGGCGCTGCAGGTCCGTAGCGTTTTCCCCGGAATCGCCTCCGGCGTCGTGCAATCGCCTGTCAGCGGCGATGAAAATTTCCGTGGTTTGGCCGAGCCTTCCGCTCACCCCCGTTGTCAAAGCAGGGTGGATTCGTTATCTGCCTTCTGGGTTCGCTTGGCTCTCTGAAGAGGTTCCCCCCCACCGCTTCAGACGAGAACGAGCGAGCTCGTCGTAGAAGGCCTGTGGCCCGGCGTCCGTCGCGGATTGCCGGGCTGCTTCTTTTCCGGGCCCTGCCGTCGGACGCGCCACGAGAGGGACCTCCCCGGCCGCTCGATGGGGTCGAGCCGTCGTGCCCCTCTGTCGGCTGCCGAGCACCCTCGGGCCAGCTGACGCGGCGCGGGGCAACTCCGTAAAGAGCGGAAAGCACGGGTGAACCCTCGAGCGCCGGCGAAGGTCCCCGGCGCCCCGGTGGGTCGCGCCGCCGGGAGGGTGGTGACTCGCTTGTGGACCGCCGGCGGGCGATCCACCGTTGTCCCTTGGAGCGGGGAGACGGAGGCGTCGGACGTGGTGGTGAAGTGGATCCGGTCGAAGGTCTCGAAGCGGGAGGAGCCCGCCGGACAGAACTGCATCGGCTGCCTCCGGCACATCGCCGGCACGACCGAGGATCAGCTCTTCTTCGCCGGAGGGGTGTTCCTCCCCGGCGTCGGCTGGTTCTGCAGCGCACGCTGCGAGACGCAGTACCGGTTGCGCTTCCGCGTGCAGGCCTCGAAGACCCCGGTGACCGGGACGGCCGAGGCGCCGGTCTCCCGGTCACCCACGGGGAAGGCTCCCACGCCGCCGCCGGAGCCCCCTGCCGAGCCTGCGGCGCCGGCGCGCCGGCCCGCGGCCGACGAGCTCGCCGACGCGCTCCGCGCCCGCCGGCGCGGCTGAACACGGGGAACTGAAGCGCCAGCGGGGTCCCTCAGTTCCGCCCCAGCCCCCGGGCCGCCGCGCGCCGCACCGCGGGGTCGCCGTCGGCGAGCGCGGCCCGGAGCGCCGCATGGGCCTCGGCCGGCGCGCTCCCCAGCCCCTCGAGGTCGCCGAGCGCCTCCACCGCCGCCACCCGGACCTCGGGAGCCTGGTCCCTGGCCAGCCCCAGCAGGGCCGGGACGGCGCGGGGGTCCTCGAGCGTGCCCAGCGCCGAGGCCACGGCCGCGCGCACCGGGGTGTCCGGATCCTGGCGGCGGGCGAGCAGCGGCTCCAGCGCGGCCGTGTCCCCGGACGCCCCCAGCGCCTCCGCCGCGGCCCGGCGCACGCCCGGATCGGCATGCTCGAGCGCGGCCTTCAGGGCGGGGGTGTTCCGCGGGTCCTCGGCCCGTCCCAGCGCCCAGGCGGCCGCGCCGGCCACCGCCGGGAACGCATCCCGGAGCGCGGTGACCAGCGCCTCGCGCCCCGCGCCCTCGCCGTGGACGCCGAGCCCGAGGGCGGCCGCCTCGCGGGCCAGGGGGCTCGCGGAGGCCACCGCGCGGGTCAGCCGGGCGACGGCGTCGGGAGCGGGGCTGTCCCCGAGCCAGAGGGCGGCGGCCCGCCGGACGCAGGGGCGAGGGTCCGCCAGCGCCTCTCCGAGCAGCCCGAGGGCGGCCGGCTCTGTCACCGCTCCCTGGCCGAGCGCGGGCGGAGCGTCCTCGCCCGCCAGCCGCCGGCGCCGGCCCTCCCAGCCGCCCTGCGCGAGCCGGTCGACCGCCACGGTGCACAGCCGCGGGTCGCCGCCCCGGAGCACCTCGAGCCCGGCCCTGACCTCGGCCTCCCCGGGGCCGGACCGCGCGCCGGAGAGCCAGGGAGGCGGGTGGTGCCCGTGGGGCCGTGCACGGACCGCTCCCGCGCCGGCCAGGACGGCCAGCGCCGACACCACGAGGAGCGGGCGCATCAGTCCCTCTGGCCGAGGGCCTGGGCCGCGGCGCGCCGGACGGTGACGTCCTTGCTCTGCATCGCCGCGATGAGGGCCTGGAGCGCCGCGCCGTCGCGGATCTCCGAGAGCGCCTCCACCGCCGCGCCCCGCACGTCCGGGTCGGAGTCGTCGAGCAGCGCCTTGAGCTGCGGCACCGCCTTGCCGTCGTGGATCTGCCCCAGCGCCTCGGCGGCCTGCTGGCGGACATCGGGGCTCGGGTCGCGCACGGCGTCGAGCAGGGCCTGCGGAGCGGCCTTCAGCTCGAGCTCGCCGAGGCCGGCAGCCGCGGCGGCGCGCACCTCGGCGTTCTCGTCCTTGAGCGCCGCGACCAGCCCGTCCTGCGCGGCCGGGTCACGGTAGCGAGACAGCGCGCGCACCGCCCGGGCCCGGACCTCGACGTTCGGGTCCTTCACCAGCTTCGACAGCGGGGCGAGCGCCCGCCGGTCGCCCTGTCGCGAGAGGCCCTCGAGCGCGACCAGGCGCACCCGCGCGTCGGGGTCGCCGAGGAGCTTGATCAGCGGCTCGCCCGCAGCGGGCTCGTCGAAGGAGAGGAGCGCCTCGGCCGCCTCGCGGCGCACCACCGGGCTCGCGTCGGCTGCCGCCCGGGTGAGGGCGGGGATGGCGCGGGCGTCCTCCACGTTCCCCAGCGCCTCGACGGCGCTCCGGCGCACCTCGACGTTGGCGTCGCCGAGCAGCCCGGCCAGCGGGTCCACCGCCCGCGGGTCGCCGATGCGGCCCAGCGACTCGGCGGCGGCCTGGCGCACGCCCGGGTCGCCGTCCTTCAGCGCGGCGATGAGCGCGTCCACGGTCTTCGGGTCGGCCGGCGTGCGGCTGCCATGGCCCCGCCCGTGTCCCGTGGAGCGGGCGTGGGCCCGGCGCACGGCGTCGCGGGCCTGGCGCTCGGCGTCGCGGGCCATGCGCTGGGCGTCACGGCGGATGCGCTCGACGTCCACCGCGGCGGGCGGCGCGGGGGGCCGCGGCGCGACGGGCGGATGGGGCGGGATGGGCGGCGCAGGATCGGTCGCGAGGGCGAGCGCCAGCATCGGGCGCGGCTCCGCGGCGGCAGCGGGCTCGGGGGCCGGCGCGAGGGCGAGGACCGGGATGGCGGGCGCGGCGGTCTCGAGCAGGACCCGCTGGCCCGGGCGCTCGGTGCTGCGCGGGCGCGGCGCGGGCGGCGCGCTCTGGGTCGATGGGGGCGGAGGCTCGGCGTCGGGCGCCGTGCCCGGTCCGGGCGTCCGCGTCGGGTCGACGTGGGGCGCGGGGGCGGGGGTGGTGCGCGCGGGGGAGGTGGTGCCCGCGCCGGCGGCGGAGTCTTCGAGCGCGCCGTCGAGGACCTCGCGGTCCAGCGACTGGACGGCGACCATGGCCCGGGTCTCGGGGCGCGGCGGGCCCGCGTCGGCGCGGGGCGCGGGCGGCCGGGGCTGACCCGCGCCGAGGGCGAGCCGCTCCGGCGCCGCCCGGACACCGGGAGCGACCAGGACGGTCAGCAGCAAGAGGAGCGCCATCCCGCCGACGTGCCACGGCCGGAGACGCTCCACCTCGTCCGCGCCGCGCTCGAGCAATCGGGTCACCCGGGCGAGCAGCTGGCTCGGGTGCTCCGCCATCCCGGCCAGCGGGATGGTGGACGCCCTGCCGTCGAGCCACCCCGCGACCGAGGCGAGGCCGCGCGCCACGTCGAGGCCCGAGCCGTTGCGGGCGGCGGCCCAGTCGTCGCAGAGGTACTCGGCGACCTCCTGCATCCGGGCGCGGGCCAGGCGGTTCAGCGGCTGGAAGAAGAAGACCTGCTCCATCACCGACCCGAGCACCAGCCATACCGGGTCCAGCCGGCGGAGGTGGGCCAGCTCGTGGGCGAGCACGCTGCGCTGCTGGGCGGCGTCGAGCTCGAGCAGCGCCTCGGCGGGGAGGCAGATCTCCGACCAGCCCAGGGCCACGGGGCTGCGCAGCCCCTCGGCGGTGGTGAGCCGCACCGGACGGGCGTGCCCCACGTCGCGGCAGAGGCCCTCCAGCCGTGCCCGGACCAGGGGGTCCATCACCGGGGCGCGCTCGCCGAGCGCGGTGAGCAGGCGGGCCCGGAGCAGTGCGAGGCGCAGCAGGAACGCGCTCGCCACCACTGCCCAGCCGAGGAACGCCAGGCCCGCCGGGGAGAGGCGGGGCACGGCCAGCGAGCGCGCCGGGGCGGACCCGGCCGGCGCGGGGAGCACGGCCAGCGAGCGGGTCGGGGCGGGCGCCGTGGGGGTGGACTCGACCGGCGAGGGGAGCACGGCCGCGGTGGGGGGGACGGGCGGGACCGTCGGAACGGCCGGAACGGGAGCGATGGGAACGCTCACCCTCGTGGGGTGGGTGTGGACGGTCCGGGCGACGATGGCGACGCGGGGCTCGGGGTCCGTGGTCGCCGCCTGTGGGGTGGCGAAGGCCGGGAGCGACGGCGCGCTCAGCTCGGCGGCGCCTCCGAAGGGGGTGAGACCGGCCGCGAGCTGTAGCGTGGCGGTGAAGAGGGCTCCGACCAGCGCCGTTCGCCAGGCGAGGTCGCGCAGCCGGAGCGAGCGCAGGAGCCCGGCCCGGTCGGCGAGCCACACCGTGCCGATGAGCGCCGTGCTGTGGAAGGCGTAGGTGAGGAGCCAGGCCACACCGAGCGTGGCGGCGAGGGAGAGGAAGGTGCCCAGCATCCCGGCATTCATCGGCCCCCTCGCTTTCCGCGGCGGCCCTCGGCCTCGGCGATCAGCGCGCGGACCTTCTCCAGGTCGCCCGGACGGACGCTGCCCGCATCGAGCAGGTGACTCATGAGCGCGGCCACGTCACCCCCGAAGAGCAGGTCCGTGAGCCCGCTCACCATCGAGCGGCGGACCTCGCCCTCCGAGACGCGCGCCCGGTAGAGGTATTGCCTGCCCTGGGCGGTGTGGCTCACAACCCCCCGTTTTTCGAGGCGACTGAGGAGGGTGGCGATGGTGGTCGGGGCCAGGTCGCGCCCGGGGCGGAGCGCCTCGGCGATCTCGGCGACGGTGGCCTCGCGCCGGTCCCAGAGCACGCGCAAGAGCGCGAACTGGAGGTCGGTGAGCTGCGTGGCGTCGGGCATGCGGGCTCCTCCTCGGCTTCGTCGACAGATGTAATACTACGTCTGTAGACGAGTCAAGTCGGGGGCGATTGCCTGTCCGGAAGGGGCGCGGCGTTCAGAGCCAGCGCGGGGGTGGGGTCTGCCGACGCCGGGCGAAGTCGCCGAAGAGCGACGTGACGCGCTGGCGCGGCGTTTCGCCGCGTCCCATCTCGAGAGAGAGCGCTCGCTCCTGGACGAAGACCTCTCGTCCGGCCTCGAGGACGATGAAGGAGGCGTGGTTCCAGGCATAGAGCGCGAGGTGACCCTCGGCGAGCCGCTCCAGCTCGAGTCGCCCGGGCTCCGGTCCCCGGCAGACGACCTCCAGGCGGCGGCCCGAGCCGAGCCGGAAGCCGATCTCGCCCGGCTCCAGCCAGAGCTCGATGGGTGGGTCTGCGCCGTCGATCGTCCTCCTGTCCTCGTGGATCGGCACGGCGTCCGGGTCGTGGGCTCGGCTCGTCCCGTGGCGCGAGGCGGCGGCGAGGACGACGGGACACGGCGCCGTGGGGTCCATCCGGCAGAGGGCCCAGTCGCAGAACCGGCAGGCATGGAGGGCGGTCCGGGACTCCTCGGAGAGCGCCTCCAGGAGGAGCTCCGCGATGCGGGCCAGACGTGGCCGCAGGACGAAGGGGAGGCGGTCGACGAGCGAGCGGGCGACGTGGGCCCGTGCCCGTGCGGCAAGGAGGGCCTGCCGCGCGCCGCGCTCCGAGACGCGGAGCCTCTCGGCGCGCCCATCTCTCGGATCTCGCTCCCGGAGGAGAAGACCCCTCCCCGCGAGGCGCGAGAGCAGGTGTCCGACGCCCTGGTGACCGATGCCGAGAGCCCTCGTCAGATCGGAGGCCCGGACCCCTGGCGCCCGGTGAATCCACTGGAGCGCGGCGATCGCGGGCGGCGAGAGGCCGACCGAGCTGGTCATCGCCTCCAGCATCCGATCATTGAGCGCGACCGCCAGCGCGCCCAGCAGTTGGGCGACGCGCGGCTCCACGGGGGACCGCGGGCCTTCATGCTCGATCAGCCAGCGTGGACGCATCCGCCTCGAGCGGGTCCAAGGAAAGGGGTCCAACCATTCAGGCAAGTCACCTGCCTATTTCCCAGAAAAAGGCAGGTGCATTTCCTGTGCAGTCGACCCCTCAGGCCGGGGTCCCGTCTGCTGGGCGAGCTCAGTCCAGAAAGGCGGAGCGCCGTCTCGTGCGCGGGACACCCAGCCAGCGTGGGCGCATCCGCGTCGAGGGGGGCACCGATGAGGGGGTCTCGACTATTCAGGCAAGTCACCTGCCTATTTCCCGAAAATAGGCCGGTGCGTTTCCTGCGTAGTCGACCCCTGGCCGACAGCCGGGCTCCTAGGCGAGATCGGGTCCAGAAGGGCCGGAACGCCGTTTCCCGCTCGAGACACCCAGGCACGGCCGGGGAGGAGGCGCCGGCCGATGGAGGCCCCGAGCGGCGCGGCACGGCGATTCGAGAGCGCGCCGGGCCGCGCAGGCCACGAGCAGTGAGACTCCGCCCCGAGCAGCGAGACCCAGCCGTGGAGAGCGGCGGGCCGCGCAGGGCCCGAGGGCGAGACTCCGTGGTGGAGAGCGGCGGGCCGCGCAGGGCCCGAGGGCGAGACTCCGTGGTGGAGAGCAGCGGGCCGCATAGGTCCCGAGCAGTGAGACCCGCGGTGGAGAGCGGCGGGCCGCGGCGGCCCCGAGGGCGAGACGCCTTGGTGGAGAGCGGCCCGCAGCGGAATCTCGGAGCATCGGGCGCGGCCCTCGAGAACGCATCGGGCCCGGGGAGGCCCCCGGGGTGCGGCACTGCGGAGGGACCCCGTCCGTCCTGCGTCCCCTCGAGGCCCTTCACCCTGTGCGACCGCGCGGAGCCGGCATTCCACCGCATCCGGAGCCTGCACCCGGAGCGCTCCGCCTCACCCTGCCGGCGCGAAGATGCTCCGGTGCACCCTCCAGCTGCCGTCCTCCACGCGCCTGAGGATGCGCATCACGTGGAAGCGGCTGGCAGTCACCTCGCCGGTCGACCGGTCACGCTCGCTGCCCTCGATGCGGCCCCACTCGACGGCGGTGTCCCCGAAGACCAGCGTCTCCTCGAACACCTCGCGGTACTCGAGCACCTCGGTGGAGCGGGCGGCGGCGGCCATCTTGCCGAGCTGGGCGCGGAGCTCGGGGCCGCGCATCACCGGGCCGCCGGGGGGGAGGGCCACCGGGTCGTCGGTCCAGAGCGCGGCGAGCGCCTTCACGTCGTACGCCTTGCTGGCGGCCTCGTCCCGGCGGCGAAGCGCCTCGATGCCCCGCATCGCCTCCTCGTCGTTGCTCATCGTGCGCCGTCCTTGCTCGGGGGCCGGTGGAGCCCGAACGGGCGACCCTCGGGGTCGACGAGGATGGCGAGCGTGTCGCCGTCCGGCAACGCCTGCGGGGGGATGATCACCTGGGCGCCGAGCCCGCCGGTCCGGGCGAAGGCCCGGAGCGAGTCGCTGGGGTGCCGGGTGCAGCGGCGGGCAAGCTCGGCGCGGAGCACGGCGGCGAAGCATGGCGGCGAAGCACGGCGGCGAAGCATGGCGGCGAAGCATGGCGGCGGAGGAGGAGGCCACGGCGGGGTCGTGGAGACGACCCGGTCGCCGCGAGAACCGGGGCAGCCCGGCTTCCCCACCCTCACAACCAGCGGGCGCCCCCGGCGCTCCGGCCGACCCTCCTCGGCCAGCCGGAGCCCCGGGTCACGGCTCAGTGACCGACGTGCAGCCGGGTCACGTACGTGCCCCAGTCCGCGTAGATGATGCGCGGGCGGGCGGAGGTGAACTCGCCGGCGAGCCAGATGGACCCGTCCGGCGCGGCCACCGCGGCACCATAGTCCCCCCAGCGGGTGACGCCCCCGCCGCCGAAGTACGCATAGCCGGTGAAGCCATCCTGCGGGACCAGACCGGTGCCGGCGACGTGGATGGCCCCGGGCCCGTCGTCATCGACCACCGCGTAGCCGGTGGAGGGATAGAAGTCCTTCCCGCCGATGGAGAAGCCGATCGCGCCCTTGCCCGCGGCGTTGATCGCCACCGTCGGGTAGCTCAGGTACGTGCCGACGCGGGCCAGGTAGCCCTGCTTCTTCATCTTGGCCGTGAAGCCCTTGTTGTCGGACTCGACCTCCGCGCGGAACCAGTAGACGCCGGCGCGGTCGGCGGTGTCGCCCTGGGGCCGGACGATGGTCCCGATGGTGCTCCACAGCGTGCCGTCGGTGTAAACGGACTGCTGCATCCGGTCGTCGTTGGTGTCGGTCATCTCCAGCGGGTCATTGCCCAGCCCGAGCTGCTTGAGCAGGTCACGCAGCGGGGTCGGGCCGTCCTTCTGCGACGCCGGCGGCGGGATGCCGTACACCAGGCTCTTGAGAATCTTGTAGTCGAGGCTCGCCCGTGGGCGCGGGGTGTTGAGGGTGCGGGTCCCGCTCATTCCCCAGACCGCGATGCGGTCGTCGAGCCCGCCGGTGAACTCGAGCGAGCTGGTGAAGTACTCGGTGCCCTGGTTGGCCTTCTCGAACTTGCCGCCGGGGGGCGTGCTCGCCGGCTGGACGCTGTACGCGATGCCCTCCTCGAGGGCCAGGTTGTCGAACAGCACCACGCTGCCGTTGCCGGTGAAGGCCTTCTTGCCGATCCCGTACACCTGGGCGCCGTTGAAGCCGTTCACGAACAGCGGGAACTCGTTGTTGCTGATGAAGATGGCGTTGTCGTCGAAGCCGAGCAGCGGCTGATCGCCGATGCAGGGGCAGCGGGGATGGCTGGGGGTCCCGTTGCTCCCGTCGTTGGTGGTGTCGAGCGCGTACGCGTCCCAGGTTCCGGTGGGGTCACCGGTGCGGCTCCGGGCGATGAGGGTGTGGCTCGGGCCGGGGAAGCTGCCCGTCGCCGGGTCCACGTCGATCTGGAGGATGGTGAGGTACCAGCGGTCCTCGGTCCAGTCGTAGATGCACTTCGGATCGCTGACGAAGTCGCCATAGGAGCCGTCGGCGCCGTACTGCGGCGCGAGCCCGAAGAACTGGTTCGCCGGCACCGGCCCGGACAGGAGGTTGCCGCTGGTGTCGTAGATGGCGAAGGCCACGTTCACCGCCTCGAGCACGAAGCCGTGGCCGACGCAGAGCCCCTGGTCCGGCGGCTCGAGGCTGCCGTTGCTGTTCTCGTAGATGCCCGTGCCGGCCAGCGCCTGGTCGGTGTTGTTCAGCCCCTCGAATCCGCTGAATCCTGGATTCAGGAGCGAGATGCCGGCGCTCGGCGCGACGCCCGGGTTGCTCGGGAGTGGATGACTGGCCGTCGGCCCGCCCGCGAGATACGCGTGCAGGTCCACTTCCGGCCGATCGAGCAGTCGCCCCGGCTCGGTGGGCAGTCGGGCAGCTCCCGCGGGTGGTGGTGCGGTGAGCGTGCCGCGTGGGGTGAGCTTCAGCTCGACGGCAGCGGGGGAGGCGGCACTCGCAAGAGAGGCAGAAAGGAGCAACAGGCTTGTCACGACATGTCGCATGCGTTCACTCCTGGTGGGAGACGGGAGCCTGTCTGCATACCCGGGGAGATGACAACGAGAATGGACGCAAAAGCGGCTGACGCGGGGAGTCAAATGCCCAGGGTTCCGCCGGTGGGCAGACCCGGAGTCCGGCGCCGTGGTCGCCGCGGCGCGGGGCTGACGCTCATCGAGGCCGGGCCCGCGGCCGCTCACTGCATGCGCTGGCCGGGGAGGCACAGGCGAGGAGCGTCACCCACCGGGCCGCAGCCATCGACGGGCGGAGGAAGCAGCAACGATGCCCTGGGCTTGATGGGCTGCACACCCGTGCAATCGATTGCGTCGACCGCCCGGGCCTGCAAGGACCGGGCGTGCTCCACACCGGGGCCTCAGCGCGCGGCGGTCGGTCGGCAAGCCGCCCGGATGCGCTCGCGGTCGCGCACGAGCGTCCGGACGTCGGCTGGCGGTGGATCGTCCGGGAGCACGTCCAGCGCGCGCTGCGCCGCGTCCACCGCGTCCTCGCACCGGCCGAGGGCGCCGAGCACCACCGCGCGGGCGATGAAGACGACCGGGTTCCACGGCTCGAGCTCCTCGGCGCGGGCCACGCTCCGCAACGCGCCCGCACCGTTCCCGGCACGGATCTCCTCGATCGCCTGCGCGGTCAGCGCGTCGACGCTGTCCGGAGCGGCGTTGACCGCGGCGAGGGCCGCGGCCTGGCGCTCCTCCGCAGGACCGCCGTCGTCGCGCAGCACGCGGGCGAGGAAGACCCGGGCCTCCGCGCTCCCGGGGAACCGCCGCACCAGCGCCTCGGCGCGCGCGCGGCGAAGGTCGCGATCCGATTCCAGGGCCGCCAGGCGCACCCGGGGGAGCGGCTCGTCGGGCGCGGCGGCCGCGGCCGCCTCCAGCTCGGTCCGCACGCGTCGTGCGAGGCCCTCGGCACCCCGGGTCCTCGCCGCGATCGCCCACAGCTCGGCGAGCGCGAGGTGGACCTCCCAGGGAGCGAGGAGCCGCTCGGTCCGTGGCCGGGTCGCGGCTGCGGCGAGGGGGACGAAGGGGCGCACCTCCGTGGGCCAGCCACCGGCCTGCTCGAGCCTCCACATCGTCTCCGCCAGGTGCCGCAGGTCGAGCTGGCGTCTGAGGTCCGCCCACGCCCGACGCCACGGCGTTCCCCCCGCCAGGGCGACCTCGAGCGCCCGCATCCGCAACGGCTCCTCCGTCCGCAGGAGGCAGATCCAGAGGCGTGCCGAGAGGTAGAGGTCCTCCAGCTCCTCCTCGGTGGCGGTCTCCCACGCTCGAGACGCGGTGTCGTCCAGCGAGAGCAGGGCGCGGGGGATCACGGGTGCCGTCAGGCCCGAGCGGGTGCACCCGAAGCGCACGTGGTGGTCGTCGAGCAGGATCACCGACTGGAGGTAGCTGGCCAGACCTTCGTGGAACCACCGCGGGGCTCCGGGCATGCGGTGACGGATGAGCTCGTGGGCGACCTCGTGCGCGAGGACCTGCACCCCGGGCGAGCGGTCGCCGAAGGTGACGTCGCTCCCGGCGGTCACGAGGAGCGGCCCCTCCGCCGAGGTGGTGGCGATTCCGGACCGGTCGGTGAAGGAGCGGAGCTCCGCCGGATTTCGGAGGACGATGGCCTGCGTCGTCCCCGGCGAGTCGCCACCCGTCGACCAGGCGGTCTGGAGCCACCAGCGCAGGGTCTCCAGCTCCTCCAGCGTGGACCGCGCCGAGCCCTCCGGGAGGTCGGTCCGTAGACGGAAGTGAGCGGACCGGAGCTCGCGCCAGCCCTGGACCGGTGGCGGCGGGGGTTCGTGCACGCACCCGAGGAGGACGACGGCTGCGAGGAGGAGCGGGCGCATCCGGGCCGCGACCAGGCTAGCGGACGGATGCCCCGGTGCGGGGCGTCGGTCGGGGTGCCCACACGCCCTGCGTGGAGGGGAAGAGGCTCCGGGCGAGGGTCGGCAGCTTGCGGGCGAACCCACGGACGTGGCTGGCGAGCACGTCCCTGGGCCACATGGCGTCGTAGGTGAGCAGCGCTGGGCCGTCGGCGAGCATGACGACGGGCAGCGGGTCCGCGGTGCGCACCTTCGACTCCGGGAGGATGGCTCCGCCGAGGCCGAGCTCGGCCCAGTCCTCGAGCGTTCCGTAGCTGATGGCGCGCCCCGGATACTCGTCGATGGCGAGGCCCGCGTCGGCGAACATCGCGCGCGTCGCGTCGGCCAGTCCGCAGGCGCCCTGGGGCAGGAGGAGCCGGTCCCGGGCGATCTCCCGGAGCCCGATGCGAGGTCCGATGCCGGGGCGGGCGCCTCCGGGCGGGACGTAGCGGAGGCGTTCCCGGTAGAGGGTGCACCGCATCCAGTCCGGGGCGCCGATGCCTCGGGGAGCGCAGACGATGTCGGCCTGCTGGGCCTCGATCCTGCCGTGCACCTCACCGACCTGACACTCCTTGAAGACGACCTCCACCCCGGGGTGCTCGGCGACGAAGGGCTTGGCGAGCCGGCTGAGCGAGCGGATGTCGAGCACCGGCGAGTAGGCGAGGCGGAGGAGCTTGACGTGGGGGTCACGCAGGCGGGCGATGCCCTCCTTGACGTCCTCGAGGGCGGCGAGGACGCCGCGGACGCGGGCCAGGAGGTCGCGGCCAGCCGGCGTGAGCTCCACCCCGGCGCGAGAGCGCTGGAAGACGGTGGTGCCCACGCAGGTCTCGAACTCCGCGATGGCGGCGGAGACCGTGGGCTGCTTGACCGAGAGGCTCCGGGCGGCGGCGGTGAACGAGCCGGCCTCGGCAACCGTGGCAAAATAGGTGAGCTGCGCGAGCGTGGGCTCCATAGGTGTTCACTATAGCAGCATAGAAGCCATCATCGTTTCCTGTGACTAGGGCGGTCGCTATCCAGCGCGAGCCTCCCGGACTGCACCGGGCGCGACGATGGGGTTGATGCGATGCGACGTCTCTGGATTGGAGCGGTGGTCTGTGGAGCGCTTGCGGGTCTGGTGGCAGTTGCGGGACCGCGGGAGTCCGCGGCGGGTGCCGCGGCGGTGCCGATCGAGTCCGCGAGCTGGGGGCCGGTCTTCCCGGACCAGCCCTCGGGCCCGGCCATGGCGGTGCTGTGGGGTGACGTGAAGAAGGGACCGGTGGGATTCCTGCTGAAGTTCCCGGCGGGCGCGATCGTGCCGAACCATGTCCACTCCTCGGACTACCAGGCGGTGGTGATCTCGGGGGAGTTCAGCCATGCGGCGGGGAAGGATCCGGCCGTGGCACTGGCTCCGGGCTCGTACTGGTCGCAGCGGGCGCGGCGACCGCATGTGAATACCTGCGGTCCCGCAGGACCGTGCGTGCTCTACCTCACCGCACCGAAGGGATTCGACCTCAGCTTCGTGAAGTGAGGGACCCTGCTCAGTCGCACTTCCAGCCGAGGCCCCAGACCTGGCCCCGCGCATCGGTGAAGTCGGTGGTGTTGGAGCACCTGACGTGCGCACAGGCATCGTCGAAGGAGCCCCAGACCAGGTTCTCCTCGAACACCATGAGGCGGGCCGGCGAGGACCAGCCGCAGTGGTCCGGCTGACCGTAGCCGACGTGATACGCCTCGTGAACGAGGGTGCCGGAGTACTTTGCTGCGACGTGCACCTTGCCGTCGCCCGTGAAGCCGATGAACTCGGGATGGCCGAGCTCGGCGAGGTCGTCCTCGGCCTCGAAGACGATCTGGACCTGGCTCAGGTCGATGCCGGTGGCCCGCTCGGCCCTGGTCACGTAGGCGAGCGCCGGCGGGCAGTCGACGACGGCTCCTACCTCGACGGAGACGGAGGGGTTGCAGGTGAGCAGCTGCTCGGTCCCTTCGGTCCGCCCGCAGGCGACGAGGGCGACGGCCAGAATGGCGCTGACGTTTCGCACGGCGGTGTCCGGTCGCTGCAAGGGTGCGAGAGTCGAGCCAGCGTCCGCGGCGTCCGGACAGGCGGACGCTGACCTGGGCGAGCTGTGCAAGTCTCGGACATGAGGGGTTTCCGGATTCGCATCGCCGCGCGCGAGTGGTGACGAATGTCGTCACCGGACGCGGGTGAGCACAGTCGTCGTGACCGAATTTGTCACCACGCAATCGGCAGCGAGGCCGCTCGGGTCGCCGACGTGATGGCCCGTCTATGGTCTTCGAATCGCAGCCCGTGCAATCCTGCTGGGCTCCCTGGGCAGACCGTGCGACAGATAGAAAACGTCAACGTCATCGGCTTCGATCTCATGCCCTCACCGGAGGCGGTGAGGGCAAAGCTGCCCCTCGGCGAACGCGCAGCGAGGACCGTCGTGGACGGGCGAGCGGCCATCGAGGCGATCCTCGATGGTACGGATTCCCGTCTGTTCGTCGTGGTGGGACCCTGCTCGATTCACGACCCGGTGGCGAGCCTCGAGTACGCCGGGAGGCTCCAGCGGCTGAGCGACGAGGTGAAGGAGACCCTGCTCCTGGTGATGCGGGTCTACTTCGAGAAGCCGCGCACCACGGTTGGCTGGAAGGGCTTCGTCAATGACCCGTACATGGATGACTCCTTTCGCGTGGACGAAGGCGTCGTCCGAGCGCGCCGCTTCCTGCTCGACGTGAACGAGCTCGGTCTTCCGGCGGGAACCGAAGCCCTGGACCCGATCGCGCCCCAGTACTACGGCGACCTCATCGCCTGGACGGCCATCGGTGCGCGGACGGCAGAATCGCAGACCCATCGGGAGATGTCCTCGGGACTGTCCACCCCCGTGGGTTTCAAGAACGGGACCGACGGCGAGATCGGAGTTGCGGTCAACGGCATCCTGTCTGCGAGCCGGCCGCACAGCTTCCTGGGCATCAACGGGCAGGGCACGTCAGCCATCGTTCGCACACGTGGCAACCGCCATGGGCACCTCGTCCTGCGCGGGGGAAGAGGCCGTCCCAATTTCGATGCCGTGTCCATCCGCCTCGCGGAGCAGGCCCTGGCTGAGGCGTCCTTGCCGAACAACATCGTCGTCGATTGCTCGCACGGCAACTCCTGGAAGAATCCGGAGCTTCAGCCGCTCGTCATGAAGGATGTCGTTCACCAGGTCGAGAACGGGAACTCCTCCGTG
>Ga0316628_100001833_pt1 | contig 15302 bp, 13 predicted proteins | sample OWC_Aug_M2_C1_D5_FD_207648 | JGI IMG/M metagenome (GOLD analysis project Ga0316628, IMG submission 207648) | Wetland soil microbial communities from Old Woman Creek delta, Ohio, United States - OWC_Aug_M2_C1_D5_C | ecosystem: Environmental > Terrestrial > Soil > Wetlands | place: USA: Ohio... | reverse complement strand
AGGAAAGTTTCGTCGTGATCCGCCTGTCCGACGCGGAACGTCTGAATGTGCCGTACCTGCTGGCGATGATCGAGGATTCCTTCCTGTCCCGGCCCGACACCATCGTGGTACCGGGCACGAAAATGGAATATGCGATGCAGCTCATCCTTACGCCGATGATCCGCGAACTGGTCAACGAAAGCAGAAAGGCGCGCGGCTGACCGGGCAACTGCATTTATAATCCGGGATCGAAACCGCAATCCCTCCCGATTCCGCATGTCGCTTCTCGAAGGCCTCAATCCGCAGCAACTCGAAGCCGTCACGCTGCCCCACCAGTCGGCACTGATTCTCGCCGGTGCCGGTTCCGGCAAGACCCGCGTACTCACCACGCGCATCGCCTGGCTGATCCAGACCGGGCAGGTCGGCCCGCAGGGCCTGCTTGCCGTGACGTTCACCAACAAGGCAGCGCGCGAGATGCTGCTGCGCATTTCTGCGATGCTGCCGATCAACACCCGCGGCATGTGGGTCGGCACCTTTCACGGGCTGTGCAATCGCATCCTGCGCGCGCACCACCGCGATGCCGGATTGCCGCAAACCTTCCAGATCCTGGATTCGGCCGACCAGCTGGCCATGGTCAAGCGCGTCATGAAGTCGATGAACGTCGACGATGAAAAGTATCCGCCGAAGCAGGCGCAGTACTTCATCAATGGCGCCAAGGAACAGGGATTGCGCGCCGCCAAGGTCGAAGCCTTCGACGATTTCTCGCGCAAGCTGGTGACGGTCTATGACACCTACGATGCGCAGTGCAACCGCGAAGGCGTGGTGGATTTCGCCGAGCTGCTGCTGCGCTGCTTCGAGCTGCTGTCGAAAAACGAGATCCTGCGGGAACACTATCGCGCCCGCTTCAAACATATCCTGGTCGACGAGTTCCAGGACACGAACCGGCTGCAATACCTGTGGCTGAAGCTGCTGGCCGGCCCGAACAACTCCATCTTCGGCGTCGGCGACGACGATCAGTCGATCTACGCGTTCCGCGGCGCGCGCGCCGGCAACATGCTCGATTTCGAGAAGGACTTTCATGTCGAGAAGGTCATCAAGCTCGAGCAGAACTATCGCAGCCAGGGCAACATCCTGGACGCGGCCAATGCACTCATTCGCCACAACCGCACCCGGCTCGGCAAAAACCTGTGGACGGCGCAAGGCAGCGGAGAACCTCTGCGCCTGTACGAGGCGATGACCGACCTGGAGGAAGCCGGTTATATCCTGGACGAAGTGAAGCAGTTGAAGAACGAAGGCACTGCGCTTTCCGAAATTGCGCTGCTGTACCGTTCCAATGCCCAGTCGCGGGTGCTGGAGCACGCCTTGTTCAATGCGGGCATCGCGTATCGCGTCTACGGTGGACTGCGCTTTTTCGAGCGTCAGGAAATCAAACATGCGCTGGCCTATCTGCGCCTTGTTGCAAATCCGGAGGATGACGGGGCGTTCCTGCGCGTGGTGAATTTCCCTACCCGCGGAATCGGCAATCGCAGCACCGAACAGCTGCAGGAATTAGCGGCGGGGCGCGGCATCTCGCTGTGGCAGGCGGCTTGCGCCAATACCCTGGGCGGCAAGGCCGGCAGCAGCATCGCCGGTTTCGTCAAGCTGATCGAGTCGATGCGTTCGGCCTGTGAGTCCCTGCCGCTGCCGGAAATCATCGACCATGTGGTCGAACTGAGCGGATTGATCACGCACTACCAGAACGAACGCGAAGGCGAGGACCGACTGGAGAACCTCGGCGAACTGACCAATGCCGCGGTGGCTTTCGTTTCCGCCGACGGGCCGATCGCGCAAGTCACGGAGGAAGGCGAAATCCAGTCCCAGGGTTTCGCCGCGCTGGCGGCGTTTCTGGCGCATGCCTCGCTGGAAGCGGGGGAGCACCAGGCTGCGGCGGGTGCGGACGCGTTGCAGCTGATGACCGTGCATTCGGCCAAGGGGCTGGAATTCCACGCCGTGTTCATTACCGGACTCGAAGAGGGTCTGTTCCCGCACGAGAACAGCATCTCCGAGCAGGACGGGGTGGAGGAAGAAAGGCGCCTGATGTATGTGGCGCTCACGCGCGCGCGCCGCCGGCTGTATCTCACGCTTGCGCAGACGCGCATGCTGCACGGGCAAACCAGGTACAACGTCGCATCACGCTTCCTCGAGGAAATTCCCGAGGCGTTGATAAAACGGGTGAACACGACCAAATACTCGGGATTCGTCAGCGCCCGGGGCTTCGAAGCCGGTTACGAGCCAAAGGCGGCGACGATCGAGACCGGAGTGCCGGGCTGGCGGGTGGGACAGAACGTCGTGCACGCGAAATTCGGCGCCGGCGTGATCGTCAGCGCAGAGGGCCGCGGAGCCGATGCTCGCGTTCAGGTCAACTTCCGCGACGTTGGCATGAAGTGGCTGGCGCTCGAATACGCCAAGCTCACCCACGCCTGAATTTACGGCTGCCCCGCGGGTGCCGCGGGAACGTCGCGGAATAGGTCGCGATAACTCGTGTAGACCGATGGCAACACCAGCAGCGCGACCACCCACAGCCCGGGATTGCGCTCCATGTTCGCCAGGTCGAACGGCGCCATGAACAGGACCAGCGGCACCAGAATAATCAATCCGTAGACCAGGAACGGCAGCATATTCTTCACGCAGGCCTGGAAACTCGCGCGCAGTGCCGGCGCGGGTTTCTCGTTCCCGAACACCACCAGCAACGGTGCGAACCACATCGCCATGGTCAGCGGCACCGACAGCAGCATCCCGGCAAGCAGCGCCACCAGGGCCGGCCCCAATGCCTGCATGAGTATCGCCGGGTCGATGTCCTGCGCCTGACCGGCGACGATCTGCTGGATCGCCGCGCCGCCGATGGCGTACATCAACCCCGCGATGACGACATTGCCGATCAGGTAGAAGCCACCGAGAGTGACCAGATTCACGGTGTTAGTGCGGAATCCGGCGAAGAAATGGGCGATTTCGAGATCTTCGCCTTTTTCCAAGGCTCGACAGCCGATCATGAGCCCGGCCAGAAAGACCGGAGTGAAGAGCGCCAGCAACAGTCCGGCGAACGGCACCCTGGAGGCCACGAATACCATGCCCCACAGCAGCAGCACGAACAGCACCCAGATGAAGAAACTCCTGCGCAGCAGAACAAAACCCTGCATCAGCCACTTCAGACCGTGAGACGCTGGCACCTTCTCGATGTTCATGTCGTTGATTCCTCTAAACGTCAGGGATTGCCCTGCGGGCGCGAAGCGGCGGCGCGGTGATTGGAGAGGATCCGGCGAAAACGCTCCGGATCGTGCTTGTGTGTAAGTTCCCCGGGGCGCGGAAGATGGAAATCATGCAGCCGTGAGACCCAGAATCGCAGGGCACCCGCGCGCAACATCCACGGCCATGCGGCGTGCTCCTGTTCGGTGAATGGTCGCACGGACATATACGCCTTCAACAGCGCTTGCGCGCGAACGCCGTCGAGCGTGGCATCGGCGCCGACGCACCAATCGTTCACGGTAATTGCCACGTCGTAGACGAAACAATCGACGCAGGCGAAATAAAAGTCGATGAAACCTCCGACCCGGTCGCCGTCGAACAGCACGTTGTCGCGAAACAGGTCGGCATGCACGACCCCGCGCGGCAACCCTTTGCGATTCTGCTCCGCCTGGAAACGGATCTCGGACTTGAGCAACTCTTCGTCTTCGGGCCGGAGAAACGGATAGATTTCCGGCGCGCAGGCGGTCCACCAATTTTCCCCGCGCAGGTTGTCCAGATGTCCCGGATAAGTCTTTCCGGCCAGGTGCATCTCCGCCAGGACTTCGCCGACCCTGGCGCAATGCAAGGCGCCCGGATCGGTCACCGGTTGACCATCGAGGCAGGAAACTATCGCCGCGGGCTTTGCGTTGAGCTCGCCGAGCAATTCGTTCTGCAGGTTGGCGATCGGCTTCGGGCACGGCAGGCCATGGCTCGACAGGTGCGCCATCAGCTTCAGGTAGAACGGCAGTTCGTTGCGGGTAAGCTTTTCAAACAGCGTCAGAACGTAGCGGCCGTGAGTGGTGGTGACGAAATAATTGGTGTTCTCGATTCCCGAGAGTATGCCTTCCAGGGCGGTCGGCACGCCGATCGAGTAGTTCCTGAGCCAGGCCGAAAGCTGCTCGCGGGTAACGGTCGTAAAAACTGACATCGGACGGCTTTCTACAGATTCAGTTGTGCTTCGCGCTCGGCGGCAGTCAGCTCGAAGCCGCGCTTCTCGTAGTGATCGAAAATCGCATCGACGATGTCCTTGGGCTCATCGATGACCTTGATCAATTCCATATCCTCGGGATTGATCATGCCCTCGGAGACCATGCGATCGCCGATCCAGTCGAGCAGTCCGCGCCAGAATGCCCCCTGTACGAGGATGACCGGGATGCGGCGGATTTTTCCGGTTTGAACCAGAGTCAATACTTCTCCGAGCTCATCGAGTGTGCCGAATCCTCCCGGCAGCACGACGTAGGCGCAGGCGAACTTGGCGAACATGACCTTGCGTGCAAAAAAATGGCGGAAGGTCTGGCTCACATCCTGATATGCGTTCGCCTCCTGTTCGTGCGGCAGCTGGATGTTGAGTCCCACCGACAGGGAGCGGCCGGCATAAGCGCCTTTGTTGACGGCTTCCATGATGCCCGGCCCGCCGCCGGAGATCACGGCGAAGCCTGCATCGGAAAGCTGGCGTCCGATTGTTTCGGCAAGGTGAAAGTAGGGATGGTCGGGCTTTGTGCGAGCGCTGCCGAAAATGCTCACGGCGGGACGGATGTGGGCCAGCCGTTCGGTTGCCCCGACAAACTCTGCCATAATCCCGAAGACCCGCCAGGACTCCCGCGCCGACCATGTCTTCTCGACAAATTCTGGAGCGAGCGGAACCGGCACCTTCTGTTTTTCGCTCATTTTGGATTTTCCGCGCTGATCGTCAATGAAAACGCTAGTGCTGGTGGATGGTTCTTCCTACCTTTATCGCGCATTCCATGCACTTCCCGACCTGCGCAACAGGCACGGCGAACCAACCGGCGCCGTGAAGGGCGTACTCAGCATGCTGCAAAAGCTGCGCAACGAAACGTCGGCGGATTATATAGCTTGCGTATTCGACGCAAAAGGAAAGACCTTCCGTGACGACTGGTATCCGCAGTACAAGGCCCATCGTCCGCCGATGCCCGATGACCTGGTGCGCCAAATCGAACCCTTGCACGACAGCATCCGGGCGATGGGCTGGCCGCTGCTGATGGTCGAGGGCGTGGAAGCCGACGATGTCATAGGCACGCTGGCGAAGCAGGCCGAAGCGCTGGGCATACAGACCGTCATTTCCACCGGCGACAAGGACATCACGCAGCTCGTCAATCCGATGGTCAGGCTGGTGAACACCATGTCCAACGAATCCCTCGATGAAAAGGGCGTGCAGGAAAAGTTCGGCATCAAGCCGGCGCAGGTCGTCGACTATCTCACGCTCATCGGCGACTCGGTGGACAACGTCCCCGGCGTCGACAAAGTCGGCCCGAAGACCGCTGTGAAATGGCTGTCGCAGTATGGCACGCTGGACGAGGTGATGGCGCATGCCGGCGAAATCACGGGCGCGGTCGGAGAAAACCTGCGCAAGGCGCTGCCGTGGCTGCCTACCGCAAGAAAGCTGCTGACCATCAAGTGCGATGTGGCGTTACCTGTCGGAATCGACGGGCTCGTGCCGCAGCCGCAGAACGTCACCGCGCTCGCGTGGCTATTCGACAGGCTCGAGTTCAAGGCCTGGCTGCGGGAACTCGAGGGGCGAGGCAACGAAAACGATGTATCCACCTCGGCTCCTTCCGGCCAGAGACCGGCATCTGCCGAGCGTCCACCGCGACAGTACGAGGCGATTCTGACCTTCGAACAACTCGAGGCCTGGATCGAAAGCATCAAAGCCGCCGAACTGGTCTCGATCGACACCGAGACGACCAGCCTCGATCCGCTTACGGCACAACTGGTGGGCATTTCGCTATCGGTGCAGCCCAATGCCGGCGCCTACATCCCTGTCGGCCATACCTATGCCGGCGCGCCGGCGCAACTCTCCCGCGACGATGTCCTGGCCAGGCTCAAGGACTGGCTGGAAAACGCGCGCTATCGCAAACTCGGACAGAATCTCAAGTACGACAAGCATGTCTTCGCCAACTGCGGAATCCTGCTGGGCGGAGTGGAGCACGACACCTTGTTGCAGTCCTACGTGCTCGAAAGTCATCGTCCGCACGACATGGACAACCTCGCCGCCCGGCATCTCGACATCACCACCATCACTTACGACGACGTCACCGGCAAGGGCGCAAACCGCATCCCGTTCGAGCAGGTGGAGCTCGGTCGCGCCACCGAATATGCGGCCGAGGACGCGGACGTGACATTGCAGCTGCATCAGGTACTGCATCCGCAAATAGATCAGGACTCCAAGCTTCTGCACATCTACCGAAACATCGAAATGCCGGTAATGGAAGTGCTGTTCACGATGGAGCGCAACGGCGTGCTGTTGGATACGCAGCTTCTCGATCAGCAGAGCCGGGAACTCGGCATCAAGATGCTGGGGCTGGAGCAGGCGGTGCATTTGCAGGCCGGCCAGCCGTTCAACCTGAATTCGCCGAAACAGCTGCAGGAAATTCTGTTCGAACGGCAAGGCCTGCCGGTAGTGAAAAAAACGCCCAGCGGCGTTCCTTCCACCGATGAAGACGTGTTGCAGCAATTGGCGCTCGACCATCCCTTGCCGAAGCTGATCCTCGAATACCGGGGCTTATCCAAGCTGAAGTCCACCTACACCGACAAGCTGCCGCGGATGGTGAACGCCGCGACAGGACGGGTGCATACGAATTACGCGCAGGCGGTGGCGGTAACGGGAAGGCTTTCCAGCAACGATCCGAACCTGCAGAACATTCCGGTTCGCACCGCGGAAGGCCGCCGCATCCGCGAGGCCTTCATCGCGCCGCCGGGTTCGGTCATCATTTCCGCGGACTATTCCCAGATCGAGCTGCGCATCATGGCGCATCTGTCCCAGGACAAGGGATTGCTGGCGGCATTCGCCGCCGGCGAAGACGTGCACCGGCACACCGCATCCGAAATCTTCGGCGTCGAATCGGAGGCCGTTACCAGCGAACAGCGCCGCTACGCGAAAGTCATCAACTTCGGATTGATTTACGGCATGTCGGCGTTCGGGCTTGCCTCGCAACTCGGCATCGAGCGCGCGGCCGCGCAGCAATACATGGAGCGTTATTTCCTGCGTTACCCGGGTGTGAAGGATTACATGGAGCGCACGCGCGAATCTGCGCGAAACCTCGGCTACGTGGAGACCGTATTCGGACGCAGGCTGTATTTGCTCGACATCAAGGCAGCCAATCCGTCGCGCCGCCAGGGCTCGGAGCGCGCCGCCATCAACGCGCCGATGCAGGGAACGGCGGCCGATCTGATCAAGCTGGCCATGATCGCCGTTCAGCGCTGGATATCGACGTCGCGCATGACGAGCCGGCTGATCATGCAGGTGCATGACGAACTCGTGATCGAGGTACCGGAGACGGAAATCGATTCGGTCAAAAGCGAGCTGCCGAAATTGATGAACAGCGTCGCGACGCTGGATGTGCCGCTCGCCGTCGACGTGGGTATGGGACCCAATTGGGAAAAGGCGCACTAGCCGAATGCGCCTGTGCCTGGCACCGCGGTCGCGAGCTCAAGATTCCGGTGCTAGTCTGTCCGGACCAGGCTGATCGCCTTTTCCGGACAGGCGGAAACGCACAGCCCGCAGGCGTGGCAGGCATCGGCGTTCGACGCAAACGCTTGTTGCCAGCGGTGCGCGAATCCCTTGAGCTTTCCGCGCAGGCTCAAGCCCCGACGCATCTCGGGTAGAACGGTTGCCATCGTGAAGACGTTGTAGGGACAGACTGCCACGCACTCCCGCCTGCCTTCGCAGCGATTGCGGTCGATGACCGGCCGGAACAGGTCGGGCGCCTGTTTGCAATCCGCATTCTGGATCGCCATTACGGCCGTTCCTTCGAACGGTTCAGCGAGGCCGCACCCCGGGAATCCGTCATTGCAAGGCCGGCTCAGCCGACCGGCTCAAGCGCGCGATCCGCTGCGCTGCCGCCAACTGAATATTGGATTCCGTAAAGCTTGGCATAAATACCACCCGTGGCCAGCAGTTCCGCGTGGGTTCCGATCTCCGCGATCTCGCCCTTGTCGAGCACGACGATGCGATCCGCATTTTCGATGGTGGATAACCGGTGAGCGATGACAATGGTGGTACGCCCCTGCATGAGCTGCTCGAGGGCGGCCTGCACATGCTTTTCGGATTCCGAATCCAGGGCGGATGTCGCCTCGTCCAGGATCAGGATCGGTGCGTCCTTCAATACCGTGCGCGCAATCGCCAGGCGCTGGCGTTGGCCGCCGGACAACCTTACGCCATTTTCCCCGATCAACGTATCGAAGCCTTGCGGCATGGCGCGAATGAATTCCAGCGCGTGTGCCGCAATGGCCGCCCGCTCTATCGCCTCCCGGCTCGCGCCCGCTGCCTGACCGTACGCGATATTGGCGGCGACCGTATCGTTGAACAAGGCCACCTCCTGGCTCACCAGCGCAATGTTCCGGCGCAGGCTCGCGAGCGACAGCTCTTCGATGTCGTGGCCATCTATCGTGATGGTGCCGGAATCCGGGTGATAGAAACGCGGCACCAGGTTCGCAAACGTTGTCTTGCCGCCGCCGGAAGATCCGACCAGCGCGATGGTCTCCCCGGCGCGAATCGACAACGTGACGTTCTTCAACGCCGGCTGGTCCGTACGGGGGTAGCGGAAGCTTGCGCCGTGGAAACCGATGTCCCCGTGCGCGCGCTCCAGCGTAACCTTGCCCTCGTCCTTCTCCGGTTCCTCGTCCAGCAGCGCGAACACGCTCTCCGCGGCGGCCAGTCCGCGTTGCAGATGTTCGGCCACGCCGGTCAGCCGCTTCAGCGGCGAGGTAAGCAGCAGCATGGCCGCTAGGAAGGAGACAAATCCACCGACCGTCGTGGCATCCGATTGCGCCTGCACGGTGGCGTAATAGACCACCACTGCCACTGCCATTGCCGCGAGCAACTGCACGATCGGCACGTTGCCGGCTGCGGCGGCGGTCTGCTTCATGCTGAAGCCCCGCAAGCGGTTGCTGGTCGCGGCGAATCGCTGCGCCTCGTATTCTTGCCCGCCGAAAATCTTCACGACCTTGTTGCACTCGACCGTTTCCTGCAGGACCTGGGTGATGTCACCCATGGCATCCTGGGTCTTGCGGCTCATGTTGCGCAGCCGGACGTTGAAATAGCGCACCGCCACGGCGATCGGCGGGATCATGATCAGCGAAAGCAGCGTGAGCTTCCAGTCGATGTACAGCAAGTAGGCCAGCAAGCCGAGGATGGTCACCGAATCCTTGATCAGCACGGTGACCACGTTGGTGGCGGCGCTGGTGACCTGAGCGACATCGAAGATGAAGCGCGAGATCAGGTTGCCGGTGGTGTTGTCATGAAAATAACCCAGCGGCAGCGCGAGCATGCGGCGGAACATCAGATCGCGCAGATCCATCACCACTTTATTGCCGACCCAGGCGCTGGCATAGGTTCCAATGTAGGCCCCCGCGCCACGCACCACGTAAAGCAACACCATGAGGACGGGCACCCAAGTGATGAAGAAGGGGTCCTTCTTGACAAAGGTACCGTCGAGGAACGGCTTCACCGCGATGGGCAGCGCGACTTCCGTTGCCGCGGTCAACAACATCCCGACGATCGACAGCGCGAACACGCCCCAGTACGGTTTGACGTAGCGGAGCAGGCGCAAGTAGAGCTGGGTACTGGTCATCTGCTGCATGGCCCGCACAATAACAAAACTAAGGGGCACAGAACAGGATGCGGGATGAAAAGGCCCGGCACAGCCGGGCCTTTCGTCTGCGAAATCCGGGTGCCTATGTCCCGAAGCGGTATTCGGCAATCAGGAAAAAATTGCGCTCGGGCTGCGGATAGGCGTTGAACAGCCCTGGCGTGAACTGGCTGCGTACCGCATAAGAGTAGTAATCCACATTAAACAGGTTGTTCACTGCAACCGACAAGGTCCAGTGGGAAATCGTATGGCTCAGCTTGAGGTCCACGACCGTGTAGGCCGGCATCTTCTGCCCGAAGTCGTTCGTCTCGTCGCCGTCGAAATACTGCTCGCCGGTATAAGTGGCCGTAGCGCTCAGACGCGTACGCTCGGCCAGTTTGACGCCGACGCCAAGACTCGCGCGATGCTTCGGGACGAGCGGCACATTACGGCCAGTAACATCTGCACCGTTCAGGCTGCCCTCGGTGAATTTTGCTATGGCGTAGGTATAACTGAACGATGCGTCGACAATATCGTTCAGGTTCTTGCTGACATCGAACTCAAGTCCGTGTCGTTCCGTGGGTGGCAAATTGATGTTCTGAAACGTCAGCGCATTCAGATGAATTTCGTTGCGCAGATTCATCTGGTACAGGGCCACGCGACCATGCAGTCCGGGGCGCGTCAGTTCGACGCCGACTTCGCGATCATTGGAGGTCTGGGGTTCGAGGAACGCGACCAGTGGATCGAACAGGGGCCCACCGAACTGGCTGTAGATTTCATCGACAGTGGCGACACGGAAGCTGTGTCCAGCCTTGGCATACACGGAAGTTGCCTGATTCAACTGCTGTCTCAGCGCCGCTTCATAGGCATGCAGGTCACGTTCCTGGGTCCCGCTGGCATAAGGAGTGTTGCTGTCGCCGTCGCGTGCCTCATAGCCGGAACGCTGTGCGCGTGCGCCCAAAGTCAATCGCGTATCAGTGACGAAATCCGTCGTATGCTGCAAGTAGAACGCGCGATTGGTCTGGTCTGCCTTTACGTGCGCCGGCCCGGTACGCACCGATTCATAGTCCCAGTAGTCAAGGTCGAAGCCGGCAATCAGCACGTTCTGCAGTCCCGCACCTCCATAAGGAAGCCGCAGACGCGGATTGAAGTTCCAGACCGTGGCATCCGAACTGAAATCGGTGAAGCCGAAAAACAGAGCGTTCGCGCGCTTGTGCTGGAATCCCAGGTCGGCGGCGACATCGCCCGAGCCGAAGGGTACCGATCCGGTCAATCGCGCATACTCCGACTCGCGGTTGGCAAAGTCGTCCGGCGTTGATGTCCCTCGGCGATCGGTTTGAAGCTGCGTGTTGGTGCGCGCGCCGGGCAGTTCGAGATCTTGCGCTTCGGCCCCGACAGCAAACGTCAGAGCCGGTCCGCTGGCCAGCGTGCGCAGTTTCAGATCGGCATTGCGCTGGCGCAGCGCGTTGTGATCGCGGTAGTTGCTGGTCTCATCGTACTGGGATCCGACGCTCAGGCCGACGCTGTCGCTGGCCAATGCGGCATTCGAGGCCATTCCACGGGAATTGAAACTTCCCCCGCTGAGGACGACATCCGCACTTTTTTCGCCCTGATGCGGACCGCGGGTGATGATGTTGATGACACCGCCGGTGGCGCCGCCGCCATACAGAACGGCTCCGCTGCCGCGCAGAATTTCGACGCGCTCGATGCTTTCCAGCGGAATCGAAGACCAGCGCACGGATGTAAGTTCGTTGTCGTTCAAACGAACTCCGTCCACCATCACCAGCGTGTTCTGATCGCCCGTTACGCCAAAGCCGCGCAGGTCGATCTGCGGATCCGGACTACCCGTGCTATCGCGAAAACCAATTCCACTCTGGCGCGCGAGCAGTTGCGGGAGGCTTTGGACTCCGCTTTCCCGTATTTGCTCGGACGAGATGATGGTGACTCCGATTGCCTGTTTACCGGTGGGCTCCTCAAAGCGCGTCGCTGTGACTACGACTTCATCGGTAACGATATCCGGAGTTTTTTGCGCGTGAGCGCTCACGCCGGCCAGCAAGCTGGCCAACAGGGTGTAACGGTGTATGTTTTTCATTGCAGCTCCCCTTGGTGCGCAAGCCCGCCGCATGCGCGAATTTTGAAAAGGGAGTTCCTTGGGGGAAGGCTGGTGGGGCGCAAGCCGGCACCGGATGCCCGCCCCGCGCGGAATCTCCGTTCGCGCCCAATGGGCCGGTATCCGGGCTTGCGCTTCGGGCGTGTCGCCTTCCCATGAAGTTACCGATCGATCCGGCCAACTTTCACAGTGGCATCGTGACACGCCCCTGGAGTCGCTTACCGTTGCGGGGGCAGCACAGGAATTGCGCCGTCTGAAATGAGGAACTGGCGGACGCGCACCTGTTTCCCGTTTGACCCCGCCAAAGAAAATTGATCGGGGCACCCGAGGACGTGCGCCGATTCTATCCTATCGGCATGCAATACCCGCCATGCAGGTTGTCCGGCACAGGAAAAAGCGCAAGTTCTCCAAACCGCTTCAAGTCACGGGCCGAGGCGTTCCCACATATGCCAAAGCACATTCAAAAAAATCCGTTAGCAGTTGACTTTTCACGCTTTTCATAATTATAGTGTGGTCATGGAAGCCGAGCTTACCGCCCTCGACGACAAGATCAGTCAACTCGTTCAGCTGACGCAGAAACTGCGCAAGGACAATTCCCAACTGCGGCAGAATTTGGCTTCAGTTCAGAGCGAGAACAAGCGTCTTTCAGAGAAAGTAAATACGGCCAAATCGCGCCTGGAAACCTTGCTGGCCCAGATTCCGGACGGCACGGAATGAGCGCGCAGACCAAGGGCGGGCTCGATGTAAGTATTATGGGACGCGAGTTCCGCATCTCCTGCGGCGAGGAAGAACAAAAAGAACTGCTCAAGGCGACCGAATATCTGAACAACAAGATGCGCGAGATCCGCGACGCCGGAAAGGTCATCGGCGTCGAACGCATTGCCATCATGGCCGCACTGAATATCACGCACGAATTCCTCTCCACCCGCGTGGAGGGCGGATTTGATGTGGGTGAGTTTAAGCGTAGAATCTCCCACATGCAGGCAACCATCGACCAGGCAATGAACGGTCAGGATGAGTTGTTCTGACGTGAAGTCAATGTCCCCTGCGGCGTTCATCAGGCTGTAATTCTTTGAACCAATGTTAATTGTCTTGGTTGCTGCCTAAAGTAGCGCTGTTGTGCGAGTCCCAACGGGAAGCGCCTGATGTGCTCGGAAAGCGACCGCCTTGAACCCTAGGTTCAAGATGCCGGCTTGACGGATACCGCGGGGGGCACCCATTCCGAAGCAGTGAGCGGATGTGAGTGGTTTTCGCTTTTTTGCTAAAGTCTTGCGATCCGATAGAGTTCCGGTATTCCGGAACTTTTTTTTTGTGCGGCGGAATCATGAATTACTGGTTGATGAAATCCGAACCCGGCGTGTTTGGCATCGATGACCTGGCCGCAGCCCCGGGCAAAACCGCGGCCTGGTGGGGTGTGCGTAATTACCAGGCGCGAAATTTCATGCGCGACCAGATGAATATCGGCGACCGCGTTTTCTTCTACCACTCGAGCTGCCCGCAGCCGGGCATCGCCGGGATTGCAAAGGTTTCGAAGCTCGCTTATCCGGACGAGACCCAGTTCGATCGCAAGAGCGAATACTTCGATCCCAAGGCATCCCGGGACAGTCCGCGCTGGTTCAATGTCGACGTCACCCTGGTAAAGAAGAGCCGCGTAATCGAACTTGCGGAGCTGCGCTCGCATCCGGAGTTGGCGTCGATGCGCGTGCTCCAGCGCGGCAACCGCCTTTCGATTACGCCGGTAGATTCCCGCGAAGGCGAGTTCATCATGAAGCTGCTATAGGTCGTTCCATATGGAATTGTGGTGGATCACTTACCTGCTGATGGGATTGTTTGTGGGCTTCTTCGCCGGGCTGCTCGGCATCGGCGGCGGGTTGATCCTTGTTACGTTGATGGTGTATTTGTTTACCCTGCAGGGTTTTCCTGCCGACCGTATTCTGCATCTGGCGCTCGGTACATCCATTACCAGCATCGTCTTCACGTCGATTTCCAGCCTGCGAGCCCACCACAAGCACGGCGCCGTACGCTGGGACGTCCTGCGTACTGCCGTTCCAGGATTGGTCATCGGCACCTTGCTCGGCACCGTCGTTGCCGATTTGCTGAAGTCGAAGTATCTAGCGGTATTTTTCGTAGTCTTCGTCTACATCTCTGCGGTGCAGATGTTCGCCAATGTAAAGCCGAAGCCGACGCGCCAGCTTCCCGGCAAGGCGGGTATGACTGCGGTGTCCGTCATTGTCGGCATCGTTTCCAGCCTCGTCGGTGTCGGCGGCGGCGTGATGACCATTCCGCTCATGAGCCTTTGCAACGTGCCGATGCGTCAGACGATAGGAACTTCTGCAGCGCTCGGCTTGCCGATTGCCATTGCCGGAACGGTCGGCTTCATCGCCACCGGATTGGGTAAGGATCACCTGCCTCCGCTCAGCCTCGGTTATGTTTACCTGCCGGCGCTCGCTGGAATCGTGATCGGCACGTTCATCACGGTTCCGTGGGGCGCGAGGATGACGCACAACATGCCCGTGACGAGGCTGAAAAGGATTTTCGCGGTGATCCTGTTCATTCTTGCGACCCGGATGTTGTGGTCGCTGTTTTGATCAACGCGCTTTGAACCAGCCGGCTATGCTCATGCGTTCGCGCTTGGCCGGCAGGACTTCATGGGCGAATCGCCCGCTCAGGAACACGACGAGCCTTCCACCTTGCGGAAGCACGTCTTCGAATTCCATGCCATCGCCGTCCACGTAGAGGCGAAGTTCACCCCCATCTTCGGGCTTCCAGTTTTCGTTCAGATAAAGCACGCAGGACAACTTGCGGCGGTTGTCGCCACGAAGCTGGTCGATATGCCTGGCGTAGAAGGCGCCTGCGGGGTAGCGGGCGAAATGACTTTCGAATTCGAACAGTCCGAGCTGCAGCGTCCGGTTTAGCGTCAGTCGCAGCTGCTCAAAACGATCCAGGCATGTGCGTTGCGGTTCACCGGGCGCAGGATGCTGCATCCACAGGATTTCGTCGCCACGAACCTCGGCTCGAGTCTGGCGCCGTTCTCCGCTGCCCACCGCTGCCTTGCGGAAATGGCCTTGCCGACTCGACGTCCGGCAGTCGCGGCGCAGTGCCGCAGTCAGCTCGGGACGGAAAAAATCATCGACTACCATCCAGCCTCGCTGCGCAAGGCTATCGGCGATCCGTTCGAGATTTTCGAGTTCGGTGAATCCCGCCACAATGCGCGGTGCCGTCTAAACGCGCCCGGTCCTGAACGTGTCGCATGCGGACAGCGCGCCGGATTCCAGCCCGCGCCTGAACCATTGCACGCGCTGCGCCGAGCTGCCATGTGTAAAACTCTCAGGCGCGACGTAGCCCCGCGCTTGCATCTGCAGACG
>Ga0316628_100001832_pt1 | contig 15304 bp, 10 predicted proteins | sample OWC_Aug_M2_C1_D5_FD_207648 | JGI IMG/M metagenome (GOLD analysis project Ga0316628, IMG submission 207648) | Wetland soil microbial communities from Old Woman Creek delta, Ohio, United States - OWC_Aug_M2_C1_D5_C | ecosystem: Environmental > Terrestrial > Soil > Wetlands | place: USA: Ohio... | reverse complement strand
CATTGTGGAAAATGATCCCGATCTTCCTTTGGAAGCCTCCGCTCCTGAACTGGATGAAAATGAATATGCGCACTTATGCCGAACGGTTCTCCGATCCGTTTCTCAGAAAAGCATTTGCTGAGCTCATATATTCAAATCCGGATGCTCCTCTCTTCTTTCATCTTCTGAGACATGCCGGCGGATTGAGCGGCGACGTCCAGTGGCCGGTAGGTGGAGCGGGCGAATTTGCCAAATCTATTGAGAGGCGCTACTTGGCTCTGGAAGGAAAGGTACATTACCGTAGCAGGGTGGAAAAAATATTGGTCGAAAACGATAGCGCGGTGGGTATTAAGCTCGCTGATGGAACCGAGTATAGAGCGGACATCATCATTTCGAACGCAGACGGGCGTAAGACTATACTCAACATGCTCGATGGCAAGTATATAAACGAGACAGTGCGTGGCTATTGCGCTCCCATTGCGGACGAGACCCCCTTCGCCGTTAATGTCTGTTTGGGGATTAATCGGGACCTGTCCGGCGAGCCTTCTTCACTGGTACTGCTGCTTGACCAGCCTGTGACCATAGCCAACCACCCATATGAGAACATAGAGGTGCAGGTATATGGTTTCGACAGGAGCATGGCTCCTGCGGGCAAAGGCACCATAAAAGTAGAGCTATGGGCAAGTTATTCCTACTGGAAACAACTTTACGATACCGATCGCGAAAAATACAAACTGGAAAAACAGAGGGCCGCCGAACAGGTCATCCAGATCCTTGAAAGTCACTTCCACGGCATAAAGAACCAGGTTGAGGTTATCGATGTCTATACTTTGATGACATGGGAGCGTTACATGGGGGGAACTCAGGGGTGGTTCAATTTGCCCAATCGGAAGCTTGATTTTAGTATGAAAGAAGATCCTTCGGACAAGAAATTCAAAACAACGCTGCCGGGGCTAGCTAACTTTTACTTCGTTGGGGTGTGGGCAAGCATGATGGGAGCTCTGGCCAGTAATGCCAACTCGGGAAAGGCAATCATACGGCGCATCTGCAAGAAAGATGGCAAGAGATTTAAAGCACAGCCATAGCTAGTCAGAATTTCTTCTTGACAGCCCGGCACAGGGGCTAAATACGTGACAAAACACTCAATCGAATTGTGGTGTCACATTCCATGTTCACAATCAACTATCGTTTTCCCTGCCACAAGACAAGGCGGTGACCTAGAAAGGGAGGTGCACCAATTTTCGTCCAGATATGAAAAAGCGCCGGCAACGAAAGGCTGGCGCTTCTAAATTTCCTGGTGGAGGCGGGGGAGAGTCGGTCTCCATCGTACCGTACTGTCCTTTGCTTGGCAAGAGAAAGAGGGGCGCTGGCAGTACGCTTCTTACCGCAGTTGGAGACATAGATTCGATCCCCATCGAACAGACATCAGATGTCCGTTATCTTGGGCGTACTCACGAAAGTAGGAAATCTGTGCCTCGGCGGGACGTTCCGAAGACATGAGCAATTCTGCAAATTGCACAATTCTCAGAATTGTAGGGTAACAGAACATGTCATAGTATGACTCTACGTCAACCTTAATCCGGGCCTCTGTACGCTCCGTACGTGTCTGGCACTAACAGGGTGATGCGCGAAGCTTAATTTAAATCGCTGGCGGCCATGTCGTACTGCCCGCAGTATCTGTAGCCACGGAGGCCACGGTGTGGCCGGACCTGAACCCAGGAGATAGCTTCTTGACCCGAGATGCCTGGCCAGGCCTAGCCGATTATGGTGCCATCTATAAGGCGCAGCCCAACGCTGAGAGAACATTCCAGTTCTCCACAAAGGCCGCTGAGGTAGACGCCATCTGAAATGGTGCCTTCAAAGATAACAGTACTGCCCTTAGACAGACTCAGCAGACTGGATTTGGATTCCTCATCGAAAGCCACATGAACCTCGATACCAGTCCTTGTGAATGAACCCGTATCGGTTTCGAGATTGCCAGCATCGAGTCTGGCAATGATTGCTCCTCCCTCTAGGCTAGAATTCCAGTTGGGGTCACTGGTTCCGGAACCGGAGGTCGGAAAACCCGGGTACGTGCCAACCGACCATATTTCACCAAGTTTGCCAGTCCAGCTGACTCTCTTTCCTACATAACCTTTCGATATGTCTTGTCTCTGTTGGGAGGTAAGACTGTTCTGGTAGATTGCATTGATAACATCGCTGGGTGACACATCTATGAATTCCGGCGCAGTCTCCAGCCCAAAGTAAGCAGTAATCTGTTTGTCCGAATCCATGGTAATGGTAATGGTTGATGCGGTGCCTGAAGCACTGCCGCCCCAGTGGTCAATGGTGTGCCCGCCAGCGGGAGTGGCTGTCAGTGTCACCTGTGCGCCGGCTTCGTATTGGCCACCTGAAGGAGAGACTGAACCTGCCCCTGACGGGCTGACAGCTACACTGAGTGTGTACGTTGTCGGCGGGCGACTGACTATAACTACTACCACGACAACGACCGCAATGCAGGCAATGATGATTCCTATCAGCTTGCTCCGACTCATCCGATCCTCCTTTTACGATGGAGATTGCGGGTTCAGCCCTTCAGTCTTCGGCACTGTCTATCCATGCGTTGAGTACATCTCAGGGTTATTTCGACTGCCGTCCTTCGAGTTTGACGTGCCCCAACAGCTTTGCTCCTATTGTCATCATTTCGCTGGCCGTGTTCCATGCATGGTGCCGAAGGAGTGCCACAGCCCGATATTCTCTTGATTTGTGCACACCTGCACAATAACGCTCAAGCTTAAGGCCTGTTCAGAAATTCGTTCACCTTATCCCTGGCGAACCTATCAGCTTCCTCCGAGAACTGCCGGCGCAACGCGCGGGGCACTTCGCCCTGATAGTAACGCGCCATGGATTCCCCGTGGCGTGCCGAGTATTGGGAAACCTTGTTGACCCAGCACTGATCGGAGATAGCCTCCCGGATGGATGCCGCCGGGCCGCCGCCGCCCATGTCCTCAAGAGTCCATGTCAGCCTTGGCAGGTTTGATGTATCGCCATTATTCCAGACCCGTGCGTAGTAGTCCAGGAGGTCAGCATTGTTATTCATTTGCCGCCCCACTTCGGCCTCGGGGATGCCGCGGGCCCTGATCTGGTTTTCCCAGGCCTGGACGGTCTGTGCGTCGAAACCGTATTGCGCCAGTCTTTCCCGGGCATGTTCCGCCGTCCTGGGCACATCGAGCGGCGGCAGAGTTGGCGTGTCTCCACCGGGCGGGCGTCCCCCGACAGGCGGTCTTCCTGGTGGTGGTGCCTCTCCAGAGGGCGGTCGTCCAGCTGGGGGTCTTTCTACCGGGCCCAACCCCCCTAGGGTGCGTCCTGTCGGAGCGCTCTCCAGCGGTGGCAATGTCTTGTCCGCTGCTTGCCTACCGGCGGGATGTCTTTCCGCCATTGGAAAGGTCCTTGTCCCTTTTGGACCTAGCTCCTGTGTTTTGGCGAATGCTTCCGGTGACCTATTCTTGGCCGCAGCCTTGTCGGTCACTATCTCCGGTGAACGGTCGCCAGCCTGTCGATTCGCTCCGCCCTGTCCGCGGGAGGGCAAATCCCGGGGCGCCGATTTTGGCAAATCTCGGGCTGCCTGGCCCCTGTCTGCGAAGGGGCTTCGCGTTCCCCTATTCAACCCTCCCTGTCGTGCGGCGCCCGCGACCCTCTGTCCGACTATTCTGGCGGTCTCGCCCGATTCCGGTCCTACCAGGCCCCGGTTGTAGACGAAAGAACCGCCAGTACCCTTTTTCTCCCACCAACCCACCGGCGCTTCACCCTTTCCACCAGCCACCCGCCACTCACCTTGCATAATGTCGTCGCTGTGTGCCGCCCATCCCCCCGGAATCTCGCCCCGCATGACCCGGTCTCTCACCTGCTCGGCCTCGCCCGGGTCGCGTACCACGCGTTGAATCTCTATTCGTCCCGCAGGCGTATCATATCCCAGCCCCTTCGGCGCTGCATCCCCAATGGCTATCGGGGCCCCGCCGGTTTCTGCTCCCGCCCTGACGGGACTCTCCGGTGGCCTGTCCGTTGGGAGTGGTGCCTCGGTGGGCGTTCCCCTACCCTTTGGAGGCCCGCCTTCTGGCGACCAGCCTTTCAAGGTGCGTCCTGTCGGAGGGCTCTCCAGCGGTGGCAATGTCTTGTCCGGTGCATGTCTGCCGGCGGTGGGCCTCTCCGCTGGTGGAAACGTCCTGGTGCTCCTAACGGAAGCCTGCTCTGTCCTGGCGAAGGCATCAACTCCCTTTCTTGTGGCGGCTCTGTCGAAGGCGCTTGTCCCGGCAAGGGCCTCTTTGGAAGTGCTTCTGGCCGCCTGCCGCTCGAGCGCGCCTCCAAGCCGACTGGCAACAGCGCCCCCACCCTGACCGAGTTCTCCCGCAGTCGCAGCGGCCAGGGAGTCACCCGCCCTAACGGCTGCCCTAGCCGCCAGGTCCTTGCCGACGGCAAGGGCTCCCTTTGCCGCAATCTTGGCCATAGAAGCAACAAACAAGGCATCCAGCGCAACAAGCTCAGGGTATGAGCCCTGTATGTTGTCGTTTCTCGCAAGAAGCTTTTCAACATCACGGGGGCTCATAATGGCATTCCTATGGCCGAAGTCTACCGCTCCGAGGCACACGTCTTTTTCGGTTGTCACCTCGGACACTCGTCCGGTCTTGGGATTCTCTACCCGCCTCGTCTCAGTCAGCTTGGCCCTTATCTCCTCGCTATTACCGTCAGGGTACGCGAATTGTCGGTGATACACATCTGCCACCCTGTATTGGCCCTTGCCCTCGATGCCAGCCCTTATCTCCGCGGCCAACTTGGGAAAATTGTCATTGAATTGTCGTCTGGCTGCGGCGGCATCCTGCCTAGGGTGCAGTTCACTGTGGATGCTCCTGATGGCATCATTTATCCGTTTGGCTTCCTGGCTGAATGCCGCGGCATCCTTCTGGAGCGCCTTCTCTAGTATCTTGTTGTCCCGCCACTCGGCCGCTCCCTTGTAGAGATCGGACAGAGATCCCCAAGGATCCCTGTCGCGTAACGCCTTCAGTACGTCCTTTACCGATTTGGCGTTAAGCTCATCCCTAATAATCCCGAGTGCCTTCTCGCCGTGCTCTGTCGCCATTTCTCTGCTTTTGAGGTCGGCAGGCGTCAGGTTGCGGGCAAGATCCAGGGCGGCATTCCGTCGGTCCCCCGGCGAAAGTGGCTGCATCCTCTTCTCGACGAACTCATGGAATTCCTTGCCGGTGCGGGCATGGCTCTTTTCCCCTATCTTGTCCTGCCTCGGTGCTTCGGGGCGCGAAGTGGGCTTTTCTGCTGCGAATCCCTTCTTCTCACCCGAGCCGGCACCCTGCCGGGATTTGGCTTCCCGCCTTGCAGTTGCGCTTTCGGCTCGGACAGCTTTTGCTTCAGCGCCTCTGCCGAAACCGCGGGACCTCTCCGCCTGACTCTTGCGCCCCGCCAGGTCACCGGTTTTCGTCTTTTCGGCCGGGCGTCTTCCCCTTTCGGAGTCGCGGCCTGACTGTTCTATGTCTCTCACGGCCGCCTGCTCCCAGTAATCGCGCCCGCGTGTGGCCAGCCTGTCGGCGATCTCCGATTTCACCTTTTCGGCATAGAAGGCATCATCGTAAGGATTTCCGGCGACTATGCCCTCTTTGCGCAGCGCGTCTGTTTCCCTGCCTTTGGCGTCTCTTTGCTTTTCAAACTCGGTATTCACAGCGGCATTGAGCTTATCCCTGGCCTCTGGTGACATCGCCTTGACCTGCGCCTCCGCCCATCTCTTGTCGAAGGACTTCTCGCTGATCCAGTTTACGGGAGATAGGCTTGATTTCTCGCTATCGACCCGGCCTCTGTCCGCGGCCTTGCCCTCCGGCCCATCGGTATTTGGTCCCCTGAGTCCATCGCCTTGCGAACCTTCCCCCGCACCCCCTTTCCCCCGCGGCTGTTCGGTTGACAGGCCGCGCCCGGGCATGGACCCGGGACCGACGCCACTGCCCCTACCCTGAAGCTCCCAGTAGTGCGGACCGAACCGCAGTGTCAACTCCTGCCGGATGAAGCTCTTCCTCGCTTCGGCAAAGCTCGGGTTTTCGTACTGGTTCGCCACCGGCAGGCCTTTTTCCAGCAACTGCCTGTTCTGTTCTTGGGCGGCCTCTTTCTGTTGTTCGTATGTCCTGTCTGCCTCGGCGTCTACTTCTTGCCGCGCTTCCTGGGACATGTTCCGGTACTGCTGCTCGGCCCATTTGGCATCGAAACCGTCCGTCTTGCCATCCGATGTGGTGGTTTTCCACGGGGTTGTCGCCGAGTCCGAGCGTCCTCCTGCCTCGGTTTCTCGGTGCCGTCCAGACTGGTCGGATGGCATACCGGCGTGGCTCCCCCCACCTCCGCTTGTTCCCGCCGCTGCCGGTTCGTCACCGGTGCCCACTCGGCCGGGAGAGCTATAGAACTCTGATCCACCTTGGCTCGCTCTCTCACTTCCCAGATTTGGATAACCCCAAGAATAACTCTCGCTTGGGAAAGGACCAACCTCTACCGACCCTCCTCCTGCGCCTCCCTCCGTTAGGGGCATCTCCGCTTCCGCCTTGTCCGCTTGGGCCTCCGCTTCAGGATCCAGGCTAGGGTCTCCTGGCTGAGTTTCCCTTCCTCCTCTGTGCCTTCTGCTCATCTCCCCAATGCCTCCTTTGGACTAACTCAACTATTTTCTTCCCCTGGTTGTATCAGGTAAGCCAGCAGCCTGTTGACCGCATCCTCCCGGACTGACTCCACCATCCCCGGACGGTAGGTGAGCTGCATCACACCGTAGCAGAGACCAATGGCCTGCTGCACGTCCACCGGCGTGTTGTCTCCATTGAGACGGCTGATCGCCAGTTTGAGGGCACTCACTTCTGGCCACACTTCACTGTCAGTATTCCTGGCCGCCTCCAGGTTTTCATCGAAGAGCCGATTGAGCCGCCGGTCTGCCAGCAGCATATCGTTATGATAGCGGAAGAGGCATTCGCCCGTCGGGCAGATACGGTAACAGCCGGGAAACGGGTCCTCCAGGCGGGGGCAGGACGACCGGTATAGCTTCTGAAATTCCGCCATCCTCTCGCTAATACCGGAGGCAAGCTCCGGGGAGCCGGCGTCGATTGCCGGCAACATGTCGAGCAACACCCCGCCGGCCAGTCCCCGCAGGCGAGCCGCCGTATCATACGACCAATTGTACCGGCGCCCAAAGTAATCGAAGTACCATCTCAAGGCATTCAGCACCACGCAACTATAAGCGTTGACGTTCAGTGCGCGCTGGCTCAGCCGCGAACGCATTAGTTGCAGCAAGTTGCCGTATTCTTCCCTTATCGAGGTGCCCTGGAGGACCGCCGAGAGCACAAAGGCAGCGAAACGTTCCTGGAAATCCCGGCCGGAGACGAGTTCCTTGGCTTCGTCGCAGTAGAGCAGGGCCCCCTGACATATCTGGAGGCAGGCATCAAAGGGTGTATATAGCCGGGCAAAATCGGGCCGGTTCCTGAACGGCCTCATGTGTTGCGCCACAACTTCATCGCTACCGGCCTTGGTCTTCATTCCTGCCGGCACCTCGATCTTGGCATAGGGCACTTTCACCATAACCGGCCTGTCGTCACCTTCCACAAAAACTGCGGCCTCTCCCATTCTGAAGACGGCTAGCATATCGCACTGCCGCTGGTTCATGTTCATCGTTTCAGCGAGCAATCGCCGGTCCTCCCCGGCAACTGTTCGGTGAACGATCTTCAGGTTGGTGTTCTTGACAACATCGACGGCCAGCTTCACCGCAATCTGTTCCGCCACTATGAAGCCCTCGCCATAGGCGCGGACCTCAGAGAGCATGCTGGTGAATGTCTCGACCGCCTTGCCCTTGATATCGGATTCCTCCATGCTCACCCGCGGGGGTACGTTAGCCAGCAGGCGGTGGGCCTCCTCGATTACGACAATATGTCTCAGGCCGGTACCTTCCGTGCTGCCGCGCCCGCGAAGATACTCGTAGATTCGTGTCAGCAGCAGCCCCATCAGGAACGCCTTTTCGGCGTCATCCCCGATCTGCTCGAGCTCGATAATGGTTGGTTTGGCCAGTAGTTCCTCAACAGGCATGGAATGGCGGGTATCGAGCATAATGCCCTTGCTGCCGATTCGTAAGCTATTGATTCTGGTCAGCAAGGCGGCCCTGATATCACTCTCCACACGTTCCTCGTAACCGAGACCTCCGACTACCTCATCGATCTTCTCGTAAAGGTCGGTGAGGGTGGGGTAGGCCTCGGTGCCGGCAACACCTTGAGGCTCCAGCCTGACATTTGTGTTCCGGCTCGGGTCCCATCCTCGATCACGATAAATCAAATGGATGCAGCGTTCCAGCACCTGTGGTAATGGATTCCACATGCCGAAGCTGGCGTTGAAGACAGACTTGAGCAGGTCAATGTGCGTGGAAACTGAAACGCCGGCCTCTACCTCAAAAGGATTCAGGCGCAGTGGCGACACACGCTCTTCGCCCAGAGTGAATATGTTGATGTCGGGTCCCAGTTTGCTGTGTGTCACCATGGCACGGTACTCGCTCTTGGCCGGCTCCAGTACCAGAAAAGGTATCCCCGCCTGCCAGAATTGGGTCAGCAGGTGGAACACCGTATTTGTCTTGCCGCTGCCTGTCACGCCGACTATCAGGGCGTGTTTTTGAAACGAATCCACCGGAGCTTGGTACTTGCTACCAATTACCCTACCGTAGTGCAGTACTTCTCCGACCTCTATAGACCGCTTTTCCGGTTCCTGAGGAGACACAACATCGAAACGGCAGCTCTCCTTAACAGTGAATCCTGGAACTTCAAGTCGCGGTAGATGTATCATAGTAGCTAGCCGCCCCGAAGTATGCAGGGTCTGAAAACGGAACGGGTATTCAAACTTGCCGGGGCCGACTTCAGGTTTGGCAATTACTTGCCCAAGCTTGGGTATTATTGCCGACAACGAGGAGAGGTCGAGAGTACGGATAGGGTCAGGCGTTGATTTCTCGCCGCCGAAGCAGGCACGGATGCCAGCTCCCAGTTTGTGAAAGGTGAGCTCTGCAGCCGAGAAATAGTAAGCGGTCACCGTCCATAGACCCTTCGCCTTCCCTTCCACGTATTCTTTTCGAGTGACTTCGAGCGTGTCGTGGTACGCCTTGGCGAGCGGAGCCCATGTCGCCTTTGTCTGCTCAGCATTGGAGATGATTCGCATCTCATTGAGTGCTGCGTGAGTCAGCGACGTAATAAGACGATCGGGAACAGGTTGAGCGATAATCATGTATCCCCAGTCCGAACCGTACATCGTTCGGACGAGCCGGTCCAATTGAGTAGGGTCTTCTACTTCGTCTGTTACCTTGACCGTGGGCAATCCGGTGACCATTCCGTAGAACTTGGACGCTCCGATTTGTTCGGTGATGCGGGTGACACTTTCTACGTCTCGCTTCGTAGCTTGAATTCCGGGGTAATGGCCGGGCAAGGACTGACTGACAAAGTTGATAGAGGAGTCCGGTTCGTAGTGGCGATCGGACCTGAAGTAGGGCTCCAGCGTGCCGATATCGATGTCTATTTCCGGAGACGACGAGAGACCGCGCACGAGAAAGACCAGTGGAACTCTGGCACCGTGGCAGCCGACGAGAACATCTTCCATCCGGTAACGGTGCTGTTCAGTGGTGTCGTCTTTCCTCTGGGAAGGCTCCCAGAAACGATTCAATCCCGAAAGGTGTATCAGAGCGACCGAGGATTTCGAGGGAAAGAACAGGTCCTCTGGCGCGAGTTGGGCCGCTCCGCCTTCGGACACTTCGTCAAGATAGGTCCTCGACAGATAGTCGATATGCTTGCTCGAAAACTCCATCTCCTGCTCCTGTTATTACAGCTCGCGGGCTCCGTTTCTATAGCCAGACCGTAACACGAGAGTCTGTCGTCTTGTTCTCGACCTCCAAAGCCCGCAGGATGTTCTCCCTCGACATCTTGCCTCTGATCTTGACCGAATCGCCGTTGCGAAGGTTTCCCGTAATCCACTGTCCGATGAGTTCGGCCTCGACCATTTTGGTCACGTTTCCCTCGGCATCAGTCTCTTCGATTCTGAAGTTCAGTTGCTGCTTTTCAGCCTTCTCGTTTCTGCCTGTCTTGATCACGGACCGAGAGATATCGCGCACCGTTCCTGTGATGTCAGTCCAGCGGTCGGACTGCCTGGCGAACCAGCGCCGCCACTGCACCTGATTCTGATTCTTAAGCAGTCGGCCTAGGAGAAAACCGTCCACAAGCCATGCCAGCAAAAGCAGACCACCGACCACCGCTATTGCGAACTCGGGCATCGGGAGACCTACTATCCAGGCAAACAACACGAAACTGAATACAATCGTATACAGAGCGGCTGTAAAGTATCTTGCCAGATAGTACCGGTGGCAGCCAACAAGCCCCAAGGGTATGATCCAGAGCAACCGGGCGGTGGAACCGCTCTTGTCCTGCGGCAGATCAATCTGTTTAGGTATGGACGGTTTCCCCGATTTAGTGCGTCGAAAGAACCTTCGAAACCGGTCAAAGAACGTGTTCTGCCTGGTTACAGCGTCTATGGCCTCAGGCGTCGGGTGTGTGAACCGCTGTTGCTCACCTGCCGGCCTGACGTCAGACGAGGAGAGCAAGTTTTCAGGGTCGATGGGATGAGAAGTCGTCTCTCTTTCCGCAAGTAGTTGTTTTCCTGACGACTGGATATCAGCCGACGGGCGCACGTCCTCGGGGTCGCCAGCAGGCGGTTTGCCCTGGTCTTCTCTAAGTATTTGTTCTCCCGGCGACTGAATGTCAACCGAGGCCGGCACGTCATCACGATTGGCGGAAGGAGGCTCAGTCCGGCCTTCCCGAACTGATTGTTTTCCTGTTGACTGGATATCAGCTGAGAGGGGCATGGCCTCAGGTCCGATCGAGGGAGGCCTTGTCCTGCGTCTTCGTCGGCGAAAGACCAGCGTGAAGACGGCTGCAGCGACTATGATAATAACAATTACGAGCAGCCACTCCGCGGTACCCATAATACAACCATCCTTTGCCCTCGAGGCGGCCTTTTAATCCGGATACTGCAGTTCGACTACTAGATGGTGCTCCCTATACGCTATCCTTGGATTAAACTCTAGACCGTATTGAAATCAAAGTCAAGATGCGATCACAGACCTGGAAGTCGTTCGTGACGCTGTCATGCGCTACAGGGAAGAAGCGCAGCTCTGGCGTAAGAAGTCTGATGACGCTCAGGAGAGCTGAGGACCATACGATTCATACGCGGCAGCCAAGCGGACAGGCGCGGGAACATCACCGACGTTGTGGAAAAAGGAGAGACCGGTAACCTATGAATCCCCGGACGAGAATCGCTGCTGTCGACGTGCCGAATAGCACCGTCACCTCGGGGCTACATGAGTTTGATAACTACGGAGATGGCTGCCTGCGTCTCCACATTTTCCTGGTGATGATAATACTCAATACAACTCCCACCAACCAGACCAGCACTGTCAGCGCCAGGGTCAAAGAGTTGTTATTAGACAGACTATAGGCGATGAATCCTACACCAAACCCGGCCCCAACAGTCACGCCTAGACATACGAGAAGTACGATGATGGCAAGTATCCTCTGTGGATGCCGAGGAGTGGCTGTGAGATCCTGTTTCGAATCAGTCAGCCCTGTCTTGAACTCGGTGTAAGCTGGCGGATCTGCTCGTACCCAGTCCGTTCCGTGGCTACTGTACCACTCCAGTGTTTCGGCTCCGAGCATCCACCAGGTACCCTTTTTGTCCATGAACATAAGCTCGCGCAGTTTTGTCTTGAATTGATCCTTGGTCAGTCGCCCAGCTATCATGTCGTCTCTTAACCTCGTTGCTTCGGCTTTGACCTGGGCAAACTCGCCAGCAACGGCCCCTCCTGATGTCATTTCAGGCTTGTTCTTTTCCTGCTGCTGTTGGTACCACTGACCCATCTCCTGCCGCTTTCGTATTTCCTCCTGCTGACGCTGCATGTTCTCTTGCTGCTGTTGTTGCATCCGCCGCAGTTGCTCTTGCTGTTGTTGCCATTGTGGTTTCATCTATCAGCTCCCTCTCGTATATGACTGTTACCGCCGGTTTCCAGTCGTTCCTATTCGGCTCTCCCCTGGATCAGTTCCATTCCGGCGCTCTCCTGAACCCTCCGTTCTGCACCCGCGTTATACTCCGCGAGACACCGCCTGACTCACCGGGGGACTAACTATACCACAATGCATCAGGCTGTCAATAATCAACTACAATACGCACCGCAGTTCTGTTCACTAAGCGCCAGCATCACCTTTGGTCCTTTTGTCGCTAGGAATCACACTTCATTGAGATTATGGTCAATGCCAAAGGAGCCAACGCTCTTGCAGCATAATCCACAGTAAAGTAGCCGGGTTTGGAAACATAGCCGGGTCCCATTTCGTCAAGCAGCTGATGCGATATCGAGCGTGTCAAAGCGACGGTCGCAGCCAGTCGAGTGGGTTGTTCCCTCAGGCCGGAGGAGCGTAAGCTGAGAGCCGCCCACGCTTGACAACCAGCAGCTCAAAAACTGCCTCTTCCAGCGGCTTCCGGTCGTCAATTGCCCGGACACGAGGCGAGATGGGGACCGTCTCCGGCAGGCCGAGCCAGAGCAACTCGACCTTAAGATCACCGGCCTCATAAGAGAACCTGAAGGTAGCGCACGGGGAGCAGCCATCCTTAGCCCCCTTCCAATACAAGCGAAAAAGGAGAGAAGACTGGCGGGTCTTCTTGAGAAGTGTTGCTGTCGTCGGTCCTCTCCTCTCCCCGTAGATTTCTGCATTGGCGCTAGCGGCAAGGCTTTCCCCCACTGCTGCTGCGGTAAAGTTGTTGGCAGTCACTCCTAGCATATCGGTGTCCCGCCTGAGCTTTAGCAGTGCATAGCGTACGAGGTGGTAAAAGGTATCGGCCAAGACCTGCCTGTTGATGGTTTCTAAGTCGGGTTCGGTTATCATCGCTCACCTCACCGTGAATATATCCTATCCCTTATGAGGTCTTATCTACATTGGGAACCACAGCGCGACCAACTCGATTGCTCAGGCCGACAGGGGATTCTATATGAAGTCGATTTCGTCCGCCCGAAGCAAGAAGAGGCTGGCGCCCATATGACCATATGTTCCGGGTTGCGTGTGCAGCACTCCCCGTACGCGGACTGTTGTCTCCTTGCCTCTGCTGTATGACAGCTCGTGCCAGTGAGCTTCACCCCGTCGTATTACATACGGACTGGATTCCAGCCAAACACCGTCCAGCAACGAACTCTCGAACGAAGAAACATATCGCCCCGTGTATTCTACTCGCGCCCGGTCGTATTTCTGTGGGTTCGCATACACGTCTGCCCAAGTTACCTTCAGATAGTCCGGCTCAGGCAGAAGTTCCAAAGAGTGTATCTCCAGAGAGAAATGGCCGGGCGCGAACTCATGTCCTCTAAACACGCCCCGTAGCCTGACACGATACAATTGCCTGCCCAATGTCCCCAACTGCCCGGCAACCCCGGGAGAAGCGGAGGTGTCCAATGCCAAAGAGAGATGCTCAGGAGTTTCCACTCTCTTGCACCCGCCGTCAAGGTAGTCCATCAATACAATTCGCCGGCCATCCAGCTGATCGGGATGCCAGGCCAGCTCACGTGCCTGCGTCTGGCGATACTCAGGTGTGTTTTCTGTATCGGTTTTCTCCATATCCTAAATGATTTCGCATGGTCCGTGACCCGTCACGCCCAGGTCATCCCTTCAAAGGGAATACCTTGAGATTGTAAGAAGTCCTTGAACTCATCGACCGCATGAAAATGGCCACCATAGCAGTGTTTCAGCAGAGCCAGAAGAGCCGTGTCTTCGTCTTTGTGCTCGGTACGAAATGGAGTCCCCGCTTCCCGGCTAGACTTATTAAGAGCTTCTATGATTCGGCGTTTATCCTTAGCGGCCACCGTCACCCAGAACTCGTAGTCGCTATCACCCCACCACTGGAGCGGAGCTTCGCCGACATCCTGGCCTGAAACGACCAGATCACCATCTTCCTTGATTTCGGCGTCAACGAACCGCGAAGTATCCCCTCTTTCTTGAAAGAGTTGGACTTCCTTCGCTTCCCGCTCACCCTTCTCTGATGCCATGACTCCCTGTCCTCGATGTAATGGTCGACTCAGTCTGACAAAGCCACACCACCAATTGAGGAGCGGCCTCTGTCCAGGCCAATCATCTGCCTTGCCATCTCTGTACGCGACTACCTCATCATGTATCAACGATCCCTAGCTCTACGGCAACACGGTTGGGAATATCGCTATTTGTGACTAAGCCATTCGAAGAAGCGTTTGTGATGTGGCTTGATCTTTGTCTCCAACGCTCCGTTATTCCTAGACCAATTATTGTAATACTCCCTCAGGTTTCGGATTTCTTCTGACCCCTCTTCAGGCAGCGATTGTAGCGAACAGAGATACCGTTGTATATCATTTGCCCTTTCGTACACTTTGTGGTCATGTTCGGCAAGCGGTTCCACCCCTTGAATTCCGATATCCTCAAGCTTATTTGAGACAACTGTGATTTCTGGGTCTGCCTTTTCTTCAGCAGATGAATCAACCAAAGCCCACGGCGCTGCTACATGACACCCGTCTATCAGGTTTCCTGAGATATCAGTGCCCACAGCATAGACGTAGTGACGGAACCGCGATCTTCGGACCGGGGGCCAGTCCAGAGGAAAAGGTGGTGAGATTTGACATCTCCAGATCACGCCTTCCCGGTCAGTGGAGCCTTCTGAGCCCATTCTTGCCCATTCTTTGTCGGCAAGTACTCTTATTGGCTCCAGTCCGTTCATCACATCCTTACTCTGTGCCTGATAGTATATCACCTCCAACCGCTTCGGCGGGGTCATTATCGTGATATTTTTTGAAACCCTTTTCGCCCAGTAAACCGTTAATTCATTTCTGTGACTAGGCTACTAAGTACCTCCCCATTTCGAACGATGGAAATGCCCTTTCGTCCACATAGGTTCTGCCAATATTCTGCTGGACTGCTGAACTCCCATAATTCGTCTCCTTCGACCATCTGGGCAATTAGCGCCTTCCATTTGTCGTTCATGAAGCCGAAGGGAACCGCCTCAGCACCAAGGCGGTCATCGAGGATCATATTTTGTCGTTCTGCCTCTTGGACAGTCACTCTACGTTGAAGCCAATCCTTATTCATGCTCTCACATCCTGTTCACAGTTCGCCTACAAGAAAAACCATAGCTCTGAAAACTATCATTCGGCATCCAATTGGCACTAGCAAGCTAATGCTGTAGCCCGGCTGCATAAGGAGTCGCAAAGCCAAGAATTATGTCGCGTAGAGAAGCTTGCTGG
>Ga0316628_100001831_pt1 | contig 15309 bp, 16 predicted proteins | sample OWC_Aug_M2_C1_D5_FD_207648 | JGI IMG/M metagenome (GOLD analysis project Ga0316628, IMG submission 207648) | Wetland soil microbial communities from Old Woman Creek delta, Ohio, United States - OWC_Aug_M2_C1_D5_C | ecosystem: Environmental > Terrestrial > Soil > Wetlands | place: USA: Ohio... | reverse complement strand
CAACCTGGTGGCCCACAAGCTGGGCCCGGCGGTGGTGGCCGGTAACTCGGTGATCCTCAAGCCGGCCACCGTCACGCCGCTCTCGGCCATCAAGCTCACCGAGGCGTTCGTGGAGGCGGGGCTCCCGCCGCTGGTCCTCCAGACGATCACCGGGTACGGCGCCGAGATCGGCGACCCGCTGGTGGCCGACCGCCGCGTGCGGATGATCTCCTTCACCGGGGGCTTGGAGGCCGGCCGGCGCATCACGACGCTCGCGGGGATCAAGAAGATCGGCATGGAGCTGGGCTCCAACTCGCCCGTGGTCGTCTGGAAGGATGCGGACGTGCCGTGGGCGGCGGAGAGCTGCGTCTCGGGGGCGTTCTGGGCGGCCGGTCAGAACTGCATCGGCGTCCAGCGCATCTACGTCCACCGCGAGGTGTACGGCGAGCTCCGGGACCGCATGGTCGATCTCACCCGCGCGTACCGCATCGGGGACAAGCTCAAGGAAGAGACCGACATGGGCCCGATGATCACCGAGGGCGAGGCCAGGCGCGTCGAGCGCTGGGTGAAGGAGGCGGCCGCGGCGGGGGCCAGGGTGCTGGTCGGCGGCGGGCGAACCGGGGCGCTGATGCAGCCGACCGTGCTGGAGGGCGTGCCGGAGAGCGCCACCATCCACCGCGAGGAGGTGTTCGGGCCCACGGTCAACCTCTACCCGGTGGACTCGATCGAGGAGGCTCTCGAGAAGGCCAACAGCCTGCCGTTCGGGCTGCACGCGGCGCTTTTCACGCGCGACGTGGACACCGCGTTCGCGCTCGCGCGCGGCCTCGACTGCGGCGGCGTCATGGTCAACGACTCCACCGACTACCGGCTCGACTCGATGCCTTTCGGCGGGATCAAGAACTCCGGGCTCGGCCGCGAGGGGATCAAGTTTTCGCTGCAGGAGATGACCGAACCGAAGGTGATCTGCTTCTACCTGCCCACCATGTGACAGGCGCCGCCGGCAAAGGCGCCGCCGGCGTCGGACCATCTATCCGGGCTGGGGGTCCCGTCCTGCCTGCGGCAGGACTCTAGACCCCCCGGCCCCCCCGCTCGCCGCGGCAGAGCCGCGTCTCGCCCATGACGTTGCGCGTCACGGCCTCGCGTCCTCACGTAGCCTCCGGCTACGCTCCGGCGCGGGCCGCTCGCGCGCCTTGCGATAGGCCCAACGGCGGCGGCGCGGGCTACGCGCCGTCCACCTTGGCCCTGCTTTCGGCGGCGCGGGCTACGCGCCGTTTGCCGCGGCCTGCGTCCTGTGTCCGGCTTCTGCGACTAGCCTTCTTCGGCGAACACGGCCTCGACCGTGCTCCACACCGCGAGGACCAGGCCGGAGCCCGCCACTACCACCCTGGACCAGAGCTGGAAATCGAAAAAGAAGATCGCCAGTACACAGAGGAGCCCGAGTAGGCCCGCGGAAACCAGAGCAATCGCGTCCGCGGTTTGCCAGCGCCTGAGCTGCGCAGCGACGTTGACCTCGCAGAGGATCGCAAAAGCAGCAGGGAGCAGCGAGCCGGGGTCGAGCGGACCGAGGAGACGTGCGTTGGCGAGGGCACCAACCAGGCTCGCGGCGCCCACGATCGACCAGCCGACCAAGAGGATCCAGCCGGACACGCCGACCCTCCGAGCGCTCATGCTGGCCGTCGCTCCGCTTGCGGGACCGGATGTCACACGCCACCAGACAACGGTGGAGACTGCGATAGCAAGGAGGCCAGGCGCATAGTCCCGCGGAAGGAGGTTCGTAGGCAGCAGACAGATCGACACATGTTTCTCCGTACCGAGGTTCGCAATCGCCTCGGCGACCGACTCCAACAGCCCAGGGGACACCCAAAGACAAACTACGGCGAGGGGCGGAACGACCGTCAGGCCCGTCAGGCTTCGTCCTAGGCTTCGGGCAAGCCACACGAGAACTGACGCGGGGAGTGTGAGGGCCGTGGCGGCAACCACCATCGAGACCCAGATCAGTGGGTTGCTGAACGTGCCATCAACCTTCACGCTCAAAGGGCTGAATTCCATGTTCTAGCGGTTCACTTCCCAAGAGTCCGTCGCTGATGGCGCCACTGGACCATCCTAACGCCGCAAGCGCGGCGTCCCTGCAACAGATTTGCTCGATGGGTCGGGCCTACTCGTAGTGGGTCCACATGCGCAGGACCTTGACGGTGCGGGCCTCCTCGAGAACCTGGTAGACGAGGCGGTGCTGGATGTTGATGCGGCGCGAGGTGGCGCCGGCGAGATCGCCTATGAGCTCTTCGAACGGCGGGGGTTGTCGAAACGGGTCTTCCGCCAGGATGTCGAGCAAGACTTGCGCCTTGTCCCTCAGGCCGGCCGCTGCGAGCTTCCTGGCGTCCTTCTGCGCTTGCTTGGTGAAGACGACCCGCCAAGCTCGGCGTTTCACCAGCCGGGTTCCGTCTCGCACTCGTCCGCCGGCGTCGCGAGCCCTTCGCGAATCGACTCGCGCATCCCGGGAACCGAGAGCAGGTAGATCGTCTCCTGTATCGCCCGCCAGTCGTCCTCGGAGACCAGGACGGCGCTGGCGCGCTTGCCCGTGATGACGAGCGGCTCGTGCGACTCCGCCACCTCGTCCACCAGACGGTAGAGGTGGTCGCGCGCCTCGCTCACCCGAATCGGTGCCATGGCACCCCCCGATGAACCGTACGATATTTCGTACGGGTTGTCAACCGGGTTCCGACGCTAGCGCGGCCACAGCCAGCCGAAGGTGCCGGCGGTCAGGAGCGCGTAGATCAACCCGTCCACCGTCGCCCTGAACGTGGTGCCCCGGGCGCGGCGGTACCAGATCGACATCTGCCAGAGCGCCACCGAGTAGCCGAGGAACGCGGAAACGCCGGCAAAACGGAACACGGAGAGGTACCGCGCCCCGGCCGGCAGCGCCCGCCCCGCGACGTACGCGGCGAACACGCCGATCACGACGGAGTAGAGGAACCAAAGGACCATGCTCCTCGCCATCGGGGCGGGGCCGTTGGGCAGCACCGTGACCACCATGACCGGGCCCTTCTTCAGCTTCTCGAGGAACTCCGGCGAACGCATCTCCTGCATGCTCGAGGGGCGGGGGACCATGTAGTCACCTGGCGGGAGGGCGAGAGGGCGGAGCGCCTCCATCACCTTGTCCTCGTTCGGCACCTTGCGGTAGTCACCCTTGTGCCACGGCAACGCCATGTGGATGAGCGAGCTCACCAGGAAGACGAACACCGACGAAACCAGGATCGGGAGCCACAGCGAGGACAGCGCGGTCATGACGGCCTCCTTCCGTGCCACGGCACGGTAACGATCAGAAACATCGAGTGTTCCACGCCACGAGCCCAGCCCGCCCCGGGCTGCCTGGAGTGCACCCGACAACTCTTCAACCTGCACCGACGTCGACGGACCTGAGCGGGGTAACGCAGGGGTCTCCGCCGAGATTTCGGGTCCCCCGACCGATGGGTCCGGCCGGCGCGGGCCGGCCTGGCGCGGGCGGAATCCTGGGGCCCGGCCGACCCCGAATGTGATCCGGATCACACGAGTCGACTTCCTCCGGGAAGGCGGCCCCCGCCCGCCCGATGCGGGGGCGGTCGGCCGGCGCGACGGATGGGCTCAGCCGAACCCGGCGGAGGCGCACGAGGGCTCGCGAGCGGGGTGCGGCGCGCCGGGCGGTCTCACTGTTTCAGCTTGCGGCCCAGCGTCGCCTCGACCTTCTCGACTTTGGCGGTGAGCCGGCCGGCGGCGCCGCGGCGCCAGTCGCCCTTGAAGGAGACGCTGATGCGATCGCAATCTTCGGCCATCCGCTCGAAGCAGGCCTTGAGGACCGCCAGCACCTCGTCCCACTCCCCCTCCACGCAGGTGCCCATCGGCCCCAGTCGGTAGGGAAGTCCGGAGCGGTCGATGAGGTCGATCGACCGTGAGACCCAGGGGCTCACGCTTGCCCCCTTGTCGAGGGGCGTCACGGAGAACTCGGCCAGCAGCACGGTGCACCTCCACGGTGGCGCAGGGGTCGGAAAGGAGGCCCCGACTGCCTGCATTCTGCAAGTATTTTCATACACTTGCTCGCAATGTACCCGAATCCTTGACACCCCCCACCTCGTATGGCAGCATCTGTATTTGCGACACGTAACTCGCGCAAGGTTCTGAAGGTCGAACTATCGTCGTTTTCTGAGGGAGGTGCCAATCGTGGGTGAGAAGCGACACAGCACCATCATCATCGTTCCTCACGCCCACGGGAGGGTCCTCAAGGTCCAGCTTTCACCGTTTCTGCTCAAGGCTCTGACCGTCCTCGGCATCACCGTCGCGATCCTCTCCATCGTGTCCCTGGCCGCCTCCGGCACCTTTCTGCACCAACGCGCCGTCTACCGCGCCGTCCAGGCCGAGAACAAGCAGCTCAAGAAGACCAACCAGCGGCTGACCGAGACCGTGGGCCAGGTGCAGCAGCGGCTCACCCAGTTCGAGCAGCGCACCAAGACCCTGGCGATCGCGGCCGGGGTGGCCGACCTGTTCACCGAGAGCGCCGAAGCCCCGCGCGCCGGCATCGGGAGCGGCGGCCCCCTCGACACCCTTCCGGCCGCGCCCGAGACCCTGGTGCGGAGGCAGGAACAGCTCGACCATCAACTGGCGAAGGTCGAGCAAAAGCTCTCCGACCAGGCCCTCATGCTCTCGCACACCCCGGTGGTGGCGCCGGTGATCGGCGTGATCACCGACGGCTTCGGACCGCGCCTGGACCCCATCACGGGGCGCCCCGCGTTTCACGATGGGCTCGACATCTCGGTGGGGATCGGGACGGTCGTGACGGCGCCTGCGGACGGAGTCGTGGTGTTCGCCAACCGCGAGTCTGGCCTGGGCAGGATGCTGAAGCTCAGCCACGGCTACGGCTACACCACGATCTACGGGCACCTGGAGCGCTTCCTGGTCAAGGAGGGCACCAAGGTGACGAGGGGACAGCCGATCGGCAAGGTGGGAATGTCGGGGCGCACGACCGGCCCCCACCTGCACTACGAGGTCTGGAAAGACGGCGAGAAGCAGAACCCCCTCCACTACATCCTCGACGCGTACTGACGAAACCCCTTTGATGGGAGCAGATCGAGAGTCGCCGGTGGGTATCCGCCTGTGGCCGCAAAGCTATGCGGTCGCGCGCCTGCGGGAGGTGCCGACGGCGCTGCCGGGGAGCCGGGCCCAGGGACCGCCGGTCGCGCTCATCGTCGGGCACGACGAGGTGAGCCTCTTGGCCCCGGAGGAGATGGTCCAGGGGTTGGCAGGGTCGGTGGAGCACGTCTCGGGCGGGTGGCGCGCGCTCACCGTCGAGGCGGTCTTCCCGCTCACAACGGTGGGTTTCCTGGCGGCCGTCAGCCGCGCCCTGGCTGACGTCTCGGTACCGGTGATGGTGTTCTCCAGCCATGACACCGACCACTTCCTGGTACCCTCCGAGCACCTCGGGCGGGCCCTCGCCGCTCTCAACCAGGTCCGTCTGGATCGGTTCATCCCCGGGACGTAGCTCGGCCGGGTGGCCGTCGTGCCTCCCCCGGGCGCTGGGAAACCTCGGCGCAGAGGGGCTTTTCGCAGAACCTGAGGCCGGGCTGGTGCGTACTGTGAAGTGTCACGTGGTGGAGGAAGCTATGACGAGGAAGAGGAAGCGCTGGCTGCTGGTGGCGGCGGGGGCAGTGGTGCTGGTGGGGACGACGGTGGTGTTCGCGTCGCGTTCCAAGAACGGCACGCCGGTCAAGGACGAGACCCCGGTCAGCAAGGTCGCCGTGGCCGACGTGCAGGTCGAGGTGCTCGAGGTCGGGACCGTCGAGCCCGAGATCAAGGTAGACGTCAAGTCGGCGCTCTCCGGCAAGGTCGTCGAGCTGCCGGTCCGGGCGGGCGACGTCGTGAAGAAGGGCCAGCTGATTGCCAGTATCGAGCCCGACGTGAACCAGGCCCAGACGCTGGCTGGCGTGCGCCGCGGCGTGAACCAGGCCGAGATCGACTTCGCGGACGCCGAGAAGGACTACGTCGCCAAGGAGGAACTGTTGCAGGCCGGACTGATCTCGGTCGAGGTCCACCGTGCCGCCGAGACACGCTACAAGTCCGCCCGCGAGGTCCTCGCGGCGGCGCGCGAGAAGTCCGCCATCATGGCCTCCTCGGGCGTGCCGATCACGACCGCGCCCAGCCAGCGCATCAACATCACGGCGCCGATGGACGGCGTCGTCATCACGCGCGCCGTCGAGTTAGGGGAGGCCGTCACGGGCGCCGGCTCTTTCAACGCCGGAACCGTGATCGCGACCGTGGCCGACCTCGCCACGATGCTCGTGAAGGCGGGCGTCAACGAGGTGGACATCGGCAAGGTTCGGCTGGGCGCCCCGGTCGCAGTGACGCTTGACGCATACCCCAAGGTGCGGTTCGCTGGCAAGGTCAGCCGCATCGCCCCGGCGGCGCGCCTCGCCGACCAGGTGAAGGTCTTCGACGTCGAGGTGTCCCTGGACTCCCAGGGCAAGGAACTGCGCACCGGGATGACCGCCAACGTCTCGATCAAGGGCGAGAAGGCCGCCAAGGTGCTGGCCGTGCCGGTGGAGTCGGTCTTCCACCGTGAGGACGGCGAGGTGGTTTACGTGCGCAAGGCACAGGCCGACAAGGCGGGCGGTGCAAAGGGCGAGACCAAGACCGGGACCAAGGTCGAGACGAAGGCCGAGGGCGCGAAACCCGACGCCAAGCCCGATCCGAAGGCCACCCCGGACCCACGCGAGGCATGGAAGCAGCGCTTCGACGAGCGCAAGGTCGAGACCGGCCTCGCGTCGCTCTCGCACGTCCAGATCGTGAGCGGTCTGGTGGCCGGGGAAGAGGTGGCGCTCGAGGATCCGACCAGGCCCAAGAAGAAGGAGGGGCAGTCGTGAGCGAGCAGCTGCTCAACCTCACCGGCGTCTGGAAGACGTACGACGCCGGCGACCTCGCGGTGCATGCGCTGCGCGGCGTGGATCTGGTCGTGGACCGGGGCGAGTACGTGGCGATCATGGGACCCTCGGGTTCTGGAAAGTCCACGCTCATGCACATCATCGGCTGCCTCGACACCCCCTCCAAGGGCAGCTACCGCCTCGCCGGCGAGGAAGTCGCGAACCTGTCTGCAGGCCGCCTGGCCGAGCTGCGCAACCGTTTCATAGGATTCGTGTTCCAGGCGTTCAACCTGCTCCCGCGGGCGAGCATCCTGCGCAACGTGGAGCTGCCCTTGCTGTACGGAGGGGTGGGACGCGAGGACCGACTCGCGCGAGCGCGCGAGATCCTCACCCGCGTCGGCCTTGCGGACCGCGGCCACAGCCGTCCCAGCCAGCTCTCAGGCGGGCAGCGCCAGCGCGCCGCGATCGCGCGGGCGCTCGTCGCCAACCCTGCGCTGTTGCTCGCCGACGAGCCCACCGGCAACCTTGACCAGACCACCGGCGGCGAGGTGATGCAGCTCTTCGACGAGCTGAACCAGGCGGGCCAGACCGTGATCCTGGTGACGCACGACCCGATGGTCGCACGCCACGCGAGACGGGTCGTGCGCATCGTGGACGGCCTCGTGGAGCAGGGGGAGAGGGCCGCCGCGTGAACCTCCTTACCGCCGTGGCCGACGGGTTCGTCGAGGTCCGTGCCCATGCCGGGCGCACCGTGCTACAGACCCTGGGCGTGGTCCTCGGGGTCGCCTCGGTGGTCAGCTCGATGGGCGTGTTCGCCGGCGGCAAGGCGAAGAGCCTCAACTACTACGCTCAATCGGGCGGCGTCCTCAAGGTTTCGGTGTACCCGAAGGACGTTCGAACGGTCACGACGACCGCCCGCGAGAAGGCCAGCCGCGGTCTCACGATCGACGACATGCTCGCGATCAAAGCAAGCGTCGAGGGGTTCGACCTCATCGAGCCGGTGATGACCCGCGAGCTGCGGGTGCGGACCGCACGGTTGACCCGCAGCTACAGGGTGTCCGGGGTCGGATCGACCTACGATCACCTTCAGGAACTCATCCTCGATCACGGGCGCTTCCTCAGCGAGAGCGACGTGCTCAACCGCGAGGCGGTGTGCGTGCTGGGCGCCAACCGCGCGGGCGAGTTCTTCGGCACCCTGGACCCGGTGGGCCAGCAGATCAGGCTCGGCGACCACGTCTACACCGTTGTAGGCACCCTCACCTACCGGGAGTTCTACTGGAACAAGCAGGAGCAGTGGAACTCGCTCAACTGGATGAACGATTTCATCATCGTGCCGGTGACCACTCTCCAGGGGCGCGAGCTGGGCATCGGGCAGAAGAAGATCGGCAACATCGCCCTCCGCCTCGTGAGCCGCCCTGCCGCGGACAAGGCGCTGCCGGAGCTCCGCCGGCTGCTCTTCAGACGCCACGGCGTGGAGGACTTCGAGGTCTACGCCCGCTACGAGCGGATGCGGGAGATGGACCAGGAGGTCAAGGTGTACGACCTCACGTTCAAGGTGATCGGCCTCATCTCGCTTTTGGTCGGCGCCATCGTCGTCGCAAACATCCAGTTGGCGTCGTTCAGGGAGCGCGTGCGCGAGGTCGGTGTGCGCAAGGCCGTGGGCGCCAAGGGGTGGCACATCGGGGTGCAGTTCCAGGTGGAGAGCCTGGTGGTGAGCGGGATCGGCGGCGCGCTCGGGCTCCTCCTCGGCGTCGGCTTCGTCCACGTCATCGCCTGGCTGCTGGAGCAGTACACCGTGCTCACCCCCGGCATGATCGGGGCGGCGGTCGGGTGTGCCGGAACGGTGGGCGTTGTGGCCGGTTCCTTACCTGCCATCTACGCCGCGCGCCTCGACCCGGTCGTCGCGCTCCGGTACGAGTAGGGGAGAGGCAGAAATGTCAGAGAAAGCACCCGCCGCCTCGCCGACCGACGGGACGCTCACGTCGGCACAACCGCCGACCGGTGCGGCCCGCCCGGCGCCGCGCCTGGCGTTTGGCGAGGCGGTCCGCACCAGTTTCTCGGAGATCGTCGCACACTGGTTCCGTTCGCTGCTAACGCTGGTCGGCGTGTTCCTCGGCTCGCTTGCGGTCGTGATCATGGTCTCCTTCGCCGACGCGCTCAAGGTGATGGTGTGGCAGGGGATCAAGAGCCTCGGGTACAACGGTGTCATGTTCATCTCCCAACGTTCTCCGCAGGTCCCACTGGAGCGCAAGAAGGCGACGATGTCCCGCGGCCTCGGGGTACGCGACGTTCGAGCTCTCGCGGAGTGGGGAGAAAGCTACGAGGGTGTGGCCGCGATGAGCCTCACCCAGGCTGTGGTGCGCAGGCTTGGCGAGGAGCGGCGGGTGTGGGTGTTCGGGGTCAACCCGGCGTACGCAAAGGTCCGCAACCGGGTGGTGAGCGCCGGACGGTGGATCGACGGCGGCGACGAGCTGGAGCGGCGCAAGGTGGCGGTGGTGGGGCGCGAGCTCGCCAGCACGCTCTTCGGCAACGACAACCCGATCGGCAAGCAGATCCGGGTCGGCGACCAGGTGATGCGCGTCATCGGCGTGGGCGATCAGCTCGGCAACACCTTCGCGAACGACGGCGGGGACTCCTGGACGCAACGCGAGATGGAGGGGGTCATCGTCCCGCTCGAGACGTTCCGCGCGTTCATCCGGGGCGGGGAGCGGATCGGCGTCATCATGATCAAGACGCCTGAGACCAACAACCTGGGAGCCGTGCGCTCCGAGACTGAGAGGCTGATGCGCCGCGCCCACCACGGCATCGGTGACTTCGAGGTCGAGGACGTCGCCTCCGAGATCGTGCGGGCGGAGGCCCAGATCAAGGACATCCTGCGTAGCTGGAAGGTGATCCTCACGTCGCTGGCCACCATCTCGCTGCTCGTCGGTGGGGTTGGTATCTACTCGGTGATGAAGATCTCGCTCACCGAACGGCTGTACGAGATTGGGCTGCGCAAGGCGATCGGCGCCGGCGACCGGACCATCCTGCTGCAATTCCTCGTCGAGTCGAGCACCCTTTCGGCGGTCGGTGGGATGCTGGGGTGCGGGGTGGCAATCGTCATGTGCCGGGCGCTCGCCAGCTTCTTCCCGACTGGGCTTCCGGTGTCACCGATCGGGCTGGTCCTCGGCATCGGTTTCGCCGTGGCGGTCGGGCTCTTCGCAGGGGTCTTCCCGTCACTGTCCGCTTCCCGCATGACGCCGGTCGAGGCGCTGCAGGGGTGATCCCGCAGTAGCGGGATGGATCAGGTCTTCTTGAGCACGAGCACGCGCTCGATCCCGGCGTGGTCGAGGCCCCTGTGGACCTCGACGAGGCCTGTGCGGGCGATCATCGGCTCGAGCGTTGCACGCTGCTGCGGCCCCATCTCCAGCAGCGCGTGGCCCCCGCGGACGAGCAGGCGCGGGAGGTCCTTCAGGAGCAGCTTCAGCAGGTCGGCGCCGTCTTCGCCACCGGCCAGCGCGATGTGCGGCTCGTAGCGAACGATCTCCACGGGCAGGTCGGCGATGTCCGCGCTGGTCACGTACGGGAGGTTGGCCACTACGAGGTCGAACGGCCCGGCGAGGTGCGTGGCGAGGTTGCCCGTCGCGAAGCGAACCCGGGCCCCCAACCGGCGGGCGTTGCCCCTGGCAACGTCAACGGCGCCAAGGGAGAGATCCGTGGCGATGACCTCGCTGGCGGCGATCTCGAGCGCCAGGGTGACGGCCAGGCAGCCGGACCCGGTCCCGACATCAAGGATGCGGGGCCTGCCGCCGCGGGGCAGCGTGAGGGCGCACTCCACGACCAGCTCGGTCTCCGGCCTGGGGATGAGCACCGCCGGGGTGACCGCGAAGGTGCGTCCCCAGAACGGGCAGGCTCCGACGATGTAGTGGGCAGGCTCCCCGGCCGCGCGGCGGGCCAGCCACCCGCGGTACAGATCGGCCACCGGAGGAGGTACCTCGTCCCCCGTGTGCGCGATCACCCACGCCTCGCTGCGGCCCAGGGCGCGGGCCAGCAGCCACTGGGCTTCCCTGCGGGGGTTGGGGAGCCCCTCGCGGGCCTCCAGCGTGTCCGCCCCGGCGGAGAGGAGCGTGGCGACCGTCATGGCTGTTGTCGCCGTGCGGCGTTGGTCACCAGGAGGCGCGCGGCGAGGGTGCACGCGACCGCGCCACCGCAGACGCTCAGGAACGCCGAAGCGCCGAGGGTGTGGACGGCGAGGGTGAGCGCCGCGAAAAGGGCGGCGCCGAGCCAGGTGGCGCGCATGAGCGCGGGGAGCGGCGGGGGCGGCTGGAACCGGCGCGCGTGAAAGATCAGGCCCACGCTCCACATCAGGCCGCCCCACCAGCCCAGGCCGAACCCTACGGCCGCGTGCAGGAACCACCGTACGGGGGGTGCGGCCCACGGGAACGGCCGCAGCGGGGGGGTCCATGCCGCCACCACGACGCCGGCGAAACCCATGACCAGGGCAGCCCCCAGGGCAAAGCTCACCTCGCTGACCAGCCTGGGACGGCTGAACAGGCGCCGGAGACCGCTCATCCGTTGGCGGCCAGTTCGCGCTCGAGCCGCTCGGCCTGGAACTGAGCGGTTAGGGGGTCGAGGAGCAGGTCCAGCTCGCCGTCCAGGATCTCCTGCAGGCGGTGGACCGTGAGGCCGATGCGGTGATCCGTCACTCGCGACTGGGGGAAGTTGTAGGTGCGGATCTTCTCCGAGCGGTCGCCGCTGCCCACCATCGAGCGCCGCTCGGCGGAGAGCTTGGCCATCTGCTCCTGCTGTGCGATCTCGTAGAGGCGGGCCTTGAGGATGCGCATCGCTTTGAGGCGGTTCTGTGTCTGGCTGCGCTCGTCCTGGCACTGGACGACGATGCCGGTCGGGAGGTGAGTGATCCGCACCGCCGAGTACGTGGTGTTCACCGACTGGCCACCCGGCCCTGACGAGCAGAACGTGTCGGTCCTGAGGTCCTTCGGGTCCACCTCGACCTCGATCTCCTCGGCCTCCGGCAGCACCGCGACGGTGGCCGCCGACGTGTGGATCCTGCCCGACGCCTCGGTGGCGGGCACGCGCTGGACCCGGTGCACGCCCGACTCGTACTTGAGACGCGAATACACGCCGTCGCCCTCGACGAGCGCGATCGCCTCCTTGACGCCGCCCATCCCCGCCTCGGAGAGGTCGGTGACCGTCACGCGCCAGCGCCGGCGCTCGGCGTAGCGGGTGTACATGCGCAGCAGCTCGGCGGCGAAGAGTGCGGCCTCCTCGCCGCCCGTGCCGGCCCGCACTTCCAACACGACGTTGCGGCGGTCGTTGGGATCGGCGGGCAGGAGGAGGAGCTTGAGAGCGTTCTCGCGCTTCGCCAGCTCGGCGCCCAGGCGCCGTACCTCCTCCTCGGCCATCTGCCGCAGCTCGGCGTCGCCCTCCGACGCGACCAGCTCGCGGGCGCCCTTCTCCTCCTCGACCAGGCGGCGGTAGGCGTGGTAGGCCTCCACCACGGGCTCGATCTCGGCGAGCTTCTTCGACACCTCGAGCAGGCGCTTGCGATCGCCGAGGACCTCGGGGGAGGCCTGCTCGTCACGCAGCTCCTGGTAGCGGCGGGCCACCTCATCCAGGCGGTGCAGCATGCCGTTCACGGCGCAAGTCTACCTTTCACAGGGGGTTCCGGCAACCGCGCGGGGCGGCCGGCGGTGAAAACACGCAGCCGGGGGATCCCCCCCGGCTGGCTTGGACGTCGGGTCGTGACCGGCCTCAGGCTTTTTCGCTCTTCCTGTAACGGCGCTGGAAGCGCTCCACCATGCCGGCGGAGTCGATCAGCTTCTGCTTCCCGGTGAACAGGGGATGGCACGCCGAGCAGATCTCGAGCCGGATCTCCTTCTTCGTCGAGCGCGTCTTGAAGGTGTTCCCGCAGGCGCAGTGCACCTCGACTTCCTGGTACGCAGGGTGAATCCCTTCCTTCATGCAAACCTCCAAACACCCCCGAACCTGATGGGGGCGCATGAGTATACACGAGGCGCCGGTCCCGCTCAAGGGCCCACCGGCCAGACTAGCCCCTTTTGGCCGCCCTGTGGCACGATGGCGCGGTCGTGAGCCGCGAGCGGGCCCTCGAGGTGCGGTCCGGGTCCTCTCTCGTGCCCGGGCTCCAGCACCGACGAGGGGCCACGGAAACGGTCCGTTAGAAAGCTGTGGCGGCCGCCCCCTGGGGTGCCGCAAGGAGGCTTCATGACCCCGACCCAGACCTTGAACCATGAGCACAAGGTGATCCTTCTCGTCGTGGACGCCGCGGAGCGCGAGGCTGCGAAGATCGAGAGCGGCGGCGCCGTTGACACCGAAAGGATCGAGAGCATGCTCTCCTTCTTCCGCGAGTTTGCCGACGGCTGCCACCACGCGAAAGAGGAGCGTCACCTCTTCCCGGCGATGAACGCGAAGGGAATGCCCCTCGAGGCGGGGCCGATCGCCGTGATGCTCCACGAGCACGAGCAGGGGAGGGCGTTCCTGCGCGCCCTTGACGGGGCTCTCGCCCGCGTGAAGGCAGGCGAAGCGGGCGCCGCGGGGGCGGTGGCGGGCGCCCTGCTCGGCTACGGGGGGTTGCTGCGCGCCCACATCTACAAGGAGGACAACATCCTCTTTCCGATGGCTGACAAGATCTTCTCGCCTGCCGACCAGGAGACGGTTGCCGCCGCTTTCGAGCGAGTCGAGGCGGAGGAGATCGGCGAGGGCGTGCACGAGCGCTACCACGAGCTGGCCCACAAGCTGGCTCAGGGGTGACGGCCGGATCGGCCCTCGTAGCGGGCACCCTCGTGAATCGTCCGGGTTAGCCCTGCACCTCGCGGCGATGCCGCGTGATCATCGTCGCAGATGCCGGACGGGTGCGGATCGTAGAATCATTGTCGATGGTCCTCGCAGCCATCTTGATCGCTTCGACGCTGGCGGCTGGCGAGCCCGAGGTGCCGCCGGGGACGCCGATCGTGGCGATCCGGATCGTGCGGCACGACATCTTCGACCTCGACAACGCCGAGACCTCCTCGTGGCCGTACCGGTGGGCGAATGCGCTGCACGTGCTCACGCGCGAGAGGTTCATCCGCGGGATCCTGCTCTTCCGCGTCGGCGACAAGGTGGACCCCGCGATTCTCGCGGAGAGCGAACGGCTCCTGCGGGCGACCGAGTTCCTGAGCCCGGTCTACATCACCGCCCACCCCGCACCCGGTGGTGCCGAGGTGGTGGTGGACACCCACGACCAGTGGACCACCCTGGTGGGCGTGAGCTTTGGGCTCTTCGGCAAACGCACGCATTTCGGGGCAAGCCTCTCGGAGCAGAACTTCCTCGGGATGGGAAAGGAGCTCAACGTCTCGTTCGACCGCGATCAGGAGCGCACGACCACGTCGTTCAACTACAAGGACCCGTTGTTCCTGGGCACCCGCTGGCTGCTCAGGCTCGATCACGCAGACTCCTCGGACGGCAAGGCAAACGGAATCCAGCTCAACTACCCGTTCTTCGCGCTCGCCACCCCCCGTGCGGGGGGTTTCTCGTGGCTCAAGGGCAACCAGACCGACTACCTGTACTCCCTGGGCGACCAGGTGGTCTCCGGTTTCACCCACCAGCAGGACTATGTCCTGTGGGGCGGGGTGCGCCTCCCCGGCGGCGGCGCCGGGGCGAACCGGTTGACGGCGGGGGTCTTCTACCGCGACGTGAGCTACTCCGACTGGAAGTGGCAGGACGGCACGCCGTACCCCACACCCGAAGGCCGCACCATGGCGGGCCCTCAGGTCGGTTTCGAGCGGCAATCTGGTCGCTGGGCGCTCGCCCAGGGGTTCCGGGGATGGCAAGCCCAGGAGGACCTGCCGCTCGGGCCCAACTGGAGCGCCACCGTCGGCTTCTCCTATCCCGCGTTCGGCGGCGACGAGCGGCGCCTGCCGCTCGCGGGCCAGTTCAACGCGTCGTGGCTGTCGGGCGCACAGTACTCGTGGCTGAGCCTGGCGGCCGAGGGCCGGGCCGAAGAGGGCCGTCTGGACAACGCGATTGCACACCTGGTGGTCGGCACGGCCCGGCTCGGTCCGGCGGGCTTGCGCGCCCGCTTCGCGATGGACCTGGGCCAGAACCTCGACGGGGACGTGCAGCTTCCCCTGGGCGCGGACACGGGCCTGCGGGGGTGGCAGCCCGACTACTTCGATGGCACGTCGCGGGCGGTGACCAACGTCGAGTGGCGGCACCAGATCGGCGGCGAGCTCTGGCACATCGCGATCTTCGGGGTGAGCGCCTTCGTAGACGTCGGCCAGACCTGGAAACCGCGGTTAGGCCCTTCCACCGAAGGCTGGCGCAAGGACGCAGGTGTGGGCGTGCTCATCGAGTCCACCCGTGCCTCCAAGCTCCGGATCATTCGGATCGAGGCGGCGTGGCCGGACCAGGGCAAGGGGCCGGTCATCGTGATTACCGGCGCGCCGATCTT
>Ga0316628_100001830_pt1 | contig 15311 bp, 14 predicted proteins | sample OWC_Aug_M2_C1_D5_FD_207648 | JGI IMG/M metagenome (GOLD analysis project Ga0316628, IMG submission 207648) | Wetland soil microbial communities from Old Woman Creek delta, Ohio, United States - OWC_Aug_M2_C1_D5_C | ecosystem: Environmental > Terrestrial > Soil > Wetlands | place: USA: Ohio... | reverse complement strand
CAAGGCGCAGTTTCCGTGGGCGGCGTCCGGTCGGGCGATCGCCAACGGCCGCGACGAGGGTTTCACCAAGCTTCTGTTCGACGCGGCGACGCACCGGATCATCGGCGGCGGCATCGTCGGCACCCACGCGGGCGACCTGATCAGCGAAATCGCGCTGGCGATCGAGATGGGTTGCGATCCCGCGGACATCGGCCGGACGATCCATCCGCATCCGACGCTGGGCGAATCGATCGGCATGGCGGCCGAGGCGTTCGAAGGCGTGTGCACCGATCTGCCGCCGCAGAAGAAGAAATAGCGCAAGGTCCGAACGGCGTCCGGCGGCGGTCGCGCCGCACCGGGAATCCGGGCTACGCGGATGCGGCGCCACAACTGATTGGCAGGAGGCAACATGGCTGAAGAGCAACTGCGGTCGGCGGCCCTCGAGTACCACGAGTCGCCGACGCCGGGAAAGATCTCGATCGCACCGACCAAGGCGCTCGCCAACCAGCGGGACCTGTCGCTCGCCTATTCGCCCGGGGTCGCGTACGCCTGCACGGCGATCCAGCACGACCCGGCGCTGGCGGCGCGCTACACGGCGCGCGCGAACCTGGTCGCGGTCGTCACCAACGGCACCGCCGTCCTGGGCCTGGGCAACATCGGCGCACTCGCCGGCAAGCCGGTGATGGAGGGCAAGGCCTGCCTGTTCAAGAAATTCGCCGGCATCGACGTCTTCGACATCGAGGTCGGCGAGACCGATCCCGACAAGGTCGTCGAAGTCGTCGCGGCCCTGGAGCCCACCTTCGGCGGCATCAACCTCGAGGACATCAAGGCGCCCGAGTGCTTCTACATCGAGCGCAAGCTGCGCGAGCGGATGAAGATCCCGGTGTTCCACGATGACCAGCACGGCACCGCCATCGTCACGGCCGCTGCCGTGCTGAACGCCCTGAAGATCGTCGGCAAGGACATCGGCAATGTCAGGCTGGTGTGCTCGGGTGCGGGTGCGGCAGCGATCGCCTGCCTCGACCTGCAGGTGAGCCTCGGCATGAGACGCGAGAACGTCACGATCATCGACAGCAAGGGCGTCGTGTACAAGGGGCGCAGCGGGACGATGGACGCCGACAAGGCCCGCTATGCACGCGACACCGCGGCGCGCACGCTCGCCGACGCGATCGACGGTGCCGACATCTTCCTGGGACTGTCCACCGGCGGCGTGCTGACCGCCGACATGGTCAAGCGGATGGCCGCGCAACCGATCATCCTGGCGATGGCCAATCCCGAGCCCGAGATCCGCCCCGAGATCGCGAAAGCGGCACGACCCGACTGCCTGATCGGCACCGGACGGTCGGACTACCCGAACCAGGTCAACAACTCGCTGTGCTTTCCGTTCATCTTCCGCGGCGCGCTCGATTGCGGGGCGAGCACGATCAACGAGCCGATGAAGCTTGCCGCGACGCGCGCGCTCGCCGAGCTTGCGCAGGCCGAGCCCTCGGAGATCGTCGCGATCGCCTATGGCGAGCCGACGCCTGCGTTCGGCCCGGATTACCTGATCCCGCGGGCGTTCGATCCTCGGCTGATCGTCGACATCGCGCCCGCCGTGGCGAGGGCCGCGATGGAAAGCGGCGTCGCCAGCCGCCCGATCGCCGATTTCGACGCCTATCGCCAGCGCCTGATGCAGTTCGTCTATCACTCGGGTACGCCGATGGCGCCGGTGTTCGCCGCGGCGAAGCGGGCACCCAAGCGCGTCGCCTATGCCGAGGGCGAGGACGAGCGGGTGCTGCGCGCGGCGCAGGCGTGCATCGACGAGGGGATCGTGCATCCGGTGCTGATCGGGCGCCCCGACATCATTGCCTCGCGCATCGGCAAGCTCGGGCTGCGCCTATCGCCCGGGAGCGACTGCGAGGTCGTCAACATCCTCGACGATCCGCGACATCGCGAATATGCGCTCGACTACTACCGGCTGATGCGCCGCAAAGGCGTGACGCGCGGGCCGGCGATGGAGGAGATGCGCAGCCGGCCGACACTGATCGGCGCGATGCTGCTGCGCCATGGCGACGTCGACGCGATGCTGTGCGGGACGCTCGGGAACCATCCCGATCACCTGCGCTACATCCGCAACGTCATCGGCACGCGCAATGGTGTGCATACGCTGGCCGCGATGAACATGGTCATCCTGCCGCGCCGGCAGCTGTTCATCTGCGACACGCACGTCAACCGCGATCCGACGGCGGAGGAGATCGCCGAAATGACGCTGCTGGCGGTCGAGGAGGTCCAGCGATTCGGCCAGAAGCCGAGCGTGGCGCTGGTGTCGCATTCGAGCTTCGGCAGCTCCGACGCACCGTCAGCGCGGAAGATGCGCGACGCGCTCGACCTGATCCTGCAACGGATGCCCGATCTCGACGTCGACGGCGAAATGCAGGCCGACTCGGCGCTGTCGAAGGAGATCCGCGACCGGGAGTTTCCCGATTCGCGGCTTGCCGTCGATGCGAATCTTCTGATCATGCCCAACATCGACGCTGCAAACATCACGTACAACGCATTGCGCGTCACGGCCGGCGAGAACGTCGCGGTCGGAGGCTTCCTGCTCGGGGCAGCGAAGCCGGCGCACATCCTGAGCCCGTCCTCGTCGGTGCGGCGCATCGTCAACATGACGGCGGTCGCTGTCGCCGACGCAGGCGCGCAACGCTAGCCTCGATGCAACCGGCGCCGCGCCCGGGTGTGCACCGGATCGTCATTGTCGGCGGCGGCGCCGGTGGGCTCGAGCTCGCGACGCGGCTGGGCGACACGCTGGGCCGGCGCGGTCGGGCCGAGGTGACGCTGATCGAGCGGGCGCGCACGCACTTCTGGAAGCCGCACCTGCACGAGATCGCCGCCGGCAGCATGGACATCGATGTCTACGAGACCGATTACCTCGCGCAGTCGCACTGGCATTCGTTCCGCTACCTGATCGGCGAGATGACCGGCCTCGACCGCACTGCGCGCTGCGTCCATGTCGCGCCCTTCGTCGACGAGGACGGCGACCGGGTCACCGAGGCGCGTTCGATCGGCTACGACACGCTGGTCATTGCGGTGGGCAGCAAGACCAACGATTTCGGAACGCCGGGTGCCGGCGAGCATGCGATCGCACTCGACGATCCGCCTTCCGCGCAGCGCTTTCACCGGCGCCTCGTCAACGCCTACCTGCGCGCCCACGCGCAAGCCGGGGCCCTGCGGCAGGAGCAGCTGCAGGTCGCGATCATCGGCGCGGGCGCGACCGGTGTCGAGCTCGCCGCGGAATTGCACAACACGACGCGCACGCTGGTGTCCTACGGACTGGACTGGATCGACCCCGACAAGGACATCCGCCTGGTTCTGATCGAGGCTGCCGATCGCATCCTGCCGGCGCTGCCGGCGCGGCTGTCGGGTGCTGCGCAGCGCCTGCTCGGCGGGATGCGGGTGAGCGTGCGTACCGGCGCGCGGGTTGCCGAAGTACTGCCCGACGGCGTCAGGCTCGCAAGCGGCGAGGTGATTCCCGCCGAGCTCGTCGTGTGGGCGGCCGGCGTCAAGGCGCCCGACTTCCTGCGCGACATCGCGGGGCTCGAGACCAACCGCGTCAACCAGCTGGTCGTGCGATCCACCCTGCAGACCACGCGCGACGACGACATCTTCGCAATCGGGGATTGCGCCGCCGCACCGTGGCTCGGCAGGGAAGGGGTCGTCGTGCCGCCGCGAGCGCAGGCCGCGCACCAGCAGGCATCGCACATGGTGGGGCAGCTGCGCCGCAGCCTGCGGGGCCGCGAGCTTCGGCCCTGGCGGTACCGCGATTTCGGTTCGCTCGTCTCGCTCGGCGAGTATTCGACGGTGGGCAATCTGATGGGAAGCCTCACCGGCGGCAGTCTGTGGCTCGAAGGAAATTTCGCGCGGATGATGTACCTGTCGCTCTACAAGATGCACGAGCTCGCGCTGCACGGTTTCTGGAAGATGGCGCTCGATACCGCCGCGCGGGCGATCACGCGGCGCACCGAGCCGCACGTCAAGCTGCACTGACAGCGCGCGGGCGGACGGCTTCCAATCGCCGGATCGCGGTGTATGCTGGTATGCACGTGGTCCGGCGTTCGCACCAGCAGCCCGGCGACACGGATGGAAGATCAACTCTCGACCAATCGGGTGCACTCATGGGTCTGATCGATTTCGTGAAGGATGCCGGCGAGAAGCTTTTCGGCCGCGGGCAGGCGCAGGCGACGGCCCGGGAAGCTGCGGCGGATCCGGCAAACGCCGCGAAAGTGCAGGCGGCCAACGCTGCGGCGGGCGATGCAATCCTCGAGTACATCAAGGCGCAGAACCTGGCGGCGACCGCGCTGACGGTGACCTTCGACGGTGCGTCGTCGACAGCAAGCGTCTTCGGCGTGGCCCCGAACCAGGAAACGCGCGAGAAGATCGTCCTGTGCTGCGGCAACGTGGCGGGCGTCGCCGCGGTCAAGGACATGATGAGCGTCGACCAGCGGCAACCCGAGGCGCAGTACTACACGGTCGTTTCGGGCGACACCCTGTCGAAGATCTCCAAGCAGCATTACGCGGATGCCAACAAGTACATGAAGATCTTCGAGGCGAACAAGCCGATGCTGACATCGCCCGACCGGATCTACCCGGGTCAGAAGCTGCGCATCCCGCCCCAATGAGCGCGTGCGTGCTGCGTGAACGGCTCGCGGCGTCCGTCGCGGCGCTTATCGTGGCGTCCGGTCGCCGTCGTGCGGCCCCGGGGCCCGGCGACGACGATGACGGCGATGACGTGGGGTCCCCGATCGGCGATCCGCCGGACGATGATTGGGACGAGGACGACTGGGATGACGACGACGAAGGCGACGACGACGAGGAGCCGATCCAGCTGTCGCGCCGCGCCGAGGCATAACGCGCAGCGCTCCGGCGCGTGACGGTCCCGGATCGTCTGCGCCGGCGTATCATGGATGGGAGCGGTACCGGGCGTTGCGTCAGTGCGGGGCCGCGGCCGCGAGTGGAGCCACGATGTACGCACAGATGGTCGATACCGGCGTCGGCAAGGTCCTCGACGTCGCGGAGATGACGGCGGAGGAACGTGCCTTCCAGGATCGCATCGACGCCGACGTCAAGGTCGAACCCAAGGACTGGATGCCCGAGGCGTATCGCAGGACGCTGATCCGCCAGATTCAGCAGCATGCCCATTCGGAGATCGTCGGCATGCTGCCCGAGGGCAACTGGATCACCCGCGCGCCGTCGCTGCAGCGCAAGGCGACGCTGATGGCCAAGGTGCAGGACGAGGGCGGTCACGGCCTCTACCTGTACTGCGCTGCAGAAACGCTGGGCGTGTCGCGCGACGCGATGATCGCCGACCTGCACGCAGGCAAGGTCAAGTACTCGTCGATCTTCAATTATCCGACGCTGACCTGGGCCGACATCGGGACGATCGGCTGGCTGGTCGACGGTGCGGCGATCATGAATCAGATTCCGCTGTGCCGCTGCAGCTTCGGCCCCTACGCACGCGCGATGATTCGCGTCTGCAAGGAGGAGTCTTTCCACCAGCGGCAGGGTTACGACATCATGCTGGCACTGTGCCGCGGCACGCCGGAGCAGAAGGCAATGGCCCAGGACGCGCTGAACCGCTGGTGGTGGCCGTCGCTGATGATGTTCGGTCCGCCGGATGCGGCGAGCGTGCACAGCGCGCAGTCGGCCCGGTGGAAGATCAAGCTGCTTTCCAACGACGAGCTGCGCCAGCGCTTCGTCGACCAGACGGTGCCGCAGGCCGACTACCTCGGCCTGAAGATGCCCGACGACAAGCTTGCGTGGAACGCGGAGCGCGGCCACTACGACTTCGGGGACATCGACTGGCAGGAGTTCCACGAGGTCGTCCGGGGCAACGGGCCCTGCAATCGCGACCGGATGCAGACGAGGATCAGGGCCTGGGAAGACGGGGCGTGGGTGCGCGAGGCGGCGCTGGCGCACGCCGACAAGAAGGCAGCACGCCAACGACAGGCGGCATGACGCCAGGGTGCGGAGGAGCGCAGATGAGCAGTGAATGGCCGTTGTGGGAGATTTTCATCCGCTCGCAGCACGGGCTTGCGCACAAGCACGTCGGCAGCCTGCACGCGCCGGATGCGGAAATGGCGGTCCGCAACGCCCGTGATGTCTACACGCGCCGCAACGAAGGCGTCTCGATCTGGGTCGCGCGTTCGGCAGACATCCATGCATCGTCCCCCGGAGACAAGGAAGCGCTGTTCGAGCCGGCGAACGACAAGGTCTATCGGCATCCGACCTTCTTTCCGATGCCCGAGGAAGTAAAGCACATCTGACCTGCGCCTTGCGGCGAGGTCCGCCCCGATGCCCGACCCGATGGCCGACGCGACACCCGACCCGATACCCGACGACAGGCAACTCTTCGACTACGTCCTGCGCCTCGCCGACAACGGCGTCGTGCTCGCGCAACGCCTGGGCGAGTGGGTCGGCAGGGGCCCGGCGCTGGAGGAGGACATTGCGCTGACCAATGTCGGGCTCGACCTGCTGGGCCAGGGCCGGATGTGGCTCGCCTATGCGCACGAGGTCGAGACGCGGTACGCGCCGCCCGGCCGCGGCGAGGACGACCTCGCGTTCCTGCGCGATGGCGGAGAATTCCTGAGCCTGCTGCTGGTCGAACAGCCCAACGGCAACTATGCGGACACGATGGCGCGCCAGTTCCTGTTCGATCAGTGGCACGTCCTCCTGCTCGGCGCGCTGTCGGGCTCGAAGGACGAGCGCATCGCGGCGATCGCGGCCAAGGCGCGCAAGGAGGTGCGCTACCACGTCGAGCGCTCGGCCGACTGGGTGGTGCGCCTGGGCGACGGCACCGACCTGTCGCATCGCCGGATGCAGGATGCGATCGACGCATTGTGGATGTACACGGGCGAGATGTTCGCCGTCGACGCGATCGAGCGGGATCTCGGCGCTGCGGGCATTGCCGCCGATGCCGCGTCGCTGCGCGAGCCGTGGCGGTCCTCCGTCGCCGCGGTGCTTGCGGAGGCGACGCTCGCGATGCCCGTCGACGGCTGGATGCAGGGCATGAACGGGCGCGGCGGCAAGCAGGGCGTGCATACCGAGCATTTCGGGCACATGCTGGCCGAAATGCAGATCGTCGCCCGCTCCCACCCGGGCGCGCAGTGGTGACGATGAATGCCGTCGTGCCACAGGTGGCGGGCGCCGAAGCGGCGATCTGGCGTGCGCTCGGCAGCGTGGTCGATCCCGAGATTCCCTCGATATCGATCGTCGAGCTCGGCATCGTCCGCAGCGTCGAAGCGGAAGCCGACGGCTGGGTCGTGTCGATCACCCCGACCTATTCGGGCTGCCCGGCGACGCGCGTGATCGAAGCGGATATCCGCAGTGCGCTCGCGGAAATCGCGCCCGCCCGTGTCCGAATCGTCACGCGGCTCGCCCCGGCCTGGACGACCGACTGGATCGCGCCCGAAGCAAGGCGCAGGCTGCGCGAGGCGGGCATCGCGCCGCCGCGGTACGGCAGCACCGATACCGCAGTTCCCGTGCGAGTGCTGCATGGCGCCGCCGCGGGTCGAGGACCCGGTGGCGGCATCGCCTGTCCGCGCTGCGGGTCGCTCAGGACGACGCTGGTCGCCCAGTTCGGGTCGACCGCGTGCAAGGCGCAATACCGCTGCGCGGACTGCCTCGAGCCTTTCGATTATTTCAAGCCGTATTGACGGCGCGGCGAAGAACGTCCCGACGATCGCCGTGTGTTGCGCCCGCAGTCCGCGATGAGCAAATTCCACACCCTGACCATCGCAAAAGTCGAGCGGGAGACCCGTGACGCGATCGCCGTGACCTTCGCCGTCCCGGAGAACCTGCGCGAGCAGTTTCGCTTCGAGCCGGGACAGCACGTGACGCTGCGCGCCGTCATCGACGGCGAGGACCTGCGGCGCTCGTATTCGATCTGCGCGCCGGCAGGGCAGGCGTTGCGCATCGCGATCAAGCGCGCCCCGGGCGGCGTGTTCTCGACCTGGGCGAACGACACGTTGCGCGCGGGCCTGACCCTCGATGTCGTGCCGCCGATGGGGCATTTCGGTGTTGTGCCCGAGCCGGACCGGGCACGGCAGCATCTGGCGCTCGCCGCGGGCAGCGGCATCACGCCGCTGGTCTCGATCATCGGGACGGCCCTTGCGTCGGAGCCGCGCACGCGCTTCACGCTGATCTACGGCAACCGCGCGTCGTCGACGGTGATGTTCCGCGAGGAGCTGGCGGCGCTGAAGGATCGCTATCTGGATCGCTTCCAGCTGATCCACGTATTGTCGCGCGAGCCGCAGGACATCGAATTGCTGAACGGGCGCATCGACCGGGCGAAGGCGGACGCGCTGTTCTCGACCTTCGCACCGCTCGACGGTGTCGATTGCGCATTCGTCTGCGGTCCCGAGGGCATGATGGACGCCGTGAAGGAGGCGCTGATCGCGCGGGGTTTCCCGGCGTCGCGAATCCGGATCGAGCGCTTCGCCGCGAGCATTCCGAAGCACACGCACGTTCCGCGGCCGCTGCCCGCGGCGAGCAGGACCCAGTGCGAGGTCAATGTCGTCATCGACGGCTCGCGGCGCACGTTCCTGGTGGACAAGGGCCGGGAGAACATCATCGACGCGGGGCTGCGCAACGGCGTCGAGCTGCCGTTCTCGTGCAAGGGCGGCGTCTGCTCGACCTGCCGCTGCAGGCTCGTCGAGGGCGAAGTCGACATGGACGTCAATTTCGCGCTCGAGGACTACGAGGTCGCGCGGGGATTCATCCTCGCCTGCCAGAGCTATCCGGTGACCGACCGGGTGACGGTCGATTTCGACCAGACCGGCACCGGGTAACAGCACAGGGCGGCACCGGGTGGCCGACGGCGGCCGCGGGCGGCGAGCGCAGCGCGGCCCCGGCCGAAATCGTACCGGGCCCCGTCCGTCCGCCCGTGCTAGAGTTGGTCGATCGAATGCATCGAAGGTGAATCGGCGTGGCAAATCCATTTTTCGAGCGTCACCGCGAAACCCTCGAGAAGGCTGTCGAGGCGATCGGGCAGCGCGGCTACTGGTCGCCGTTTCCGGAATCGCCGAGCCCGAAGGTCTACGGCGAAGGCGCAGCCGAGAAGGGCAAGGCGGCGTTCGACGCCATGCTCAACCAGCGCTTTCCGCTGACGCAACCGGCGACGGTAGGGCAGGTCGGCAGCGAACGCTCGCCGTATGGCATGCGCCTGGGCATCACCTATCCCAAAGCCGAGCTCGACGGTCTGCTGGCTGCCGTCGAGGCGGCGCAGGCCACCTGGCGCAAGGCCGGACCGGAAGCCTGGGTGGGCGTCAGCATGGAAATCCTGTCGCGGATCAACAAGGCGAGCTTCGAGCTCGCCAACGCGATCATGCACACGACCGGGCAGGCGTTCATGATGGCGTTCCAGGCCGGTGGGCCGCATGCGCAGGACCGGGGACTCGAAGCAGTCGCCTATGCGTGGGACCAGATGCGCAGGATCCCTGCACAGGCGACGTGGGAGAAGCCTCAGGGCAAGAACGAGCCGCTGCGAATGACCAAGCATTTCCGCATCGTCCCCCGCGGCGTGGCGCTGGTGATCGGGTGCAGCACGTTCCCGACCTGGAACGGCTATCCGGGCCTGTTCGCGAGCCTCGCGACGGGCAATTCCGTCGTCGTCAAGCCGCACCCCGGGGCCATCCTGCCGCTGGCGATCACCGTGCGCATCGCGCGCGAAGTCCTGGCCGAAGCCGGGTTCGATCCGAACGTCGTCACGCTGGTCGCGCACGATGCGGGTGATGCGACCGCGCAGACCCTCGCGTTGCGCCCCGAGATCAAGATCATCGATTTCACCGGCAGCACGGCGAACGGTCGCTGGCTGGAAGAACATGCGCGGCAGGCGCAGGTCTATACGGAAAAGGCCGGCGTCAACCAGGTGATCGTCGATTCGACCGCGGATTTCAAGGGCATGGTGCGCAATCTGGCGTTCTCGCTTGCGCTCTATACGGGCCAGATGTGCACGGCGCCGCAGAACATCTATGTCCCCAAGGATGGCATCGACACTCCGGAGGGCCACCTGAGCTTCGACGAGGTGGCGAAGGGGCTCGCGGCGGGCGTCGATCGATTGCTCGAGGACCCGGCGCGCGCGGTCGAGGTGCTGGGTGCCGTGCAGAACGAGGGCGTATTGCGCCGGCTCGAAGCCGCCCGCTCGCTGGGGGCGATCGCGCTCGACACGCGCGCGATCGCACACGGGCAGTTCCCCGAGGCGACCGTGCGGAGCCCGCTGATCGTCACGCTGTCGAAGGCCGAGCGCGCGACCTATCTGAACGAGTGGTTCGGGCCGATCGCTTTCGTCATCGCCACCGACAGCACTGCCGAGAGCCTCGCGATCGCGCGTGACGCGGTCGTCGGTCACGGGGCGCTGACCATGTCCGTCTATTCGATGCGCGACGATGTCGTCGAGCGCGCGATCGACGTCGCCGAAGACGTGGGCGTCGCCCTGTCGATCAACCTGACCGGGGGCGTCTTCGTGAACCAGTCGGCGGCATTCTCGGATTTCCACGGCACCGGGGCGAATCCCGCTGCCAATGCGGCGCTGACCGATGCCGCCTACGTCGCGAATCGCTTCCGCGTCGTCCAGCACCGCGCGCACGCATGAGCTACGAACAGATCCGCTTCGAGACGCGCGAGGCAATCGCCCGCATCACCCTGAGCCGGCCTGAACGGCTCAACAGCTTCACCGCGCAGATGCATGCCGAGCTTCGCGACGCGCTGGCGCGCGTCGCCGCTGACAACGACGTGCGCGCGCTGCTCCTGACCGGCAGCGGGCGCGGCTTCTGCGCCGGCCAGGACCTGTCCGACCGCGCCGTTGCGCCAGGTGCTGCGCCGGTCGATCTGGGCGAGTCGATCGAGAACAACTACCGTCCGCTGGTGCTCGCGCTTCGCAACCTGCCGCTTCCGGTGGTCTGCGCAGTGAACGGCGTCGCAGCCGGTGCCGGCGCGAACCTGGCGCTCGCCTGCGACCTGGTCGTCGCCTGCAGGTCGGCAAGCTTCATCCAGGCGTTCTGCAGGATCGGGCTCGTTCCGGATTCCGGCGGGACGTACTTCCTGCCGCGACTCGTCGGGAGTGCTCGGGCGATGGGCCTCGCGATGCTGGGCGACCGGATACCGGCGGAGCAGGCTGCGGCCTGGGGCCTGATCTGGAAATGCGTCGACGACACTGAGCTTGCGCCGACCGTCGATGCGCTGCTTGCGCAGCTCGCGCAATCGTCGACGCGCGGGCTGGCGGCGATCAAGCGCGCGCTGCACGCTGCAGCGGGCAATACGCTGGAGCAGCAGCTCGATCTCGAGCGCGACCTCCAGCGCGAGCTCGGTTTCGGTGCCGACTATCGCGAAGGCGTCGCTGCGTTCCTGGAGAAGCGCGCGCCCAGTTTTTCCGGACGCTGACGTGGGGGAGGCGCTGCCGCGCGAGGCGACCGTCGCCGTCATCGGGGCCGGTGCCATGGGCACCGGCATCGCCCAGGTGGCCGCCCAGGCGGGGCATGCGGTGCGCCTGTTCGACACGCGGATCGGGGCTGCGCAACGCGCGAGGGATGCGATCGGCCAGACGCTCGCGGGACTCGCCGGCAAGGGCAGGATCGACGCTGCGGCGGCGACGGCCGCGGCCGCCCGCGTCTCGCCCGTCCACGCGCTGGGCGACTGCGTCAGCGCCGGGCTGGTCGTCGAGGCGATCGTCGAGGATCTGGAGACCAAGCGCAATCTGTTGCGCGAGCTCGAGGTGATCGTGCCGCCGGCGACGATCCTCGCCTCGAACACGTCGTCGCTGTCGATCACCGCGCTCGCCGCGGGCATGAAGTCGCCCGGCCGCATCGTCGGCATGCATTTCTTCAACCCGGTCCCGTTGATGCAGCTGGTCGAGGTCGTCAGCGGCCTCGCGACCGATCGGGTGGTCGCCGACACCGTCCACGCGACGGCGATCGCGTGGGGCAAGCTGCCGGTGCACGCGACGTCGACGCCGGGCTTCATCGTCAACCGCTGCGCGCGGCCTTTCTACGGCGAAGCGCTGCGCCTGCTCGCCGAGCGCGCCGCCGACGCCGCGACGCTCGATGCGGTGATGCGCGAGGCGGGCGGGTTCCGGATGGGCGCGTTCGAGCTGATGGACCTGATCGGCAACGACGTGAATTTCGCCGTCACCCGCAGTGTCTGGGAAGCGTGTTTCCACGACCCGCGCTACGCGCCGTCGGTGCTGCAGCAGGAGCGGGTGGCGGCCGGATATCTCGGCAGGAAGAGCGGTCGCGGGTTTCACGACTATGGACCCGATGCGCCGCGCCCCGTCGCGGGCAGCGAGCCGCCGCGGGCTGCGCCGTCGGGCATCGTCCTGCACGGCGATCCCGGCGTCGCATCGCCGCTCGCCGACCGCATCGCAGGCGCCGGCGTCGCGGTCCGGCGGCAGCCTGCCCACGCCGGATTTCCCGACGGCGCGATGTCGGTGGGCGAAGCCTGGCTCGCGCTGAGCGACGGCCGCACGGCGACCGCCCGGGCGGCGGCGGCCGGCGTGCGCAACCTCGTGCTGTTCGACCTTGCGTTCGACTATGCGAGCTGCACGCGACTTGCCGTCGCGAGCGCGGATGGCTGCGATCCCGCTGCCTTCGCTGCGGCGGTCGGTACGCTGCAGGCGGCAGGCATCGCCGTCTCCACACTGGACGACGTCGCGGGGCTGGCGGTGCTGCGTACGGTGGCAATGCTGGCCAACGAGGCGGCCGATGCCGTGACGATGGGCATCGCCTCCGCAGCCGACATCGACGTCGCGATGCGCAACGGCGTCAATTACCCGCGGGGACCGCTGGCGTGGGCGGATGCGATCGGCACCGGCCGGGTCCGCGAGGTCATCACCCATCTCCAGGCGCATTACGGCGACGACCGCTACCGGCTGTCGCCCCTGATTGCGCGCCGCCAGGCGAGCGCGGAACCGCTCGCCGGAGACGCTCGAGCACCGGACGGCAAACCGTCGGCAGAGGCTGCAGCGTGAGCGAGCACAGCGACCGGCGAGGCCCTGCCGCCGCCCCCGCCCGGGCGCGCGATCCCGAACGGTCCCCGCAGGAGGCGCAGGCGCTTGCGGAACGCGTCGGCAGCGCGATGTTCGCGAAGGACCCCGCGTCGCGCGGGCTCGGCATGCGCATCGAAGGCATCGCACCCGGCCGCGCGGAGCTCACGATGACCGTGCGCGCCGACATGCTGAACGGCCACGGGATCTGCCATGGCGGCTTCATCTTCCTGCTCGCCGACAGCACGTTCGCCTTTGCGTGCAACAGCTACAACCGGAACACGGTCGCGCAGGGCTGCTCGATCGACTACATTGCGCCGGCCCACGAGGGTGACGTGTTGCGGGCCACCGGAACCGAGCGCAGCCGCAGCGGCCGCACCGGCGTCTACGACATCGAGGTCCGCGACCCCCGCGGCAGGATGATTGCGCTGTTTCGCGGCAAGAGCTACCGCATCGACGGGCACGTCGTCGAGGAGTCGCCGGCGGCGTGACGCCGGCCAGCACGAGGAGGGCAGTCATGCCGGTCAAGTCACCGCGTCCGGGCGATCTGGAGCCGATCGAGACGGCGAGCCGCGACGAGCTCGCCGCGCTGCAGCTTGCGCGGTTGCAGTGGTCGTTGCAGCACGCCTACGACAACGTCGCGCATTACCGGGGGGCCTTCGATCGCGCCGGCGTCCATCCTGCCGACTGCAGGACGCTCGCCGATCTCGCGAAGTTCCCTTTCACGGTCAAATCGGACCTGCGCGACCACTATCCGTTCGGCATGTTCGCCGTGCCGCGCGAACGCGTCGCGCGCATCCACGCGTCCTCGGGAACGACGGGCAAGCCCACGGTGGTCGGCTACACGAAGAACGACATCGACACCTGGGCGAGCGCCATGGCGCGCTCGATACGCGCCGCCGGCGGTCGGCCTGGAGACATCGTGCATGTCGCCTACGGCTACGGGCTGTTCACCGGAGGCCTCGGCGCCCACTATGGTGCCGAGAAGCTCGGCTGCACGGTGATTCCCATGTCGGGCGGCCAGACCGAAAGGCAGGTGCAGCTGATCAACGATTTCCGGCCCGACATCATCATGGTGACGCCCTCGTACATGCTGGCGATCGCCGAGGAAATGCAGCGGCAGGGCCTCGACCCGGCCGCGAGCTCGCTTTCGGTCGGCATCTTCGGTGCCGAGCCGTGGACACCGACGATGCGGGACAAGATCGAGGCGGTCCTGCACCTGGACGCGATCGACATCTACGGCCTGTCGGAAGTCATGGGTCCGGGTGTCGCGCAGGAATGCATCGAGACCAAGGACGGCCTCACCGTCTGGGAGGACCTTTTCTATCCGGAGATCATCGATCCGGAAACCGGGAAGGTCGTTCCCGAGGGCGAGAAAGGCGAGCTGGTGTTCACCTCGCTCACCAAGGAGGCGATGCCGATCATCCGCTATCGCACCCGCGACCTGACGCGGCTTCTGCCCGGGACCGCGCGCACGATGCGCAGGATGGAGAAGATCACCGGACGCTCCGATGACATGATGATCATCCGCGGCGTCAACGTCTTTCCGACCCAGATCGAGGAGCTGATCCTGCGCGATCCGGTGCTCGCGCCGCACTACCAGGTCGAAATCACGCGACCGAAGAGCCTCGACGAGATCACGATCCTGGTCGAGCGCGCGCCGGCCGCGGGCAGCGCCGACGGCAACGCTGCAGGCGCGCGCCTCGCGCATCTGGTGAAGAGCATGATCGGCGTCACCGCCGCGGTGCGCGTGCTGCACAGCGGCGGTATCGAGCGCTCCGTCGGCAAGGCTCGCCGCGTCGTCGACAAGCGCCAGCTCGGGTAACCGCGGCCCTCACCCGCCTCGCTCTCGCTCGGCTTCCTCTCCCGCTTGCGGGATGCGGTCAGGATGCTCCCTCTCCCGCGTGCGGGAGAGGGTCGGGGTGAGGGTCAGCCTTTCAGCGCGACGTGGAAAGCGCACGCGGTCTTGGCGCGGACTTCCTCGACCGTCACGCCGGGATGCAGCTCGCGCAGCACCAGGCCTTCGCCGTCGGGAAGCACGTCGAACACGCACAGGTCGGTGACGATCATGTCGACGACGCCCTTGCCGGTGATCGGCAGCGTGCAGTGCTCGAGCACCTTCGACGAACCGTCCTTCGCCGTGTGCTCCATCAGCACGATCACGCGCTTGACCCCCGACACCAGGTCCATCGCGCCGCCGGGGCCCTTGACCATCTTGCCCGGAACCATCCAGTTCGCGAGGTCGCCGTTCTGCGCAACTTCGAGGCCGCCGAGGATCGACAGGTCGACGTGACCGCCGCGGATCATCGCGAACGAGTCGGCG
>Ga0316628_100001829_pt1 | contig 15313 bp, 17 predicted proteins | sample OWC_Aug_M2_C1_D5_FD_207648 | JGI IMG/M metagenome (GOLD analysis project Ga0316628, IMG submission 207648) | Wetland soil microbial communities from Old Woman Creek delta, Ohio, United States - OWC_Aug_M2_C1_D5_C | ecosystem: Environmental > Terrestrial > Soil > Wetlands | place: USA: Ohio... | reverse complement strand
GCGAGCCCGATCGACCTGTGCTCTCATCGCCGCAGCGGGACGCACTACCTGGCGTCCACGCTGCTGATCAACTTTCTGTTTCCGCCCGGCGTGGCGGTCGCCGTCCGCGTGCCGGCCGGCCGAGTGTTCCGGCGAGGGCGCGCGGTTTATCGACCGGGCGAGGTGGCGCCGATCCCGTGGGGCGGCATCTGGCGGAGCCACTACCCGTACGCGGCGCGGGCGCGCGACCCGGCCCGCACGCTGTACGTCGCGCGCGACCCGGTCGAGACGCTGATGTCCTGCTGGCGGCTGAGCGACCCGACGATGATATCGCAGGCCGACGCGTTCGTCGGGCCGCGGGCGGTCGAGCACTGGCTGCGGCACGTCGTCGGGTTCATCGACGCCGGCATCGAGGTCGTCTGGTACGACGACCTGGCCGGACCCGGGCACGACTCCGTGCTGGCCCGGATCGAAGCGCGGTTCGGCCTGCACCGGCGCCAGGAGGCGTTCAGGCGGCAGGACCGGCGGGTGGGATGGTATCCCTACCCCGAGCCGCAGCAGCCGCAGGAACCGCCGCCACGGCTGCTGAACGCGGTGTTTTCGATGATCCCGAGGGAGCACGGCGGCCATGTTTTGAGACGAAGGGAGTGGTGAGCCGATGCCGAGCTGCAGACCTGATTTGATACCAGACGTGCTGTACGCCGTGATGGAGCTGGAGCCGCGCACCATCCTGGACGTCGGAGCCGGCGCTGGGAAGTGGGGCGTGCTGTGCCGCGAGTATCTGCGGTACTGGAAAAACCGCGACGTTGAGGTCGACGGGATCGAGCCGCACGAGGCGTACCGCTGCCCGGCGCACGACTGCTACAGAGTGATGAGCACTCTGGACGTGCGCGACGTGCTCGGCATCGTCAAAAATTACGACCTGGTGCTGATGATCGACGTGATCGAGCACCTACCGCGCGATGACGGCGAGCGGCTGCTCGGCGCGGTGACCGGCCACTACATCGTGACCACGCCGAACTACTGGTCGGGACAGGGCGTAGCGTTCGGCAACGAGTACGAGCGGCACGTATCGCGCTGGACGCTGGGCGATTTCACCAACGCGCGGCTGATCAAGGACCGAGTCGGCCGCACTCACATCTTCGGCTGGAGGTGATGCCGTGAAGCTGCTGGTGGTAGATCACGTCGAAAGTTTTTCGCTAGTGCCGCGGCTGAAGCCGATTCTGGAAGCGGGCGGCCGGCACAAGGTGTGGAAGATGGGCACGGTCTGCACCGAGCAGATGTGGCAGATCGTGCGCTCGGTAGATCCCGACGTGATCATGGTCGAGTTCGCCGACGCCAACGCCGCCGTGCTGTCGCGGCGGGTGACCGAGCTATCCAAGCGGCCGAAGCTGGTGGTGCGGCTGCACGGGTACGAGTCGCAGGACGCGTTCTTGAAGCGGGTCGCGTGGGAAAACGTCTCGGCGCTGGTGGTGGTCAGCCCGTACTTCGAGCGGCTGCTGCGCGGCAAGGTAGGCGGCCGGGTGCGCGTCGAGCGGATCGAGAACGGGGTCGACCTGGCGCGGTTCCCGCTCGCGCCGGAGCGCGTGATAGACGACCGGGCCGTGGCCGTGCTCGGCTATTTGAATCATAAAAAAGGACCGGCGCTGATGCGGTTCATCGCGGCGTCGATGCCTGAACGGACGTTTCATCTGGGCGGGATCGTGCAGGAGGAATCGGTCGCGCGGCTGCTGGCCGACGCCCGGCTGTCGAACCTGACGATGCACGGCTGGGTAAAGCCTGAAGAATTTCTGCCCGGCAAGCGGTGGATCATGTCCACCAGCCTGACCGAATCGTTCAGCTTCGCGGTGGCCGAGGGCATGGCCGCCGGGCTGACGCCGCTCGTGCACGGCTGGCCCGGCGCTGAGGAGCTGTGGCCGCCCGAGTGCGTATGGCGGTCGTTCGACCAGTTGCGATCGATCGAACCGCGCGACCCGGCGTGGTGCCGGCAGTGGGTTGCCGACCGCTATCCGGTCGAGCGCTGCGTGGATCGGTTCATCGCATTGTTCGAGCAGCTGTTCGAGCAGATGGCGGCCGACCGGTGACGCGGCCGCCGGGCCGTGGTATCGTTCGATCATGGCTCGCAGCCTGATCGCCAACCTGACCGGCGCGGTGAACGGCGTTAACCGCAACTACGCGGCGCCGTCCGCGTTCGTGACCGGCACGGCCAAGGTGGTGATCAACGGCGTAACATATGCCGCTTCAGACAGTTATTGGGGGTTCGTCGAAACGTCCAGCACCACGATCCGCATGACGACGCCGCCGAAGACCGGGTTCGTCATGCAGCTGTTCTACGTCGAGCAGGAGCTGACCGGCACGCCGTTCGATCCGAGCGGCGAATATCCGTAGGAGGTCGAGCGCATGTCTGCCCTGGCCCGCGATGAAGAGAACACGCCGAGCAAGGTCAACTGGTTCCTGCTGCACGACGGAGCCGTGACCGACGCCGCATCGCTGGCGTTCCGCGTGATGGACATCTCGGACGGTCATCCGCCCGGCACGCAGGTGTTCCCGCCGACCGGCTGGGAAGACGTGACCTCGGCACCGGGACGGTTCGAGCTGGGCGGATACTACGCGTACGACAACACCGCCGGAGCCGGCTGGACGCCGGGCCTGTCTGCGAACCTCGGCACGCATCGCGTCGAGTGGCGGTGGCAGCTGCAGGCCGGCGGCACGTACCACTACGGCGCTGAGGACATGGAGGTCGTCGCGCAGGCGGTGGAAACCGCCAACTATCTGACCGTGCAGGATCTGTACAACCTGATCGGGTCTGAGCGCGTGATCCAGCTGTTCGACGACGAGCTGACGGGCGGGCTGAACAGCGCGAACGCGCGGCTGCAGGCGATCCTGCGCGCGGCCGAAGGCGAGGCGTACAGCCGCATGCTACGCAGCTGGAGCAAGTTGAACATCGACGCGCTGGCCGCGGTCGACATAGCGTTCCGCAGCCACGTCGCGTGGGTGGCGCTGGAGTTCGCCAGCGAGCGCCGGCCCGCGTTCGCCGCCGACGATGGCAAGGGTCAGTTCTGGGCTCAGTACGAGCGAGCGATCAAGTTCTTTGAGAGCCTGAGCAAAGGCCAGCTGCGGTCGACCGGCGAGAGCGTGGCCGGAGTGGGCGCGAACGTGCTCGGCAATCTGCGCCCGACCAGCACGGCCAAGACCGAGGCGGCGTTCGTGTTCGCGCCGAGCGAGCGCAACCCGCAAGGACCCGGTGGATTCTAATCATGTCGACCGCCGAGCTGAGCCGGGTGATAGTCGTCACCGACGACGTCGAGCGGGTGCTGCGCGAGTTCGAAGTGCGCGCGCGCGGCGTTCCGAAGGGCGTGCTGGCCGAAGGGCTGATCACGGCCGTCGACGATCTGATCCAGGCCGAAGGCCGGCCGCCGCATAGTTGGCCCGAGCTGCTGCCGAGCACGGAGGCGCGGAACCCGAAGCGGATAGGCGGAAAGATCCTGCAAGACTCCGGCCTGCTGGCGGCGTTTCAGGAGTCGTCCGGCTCGCCCGGCCCCGATTGGGTGCAGGTCGAGAGCCCTGCGCCGTACGCCGGGTTTCACGTCACGGGCACGCGGCATATGGAGCGGCGCGACCCGACCGACATCGACCTGGAGAGCGTGGTCGAGGGCATGACCGCTATGGTCGCGGCCGAGGTGGCTCCGTGAGCATGATCCTGCGCACGGCGCGCGGCATCATGGCCGCGCTGCAGCCCATGACGGGTGCTCGCGCGACGGGTTCCATCGTGGTGACCACCGACGGCACGGCCTCGGTGGCTATCCCGCGCAACAGCTACGCGCTGCCGGTGGTTGACGGGCAGCAGCGGCCCGACCTGGCCGTGAAGACGGCGGAAGGACCGAACGACGACGGCTCGTGGACCGCCACGCCGGCCGGAGTCGCGGTGGAGGTGTTCTCGAACCTCGGCGGTCGGCGGCACAACGTCGCGTCCGGCACTAAGTTCGCGTTCGACCCTGCTATCAGCGGCGTCAAGTCGGCGACCGCGTCGGCTCTGTTCACCGGCGGCGCTGACTCGGCCGAGTACGGAGCGCTCGCCGACCTGGCGCTGCACGAGCACGCCACCGGCGACAAGTCGCTGGACCTGGCGCGCAGCATGCTAAAGGCGTTTCCAGGCGCGCTGCTGACGTGGGTGTCTGACGAGCCGGTGGACGGCAGCAACGCTGACATGACCAGCCGGCGCGGCCGGCTCGGCACTCGGGTCGCGCTTTACAAGTTGACGTATCAACTAGCTGTGTTCGCCGAGCGTGCGAGCAGCGACCATGCCCGGCGCGCGGAAGGGCTGGAGGTGCTGGACGGCATGACCGAGCTATTGGCCGACCGGCAGGCGATCGACGGCCAGCCGATCAGCAACCCGAGCGGGCTACAGATTTTGCGGCGGTGGCGAGAAACCGGCGGCGGGCCGGTTTATCAACGGTTTTACGTGTACGGAATACTGGTGTGCGCGATGACAGTGCTGAGCCGCACCGACGCGCGCAGCTGGAATTCGTGGTACACGACGATCGTGGACGTCGACAAGCCGGACGATGCCGGCGACGTGCATATGGTGACCGATATGGCGATGGAGATGCCGCAGGACGATTGACCGCTCGCGGGCGCAGGTTGCGGTCGCCCGGCAACCGATAGTACACTCGGAGGTGACGACGATGATGGCAGACCAGATTTACAGATTTTTTTCGTGCGTGCCGGGCAAGGTCGCTCGAAGGTGGGGCACTCAGAGCATGATCGGCGCTGTCAGGGGAGCCGACGGGTACGAGTGGAATCCCGACGACGTGGTGGCGATATCGGCCGCCGAGCTGCGCCGATACAGGCGCGAGTACAACCGGCTGCTCGCCGGACCCGAGCCGGCGTTGATCGAGCGCACGCGGGCCGACTACGAGGCGCGAGCCGCCGCCGCAGGGTTCGATCCGATCGGCGGTGCGACAATAGGGTTGCAGGCCGGAGGCGGTTCCAAGTCCGGCAAGAAGGGCGGCGGGAATCAACGCGACGCTGCCGAGATCTCAGGAGGTAAAGAATGACCATTCCGATCGCTGTTAGTCCGAGCGTCAAGACTCCCGGTCTGTACCTGACGGTCAACCTGTTGGCGGGCGCCGCGAGCCCGGGCAGCAGCGCGCTGCGCATCGCTCTGATCGCTCCGCGCAGCAGCGCCGGCGACCTCACGCTCGACTCCGAGGTCAGAGCCGGGTCCGGAGTGGACGGCGCCATCACCGCGTTCGGAGAGGGTGCGCCCGGCCATCTGATGGCGAAGATCATTTACGCTAAGTATCCGATGGCTCAGGTCGACTTCGTCGCGCCGACCGCGGGCGCCGGATCGGCCGCCCGCACCGTCACCGCGGCGGGCACGCCTACGTCGAACCAGGTGGTCGACGTCGACATCATGGGCCGCACGTTCGAGGTCGAATGGCTGAACGGCGTGGCGTTCACAACGTTCGCTCCTCTGCTGATCGCCGCGATCAACTCTCGGGCGGACGAACTCATGGTCACCGCGTCCAGCGGCGGCGGCGGTGCGGTCGTCATCACGAGCAAGGTCACCGGCCGCATCGGCAACGACGTGTGGGTGAAGATCAAGCTGCGCTATGCGCAGACCGGCACCGAGACGCTGACCGGCGCGACCACTCACACCGCGCTCACGGGCGGTACGACCGACCCCGACATCGCGAACGCGCTCGCAGCGCTCGCGGGGCGGGAGTACCACTACATTCTGCCCGCGCTGTCGAACACCGACGTCGCGAACGTCGCCACCGACGACGGGCTGCGCGACACGCTGACGCACATCGAAACGTACGACGACGGCCTGAACGCGAAGCTGCAGCAGGTCGTGGTCGGCTACACCGGCGCGTACGCGAACGCGATCGCAACCGCGGCCAGCTCCAAGGGCGGCAACGACGACGGCCGCGCTCAGATCATCAACTGCCTGAACGGCCGCAGCCTACCGTGCGAGTTCGCCGCGCGCGAGGTGGTCGGGCGGCTCGCCATGGTGAGCGTCGACCCGGCCGGCAATCGGATCGGCGAGCTGCTGGACATGGTGGTCGGCAGCTGGGACGTCACCGCCGACCGGCCGACCGCGGCCGAATGCGAGGCCAGCTTGGAAGCCGGCGTATCGATCGTCACGTACGCGGCCGAGAGCGACGCCGAGCAGCTGACGCGCCCGGTGACCTGTCACGGCAGCGACAACCGACTGATCGACGTGCAGAACGTCGACGGCACGTACGTCGTTGCGCGCGACGTGCGCGACAACCTGCCCGCCGCGTTCCCGAACGCGAAGATCAGCGAGGACATCCCGGAGGGCGAGGAGCCGCCGCCGACCGGCGTGGTGGAGGTTCGCGACGTCAGGGCGTGGGTCATCAATCGGCTGTACGCGTGGGCTCGCAAGGGCGTCGTGCAGAAGGCCGCGCTGGCCGCCGCAATCGCGGACGGCTCGCTGGTGGTCGAGATCAACGACAGCGATCACACGCAGGTCGACCTGGTGCTGCCGTACAAGATCGTGCAGCCGTGGGCCAAGACCGGGGTGGTCGTGCAGCGCATCCCCGAGTAGATCGAATAAACAGGAGGTTTCAACGTGTCCAACACCGAGCAACGAATATACCCGAGGGGCCGGATCGCGCTGGACAGCGGCGATCTGGTAGACGTCACGAACGTCAAGGTCAGCACGACGAACAACGCGAAGCAGGTGCACACGTTGCGGCAGCCGGGCGCGGGCGTGACGATGGGCAATCCCGAGACCACCATCACGTTCGACGTCGCGATCAGCGAGGACGGCATGGAGCGCAACTATCTGGAGATGGTGCGCAAGGGCACTCTGAAGCAGATCCGCATCAAGGTGCCGGGCGCCACGATCAACGTCGAGGGCGTGTTCAAGGAGACCGGGTTCGAGCTGCCGCTCGATTCAGAGATAAAGCAGAACCTGTCGTTCATCGGGAAGATCACCGACTGACGGCGCGCGAGAGTTCGCGGTGGGAATTGACGACGGGCTGATGCAGTTGCCAGACGACCGAGATCGGGTCGTCGCGCAGCTGTTGTCGCGCAGCTGGGGAGAGCTGGAGGCGCTGGAGCACTCCGGCTACATACTGTTTCCCGACCAGCTGTATCGCCGCTGTAAGAACGGCACGTTCGAGGGCGTGCCCATCGCGATCCGAGCGCCGCGCGAGCACGAGCGGCGCGAGGCGCGCGTCATGGCCCGCAGCCGGGCGCAGAAAGAGGGGTTGGACCCGGACCGCGACGCTGACCTGATCGGCGAGCTGGAAACCGTCGAGATTCTGTGGCGCGCCATCCGCTCTCCGTCGCCGCCGCACGAACCGCTGACGGTAGACGCGGCGGAACTTGAACGTTCTTACGATCGTCCGGCGCTGATGCAGGCGTACGCGAAGCTGGACGCGGTGTATCGCATCATCGATCCAGCGCCGCAGAGCCTGACCGATAACGAGATGCTGGCGCTGGTCGCAGCGCTGGCGAAGGAGCGCAACCTGCTCCCTTTAGCCGTCTGCGCGCCGGGTGCGCGGGATTCTTTTACTCTTACTATGGCCGTCCGGCTGCAGAGCTTACTGGCATCGAGGTCGTCGTCGGCGCCTTCCGAGCGCTCGACGCCGGGGTGATCGAGTTGGACCGATTTCTGGCGATGGTGCGGGGAGCAGACCTCGCGCCGCTCGTCAAGGCGTGGGATGATGCCATGGAGAGCGCCCGCCGGGCGCTGGAAAGGCGGCGATAGCCGATGGCGACGCGCGAAGCCAGCATCAGACTGACGCTGAACAGCAGCGCGTTCGAGACGCAGATGCGCTCGCTCAAGGCCGGAATGGCCGGCGCCGGCCGCGCGATGGGCGCCGCGATGAGCGGGCCGATGGACGCCGGGATGCGCGCCGCCAAGGCGAGCCTGGTCGGCACGATCGGGCAGATAAAGAGCCTGGCGACCAACGTCCTGATGTTCGGCGGAGCGCTGTCGGCGGTCGGGCTGGTGAAGAGCGCGATCGAGATGCAGAGCGTATACCGCCGGATCGCGTTCGACGTCTCGAAGATTCACGGCGAGGCGTACGATTGGCAGAAGATTCAGCAGCTGATCGCCGTCAACGCCAGCGGAACGGGCCAGAAAACATCCGCGATGGCAGAGTCGTTCCATCAGCTATGGAAAGCGACCGGCAATTTGGACCGGAGCCTCGGCTCGCTCAGGGCGATCGGCACCATATCGACCGCCAGCCAGATACCAGTCGAGCAGCTAACTAAAGCCGCCGAGATACTGATACACAAGTTCGACATCTCGTCCGAGAAAATGCCGGACGCGCTCACCAAGCTGGTGCAGATGACCGGGGTCGGCGGCAAAGCGCTGGAGGAGCTGGGTCCTCGGTTTGGAGTGCTGGCGGGCGAAGCGGGCGCTGTCGGAGCAGGCGGCACCAAGTCGATGCTGGATCTACTCGGCGTATTCAAGATACTGGATGACAAGATCGGCGAGGTGGCCGACCGGGCCATCATGCCGCTGTTTCAGAAGCTGAAGTCGGGTACCGCCGCGACCAAGAAGCTGGAGAAGGTTGGAGTAAAGTTCACTGCCGACATGACGATGCTGGAGAAGATACGCGCAATTCTCGCGAGCACGGCTGGCCGCAAGATCGCGGCCCCGCTGTTCGCCGGCCCTGCCCGGATCGCATTCGAAGAGCTGGCAAAGCCGTTCATGACCGCGATGAACGAAGCCAAGACTCATCGAATACCTGAAATAAAAGCCGTCAACGTAGCGCTGCAGCGCTACGACGAGGCGGTGTCGGCAGCCAGCGTTGCGACGTGGGACTACTCGCTGATGCAGAAGAAAGCAGCCGAGCGCAAGGCGACCGATCCTGCCGTGCAAATGGATCTGGCGCTTGGGAAGCTAAAGAGCGCATTGAACAAGCCCGAAGTCATCGCCGCCATCAACAAGGTGGCGCAGCTACTGCCCAAGCTGGCCGAGGAGCTAGCAAAGTTCCTGGCGTTCATCGTCGAGAATCCCAAGACCGGCGCCGCGATGCTGGTCGGCGGCAAGGCGGGAGCGGCCGGCCTCGGAGCGGCCGCCGGAGTGATGGGCGCGTCGCTGTTGAAGGGCGCGACCATGTTGGGCGGCAAGGCGGTGGCCGGAGCCGGAGCCGGGGCGGCGGCCATCGGTGCGACTCCGATCGGTTCGTTGCCCGTCGGCGCGTACGCGGGCGCGGGCGCCAGCATCGCGACCACCGCCTTTGCAGCGTTGGCAGTGGCGACGGCCGGAGCGGTAGGCGCCGGCATCGGGTGGGCCGCGTTCAAAGCCGCCGTCGAGCCTGCGATCGAAGAGCGGTTGAAAGGGCTGCGCAGCATAGACGAGCTGCTGCTGACCGCCGCCGAGGTTCGAGGGCGGCGAGCCCCTAACCGGGAGGAGCTGACGGCGAGCATCGACGAACTGCGCGCGAAGCAGAAGGCCGGAGCCGGCGGGCCAGGCGGTTTCCAAAGCTACCTGTCGCACGCCGCTCAGTTTTACGGCGCCGACATCGACAGCGCCGAGAAGCAGCACGCCGACGCGATGGCCAAGCTGGCGACCGCCGAGATGAACCTGGTGCATCAGTTGGAGGTGCTCGACCGCGCGGCGGCGTCAGCTGGTAAAGGGCTGGAGCGAACGGCCGAGGCCGCTCCGAAACCCGGCACTTCGCGCGGGGTAAGACCGCCTGCAAACAGCGCTCCGGGAGCCGAGCCGGCGCGGGGATAGGAGGGATATCGTGAGCGACGTTTTCGAAAAATATCCCCCCGGCCAGTGGCGCGCTGCGGCCGGCGAGCCGGTGTTGGCGTTCCCGGTAATCTCGATCGAGGAGGGCGGCGGCAATCGGATCGTCGAGCGCGAGCGTGCCTACCGGGACGGCAGCAAGCTGGACGACACCGGCAGCAAAGCGAAGCGCTGGATGCTCCACGCGAAGTTCGAGAACACCATCGACGAGCCGTCGCTGTCGGCCGTTAACGGCTCGACCCCGCTGTATCCCGATGTTCTGAACGCGCTGATCGATTCGTTCGACCGGTTCCACGAGCAGCCCGGCGACCTGTCGGTGCCGACGCGCGGATGGGTGCGCGCCCGGTTGGAAGCGTACAAGCGGATCGAGGACCCCGGAGAGCAGGACTGCGCCGACCTGCAGATGACGTTCGTCGAGGACAACGAGGATTCGGTCGACGCGCGAGCGTTCACCGCACCGACCGCAAACGCGAGCGCCCGGCGGCTGAGCGGCGAGACCACGTTCGACCAGCAGAGCGACGGCATCTGGGGCGACGACTCCGTGAGCCTAGAGGAGTTCGCCGCCGACCTGGAGAGCTGGGCCAACGCGCCCGGCGATGCAGCTCAGGAGGTCGACCGCACGAGCGCGCGCGTGGTTGGCGCGGCCAACCGCATCCTGTTCGCGTTCAGCCGGCCTGGCGGGGACGGGCGCGACACGCTGAACGACCCGGAGGGCTCGAACACGGCGCGCAAGCTGCACGCTACTAAAGAAATCGCCAGCAGCAGCGGCGGCAGTCCCGACCGGGGGCAGCCGCAGGTCGTGTCCGTCGTGTTCGAGCGGCCGCAGTCGCTGGTCACGATCGCCGCGCTTCTAGGGCGGTCGTTCGAGGACCTGCTGGCCGCCAACCCGCAGCTGGACGATCCGCTGTACATTCCGGCCCGGACGCCGGTCAGGGTGCGCCGTGAGGCAGCGTGACACGGTCGCGGTCGAGCTGGTGGCGCCGCCCGGCAACGCCGCTCGCGCGCCGGGCGCGGGCGCGGTGTTCGACCGGTTCACGTCGCTGCAGATCGTCAACGACATCACGGCGCCGTCCGAAGCGCTGTTCGAGGTCGGCGACGACGGCACCTGGAGCGCGCTGTCCGAGTACGTCGCGCACGGCGCGCGGTACAGCGTGCGGGTGAACGGCCTGCTGCGGCTGACCGGCCGCGTGGAGGCGAGCGACGTACCGTCCGACCCGAAGGCGGGGGCGGTGGTGCGGTTCACCGTGCGCACCAAGTTGCAGGACGCGCTGTACGAGTCGGCCGACGAATCCGTGCGGGTGAAAAACGTGAGCCTGAAGGATTTCATCCTGGCGGTGTACGCGCCGCTCGGTTACGTCGAGTCGGATTTCATTTTTCGCGGGTCGGTGGCGCGCGACCTGATCACCGGGCGGGACAGTGCGAACAAAGGCTCGCAGGACGCGCGCGACCTGGAGCCGATCAAGCTCGACCAGGCCAAGGTGCGGCCGCCCGAGAGCGTATACGACGCTGCGGACCGGCATCTGCGGCGGCACGGCCTGATGCACTGGGACAGCCCGGACGGCCGGATCGTAGTGTCCGCGCCGAACGACACGCAGCCGCCGCTGTACACGCTGGTGCAGACGCGCTCCGGGCGCGGGCTGGCGAACAACACGCTCGGCATCACCCGGACGCAGGACTGGAGCAGCATTCCGACCGCGGTGTGGCTGTACGGGGTCGCGGCAGGCGGAGCGCGCAGTCGGTCGCGCGTGTCGGCCTACTCCGAGGACGCCGACCTGCTGGCCGCGGGGTTTCATCGGCCGATCACGATCCTGGCCGAGGGCGTCAAGACCCGCGAGCTGGCCGACCGCGCCGCCGCGCGCGAGCTGTCGGCCCGCAGCCGGGCAAAGGACAGCCTGAGCGCCGAGGTGGACGGCCTGAGCTGGTGGTCTGGCTCCGAGTCTATCCCGTGGGGCGTGGACACCGTGGCCGACGTGCTGGTCGACCAGGCCGGCGGCCGGTGCGGGGCGTACTACCTCCACCGGGTGCAGCTGCGGCGCGACGCGCAGCGCGGCGACGTGACCAACCTGTCGATGGTGCGGAAGGGAGTGTGGCAGCTATGAGCGGTTCGCAGGTTCCCGGAGATTTCGTCGTGCAGTTCGGCCGGGTGGCCGGCAGCAGCCTGGCGGCCGAGGCCGATACCGGGCGCAAGGTCGCGGTGCTGTACTCGGTCGAGGGAGCCGGCGAGCTGGGCGCCGCCGGCGAGCACGACTCCGAGGCCGAGGTGTTCGGAGCGCTCGGGGTCGTGGGCCGGCCGCTGCCGCCGGGCGCGAGCGGCGGGCAGAGCAGCCACGCCGAGGTCGTGTGCCTGCGCACCGCCGACGGCCTGGTGCCGATCGCCGCGCGGGACGTGCGGCTGCGCATGCAGGGCAACGGACCCGGATCGGGCACCATCGCGCTGGTCGGCTACGGCGGCGGGTTTCACTCGCTGTCGCCGGTGGACGGCGCCGATCTGAACAAGGGCACGGTCATCGTCGCCTACTGCCCGTACGATTACTCACCGGGCGGCGTAGCGCAGAAGGCGCACGCGATCATCCTCGACCCGACGAGCGGCAACGAGAGCATCAGCATCGTGCACGCCGAGGGGCAGAGCCTGCTGCTGATGGCCGACGGCAGCATGCGCATGCAGAGCCCGGACGGTCAGAGCTACGTGCAGCTGAAGGACGGCAAGGTCGAGATCAGCGCCGCGCAGATCGTGCTGAACGGCACCGTGTCGGTCGGCAACCCAACGGTCGCCGCCGCGTTCCCGCTGCTGCCGGGTCCGGCATCGCCGCCGTGCCCGCGGCTGTTCCTGAGCCCGACCGTGTAGGTAGGAGGTCGAACGACGTGTCGAATTGCGCGTTTCCTGCCCTGACGTTGCCGTCCTTCGGCCTTCCGCCGATCCCGGTGCCTACCCTACCCACCTTCGCGCTGCCGGGCCTGCCGAGCCTGCCAGGGCTGCCGATACTAGCATTGCCGGTGTTCGGGCTGCCGGCCATCCCGACCCCAACTATTCCCACGTTCACGCTGCCGGGGCTACCGAGCCTGCCGGGGCTGCCGATACTAGCATTGCCGGTGTTCGGGCTGCCGGCCATCCCGACCCCGACGCTGCCGACCTTCACGCTTCCGTCGCTGTTTTGTCCGCTCGACTGAGCGCCATCGATGTCGCGAGCAGGCGCCGCCGCTCGACGACCCGGCGCTCGGCGGTGTAGACTGACTGCATGAACGTTGCCGGATTCACGGTAGCAGCTCCTGCGCAGCTGGCAGATCCGTCGCCGCTGCTGTGCGACAACATCGACCCGGAGACGCGGGACTTCGCCAGCCTGACGACCGGCGCCGACCCGATCGATTCGCAGGTCGAGATCGCGCTGAGCCGAGTGCGGAACAGCGGCCCGTCCGTGGTGTACGACGGCTCGCGCATTCGCGAGGTGAAGAAGATGGACGACAACGCGCAGGACCAGGCCCGCAGCTTGGTGAAGGAAGCGCTGTCGCGCCTGGTTGCCAACCGAGACATCAGGCACGTCGGCACGACGTTCGATCTGTGGGAGGTCGGCTCGCAGTCCGGGCAGCTGCGCGTGCAGTACGTCAACCTGCGCGCCGGGAACGATTTGGTGCGCAGCGTCACTCTCACCATGTTCGGAGGTTAGAACGGATGACGGCTCCCGACGAACGCCGATTTCAGGTTTATCCGCGCGGCTACGTGCGGGACAACGTGCTGCTGCAGGTGTTCCGAAACCACCTGCGCAGCCTGACCAACCCCGACACCGGCGCCGCGTTCACGGAGGACGAGATAGCGCGCGCGACGCAGCCGGGCAGCCGGTTCTACATCGAGGCCGACGCGATCGACGTGCTCGGACAGATGTGGCAGCGGCGAGGCGCGTGGTTCGCCGACCAGGTGCGTCCGACCCGCGCCAACACGGCGTTTTTGGAGGGATACCACGGCGAGCTGTGGCTCGGGTCGAACCCGCGGCTGGCGGCCACCGGAGGCAGCGGCGCCGTGAGCGCGCCGGCGAGCGCCGGGTCGGTGTTTCCGGGCAGCTCGACGGTTCCCGACCCGACCGGAACCGCCGCCACCGCAACCGATCCGAACGGCTATCGATATCAGGTGCTCGAAACCGTCACCACGCCGGCCGGAGGCGTGGCGACGCTGCAGATGCAGGCGATCGACACCGGCGACGCAACCAACATCGCGCTCGACACGGTGCTGACGTGGAGCACCAATCAGCCGGTCGGCGCCGAGCCCACCGCCAGCGTGAGCGAGAGCCCGGCGTTCGCTGGAGGATACGACGAAGAAACCGACAGCGAGCTGGGCGCTCGCATCGAGCGGCGCATTCGGCATCGGCCGGCCGGCGGCAACGCCGCGCACTTCTGCGCGTGGGCTGAGCGGGCCAGCGTGTCGGTCGAGGCGGCGTTCGTCTACCCGTGCGCGTTCCACGCCGGCAGCGTGCTGGTCGCGGTGCTTCAGAAGCGCGGGGCGACCGAGGGGCCGACCGCGCGCACGACCGTCGGCGTGGCGGTGCTCGCCGCCGTGACCGGCTATCTCGTGCCGCCCGCGAGCCCGGTGGTGCCGGAGCGGGCGTACGTTCTGGTGACCGCCTGCAATCCGCAAACGTCCGACCTCGTGCTGCGCGCCGCGCTGACCGAGGGTGCGACCGGCGGCTGGGCCGACGTCGATCCGTGGCCGGCGTACTCGGTGACGTATCCCGAGGTGATCGTCACGGGCGTCGCGAGCCAGCAGGAGTTCACGGTGGCGGCCGTTGCCGGCTCGCTGCCCGGCGGAGCCGGCAGCCTGAGCGGCACCGACGCGCCGCAGCTGATGCTGTGGGACGCGACCACGAGCAGATGGAAGCAGCTCGACGTGACGAGCGTCACCGACGACGGCGGCGACCAGTTCACGATCGTGCTCGGCACCGCGCCCGACATGACGATAGCGACCGACTGCCGGCTGTCGCCGTACACCGACCGGCTCGACGTGCTGGCCGAATCGATCGAAGCCTACTTCGACGAGCTGGGGCCGGGCGAGGTGGTCGATCTGGACACCGACCCGCGCGCGCCGCGGGCCGCACGATATCCGCGGGCCACCAACTACTATTCGAGCCGCGCGGGACAGGTGATGCTGGCCCGCATGATCGAAGCGCTGGGCGGCGCCACGGCCGACGTTGAACTCACCAGCATCTCGCGCAGCGAGCCCGATCTTCCGGGCGACATCTCGGACGGCCCGAACATCGTGGTGCTGGGCAACGTTAGTATTTTCCCGCTGTAAGCCGGACAGGAGGATTATCAGATGGGTGGATTTCCAACCCGACCAAACAGAGACGCGTTCGGCCCCGACTACGAGGACGAACGACCGGTGCAGGACGTCAAGCGGGAGGTCGGCGCGTCGATCTTCAACCTGCTGTTTCATCAGGTCGCCGGTCTAGGGCGCGTGGCGCCGAAGGCGGTGCTGATCTGCACCTACGCGGCGGGCGTGGTCACCACCGCGTACCAGATGCTCGCGTTCGATCCGAACTCGGAGCTGAGCCTGCTGACGTGGGTTTACGTCGGCGCTGGAAACTATCAGTTCGCGTTCGCGAGCCA
>Ga0316628_100001828_pt1 | contig 15315 bp, 20 predicted proteins | sample OWC_Aug_M2_C1_D5_FD_207648 | JGI IMG/M metagenome (GOLD analysis project Ga0316628, IMG submission 207648) | Wetland soil microbial communities from Old Woman Creek delta, Ohio, United States - OWC_Aug_M2_C1_D5_C | ecosystem: Environmental > Terrestrial > Soil > Wetlands | place: USA: Ohio... | reverse complement strand
AGTTGATTCCGCCGTTTCAGGCCCACCGTTGTGATAGCATTGATTTTCTGCGCGTCCCGGCCGCAAAGGGCCGGGCGGCGAAGCCCCGGAAGTCTCGACAGGATGCCGACCCTCACCGAAATCGCCTGGGCCCGACCGACGATCTGACGCCCGGAGCCGACGGAGGGTAGCGTGGACGACGCGAGATCCCGACTCGAGTGCGGGGACGCGGCGCCGACCGCGGCTGACGTCATTGGGGCGCCCGAATCCGGCCGCGACGCGGCCGCCGACCCTGACGCGCTCGCCGACCTGTGCGCCATACTTGTCGGTCCGGAGCGCGAGCAGCTCGCTGGAATCCGCGCGCGGCTCGATGATCCCGCGGTGCGGCGGCGCGAGGTGAGCGACGCCCTGCCGCATGTTCTCTTCGAGCACATCTCCGATCCCCGCTTCACCCGCGCATTGACGCCGCCAGTCGAACGCGCGATCACCGCGTCGGTCAGGAGCAATCCTCGTCCGTTGGCCGACGCGCTTTATCCGGTGATGGGTCCAGCGATCCGCAGAGCGGTCGCTGCGGCGCTCGCCGGGATGGTCGAGGGCCTCAACCGAACACTCGAGCAGTCTCTGTCGTGGCGCGCGATCAGGTGGCGGATCGAAGCGTGGCGCACGGGCAAGTCCTTCGGCGAGGTGATGCTGCTGCACACGCTGGTGTACCGCGTGGAGCAGGTCTTTCTCATCGAACGGACCAGCGGCCTGCTCTTGCAGCACGTCGCCCAGGGGGCCGGCGAGATCCGTGACGCCGACATGATCTCAGGGATGCTGACCGCGATTCGCGACTTCGTGAAGGATTCCTTTCACGTGACGGATACCGAGACCCTCGACGCGCTGAATGTCGGCGAGCTTACCGTCTGGATCGAACAGGGCCCCCACGCCGTGCTTGCGGCCGTGCTGAGGGGTACGGCGCCGCACACGCTCCGCACGGCACTCCAAACCGCACTCGAGCAGATTCATGTGGAGTTCGCCGACGCGTTCGAACAGTTTCGAGGCGACGCTACCGCGTTCGACGGCGCTCGGTCCACGCTGGAGACGTGCATCCGCGACGAGTATCACGTGAACACCGCGTCGAGCCACCGGATGATCTGGATCCCGGCAGCCGTCGCCGCAATCGCGCTGGTCGTCTGGGCGGGATTCTCGATCCGCACGCGCAACCGCTGGAACCACTACCTCGACGCGCTCAGGGCTGAGCCCGGCATCGTGGTCCTGTCGTCGGGACAGCGCGACGGGAAGTACTCGGTCTCCGGACTGCGCGATCCGCTGGCGCGCGATCCGGCGTCGCTCCTCGCGGAATCGAGGCTGACCACTGCCGACGTAAACGCGACGTGGGAGCCCTATCATGCCGCGAGCCCGTCGCTGGCAGTTGCACGTGCGCGACAGGTGCTCCAGCCGCCGGAAGGAGTGTCGCTCGAGTTGAAAGACGGTGTGCTCTCGGCCGCCGGCGGGGCGCCGCTCTCGTGGCTGGCCGATGCAAGCCGCCTCGCGCCGCTGATCCCCGGCGTTTCGAAGTTCGACCCGTCCGCAGCCGCGGACGCAGCCGTCCGCGCCGCGATCGCGCACCTGGAGAGTCTGTCGCCGCTCTTTGTCAAAGGGCAGGCCGCGCTCGCGCCGGGACAGGACGCGGTCGTTCGCCAGCTCGTCGATGGCGTCGCCGAACTGCAGCGCACTGCCGCAGCGATCGGCCGGCGATTCCGCGTGGACGTGATCGGCCACACCGACGACGACGGCTTAGCCGCAGTCAACGTTCCACTCAGCCGGGCCCGCGCGGCTCTGGTCGAGTCCATACTGCAGCCAGTGACCGGCGATCGGCTGGACGTCGTGCATGCCGGTGTCGGGAGCGACGATCCGATAGTCACTTCGGACCGCGAAGCCGACAAGCAGCGCAACCGGCGCGTTTCCGTTCGGGTGAGCCTGGCCCGCTTCTGATGGCCGGCCTGCGGTATGGAATCGGACAGGAGAGTGCCTCCATTCTCCCGACTCCTACGCGGAGGACTAACGCCATGATTTCTACGAAATCCCGGACCCCTGCGCGGAGGACTAACGCTGTGATTTCAGCGAAATCCCGGACCCCTATGCGGAGGACTAACGCCATGATTTCAACGAAGGACGATCCCGGTCGCGTGGCGGACGAAGCCGGCCGCAGCCCCGACGGAGGCGAGCGATCTGCCGCCGGCGAGGCGTCCGCCGGAAGCGCCAGCATCGACAAGGTGCGCGACATCCTGTTCGGCAATCAGGTTCGCGAGTTCGAGCGCCGCTTCACCCGTCTCGAGGAACGCATTATCAAAGAAATTGCCGTTCTGAAGGAACAGTTGACCGCGCGCGTCGAGGCTCTCGAGGGGTTCACGAAGAAAGAGACCGATTCGATAGCCGAACAGATCAGGACCGAACATGAAGACCGCATCCAAGCGCACAGCAGCATGTCGCGCGAGCTGAAAGACACTGCGACCGCACTCGAGCGGCGTACCTCGACTCTGGACGATCAACTGGCAAAGAGTCAGCGCGAGATCCGTCAGCAGATTCTCGATCAGAACCAGCGCCTCAGCGACGAGATCTGCAGGAAGACGGAAGAAGTGTTGGCGACGCTCGCCCGCGAGGCGGGAGAGTTGCGGAGCGACAAGGCGGACCGGGCGACGATTGCTGCGCTGCTGACCGAGATGGCCATGCGCCTCACCGCCGACTTCTCTGTGCAGGACCGTGAGGGCGCCGGGAATGGGTGATTCCGCCGGGTGGCGCTCGCGCGGGAGCCGAGCGTGGCCACAACCTGGTCACAAACGGGCGACGGGCAGGAGGAGGCGGGGAAGTCGTCGGTTCGGACCTCGCGAAACTGCTGTAGGAAGACGGGGGACGGCAGCCCCCGCAACGCCGTGGCGCCAACCACGCGGCAACCCGGTTCATCCCGCTAAAGCTCCGAAGGAAGACGGCCGATAGTGCATAAGGTTGCACATGGCACTCGACTGCACAGCGGCGCTGACCGACGCGTCGATCCGTCTCAATCGTCCTTGCCTCCTTCTGGTTGACGACACGTCCGCTAACCTGGAGGCTCTGGCTCGCGCCCTGACCGAGTACGAATGCCACCTGGCGTCGGACGGCGCCGAGGCGATGGCGTACCTCGAACGCACCGACGCATTGCCGGACCTGATCCTGCTTGATGTCATCCTGCCGCGCGACGACGGGTTCGAGATTTGTCGGCAGCTGAAGGCAAACCGCCGGTTCGCGGACATTCCGATCATCTTCATGACCGGGCTCAGCGACGCGGAAAGCGAAACGAAAGGGCTGAGCGTTGGCGGCGTCGATTACATTTCCAAACCGTTCAACGCCGCCGTGGTGCGCGCGCGGGTGAGGACGCAACTCGCGCTCACGTCAACACGAAACAAACTGGCCCACGCGAACGCGGCCCTCGAGCAGCAGGTGGCGCAGCGCACCGAGCAGCTCGCAGAAGCCCTGAGAACGCTCACCGAGAGCTCCCTCGAAACGGTCTTCTGCCTGTCACGGGCAGCCGAATACCGGGACCAGAACAGCGGCAGGCACGTCATTCGGGTCAGTTATTACGCCGCAGCCGTCGCGCGGCAGCTCGGATTGACTGAAGATCGGGTCGAACTGCTCCTGCACGCCGCCCCGATGCATGACATCGGCAAGATCGGCATCCCCGACCGCATCCTCCTGAAACGCGGCCCGCTCCGTCCGGTTGAATGGGAGGTCATGAAGCAGCACACGATCATCGGCGCGAAGATCCTTGCCGCGTCTGACGCCGAGGTGATGAAGCTGGCCGAAACCTGCGCGTTGACCCACCACGAACGATGGGATGGCACCGGGTACCCTGTGGGACTCGGGGGCCGCGACATCCCCCTTCCCGGCCGCATTCTCGCGGTCGCTGATTTGTTCGATGCGCTCGTCTCGAGGCGTCCCTACAAATCGGCGCTCGACATTGGCGTCGCCTTGGACCTTGTACGGGCTGACAGAGGGCACGCGCTGGATCCGGCCGTTGTGGACGCCTTCTTTGCCGCAGAAAGCGAGATCCTGGGCGTCAAGGCCCAGTACCATGACCCGACCGACGAGACGGTCACCTCGAGCCGCCTCCCGAGTCAACCTTGTTCTCCGATTCTGAAGGCGATGGTGGGCGCGCGGCGTTAGGGAATGATGTGAGTGCAGGGGTCCGAATCGCCAATGTGCGGAGTCCGCACTGGCGGGAGGCGGCATTCCCATGAACGCGGCCAGTCTGAAGCGGTAGAATCGACGCAGCGACCGGCCTGGTCATTCGTGGTGCGGGTCACGCTGGACGCGGGGATCGTGCTTCTTGAGGCCATCCGCGAACGTCGCCAGACATTCCATCGAGCAGAAGTGGTAGACGCCCGCGGCGGGAGGCCTTTTGATCAGGAGTACGTACCAGTCGGAAGAATATTCACCCCGCTCGACTTTGGCGTCGCACGCATCGCAGATGACTTGATTGCGGTCTTCGGTCAAGGCGTAGCCCTCTCAGTTGCGAGGTTCGATACTGGCGCGAAGGGGCTGAGCGGTGAGACATGTCGCACGGCGGCGCAGTATAGCATCGACCGCAAGTCGATGGACCGCGAAAGGAAAAGAAGGAGGGCAGCCGGCCTCGCTCTGTCACCACTCCGACGCGCTTCGAGATTCACGATGAGCTGCGCCTCTCGCCACCCCCGCTCACGGACCAGTCGCGTGCCCCCAAGAAACGGGTGACCATGCCGACCCGCCACGCCCCGTGCCGCCGCTCGACTTCTGGTCCTGACGGGTTGATGAGCGGATTCAACCCGGTACCCGCCGGGAAGATCTGTCATCACGATATTGCCGTTCGTCCCCGCCGTCGGGCCGCCCACATGTCCCCTGCGCGGTAGTTTTCGATGATCCCCATCACGGACTCTGCGTAGCTGATCGCGCGAGCATCGGTGAGGAAGATCTTTCTCGCGCTCACGTACGGGGCCAGCGGTGTCATGTCCCAGTGGTCGTCCAGTCCATCTTGACGACATCGAAGTACGGATAGAAGTGCTGCAGGATGTTCCACGCGATCACGACGTCCGCCAGGCGGACTGCGCGATCGTTACCGTCGTGCCTGTACCACGGACGTGGAGGCATCGCAACGTGAGGACGAGTGCCCTGGGCGTCCGCCAGCAGCGACAACGGCACGATGGCCTTGATGCCCCATGGCTCCGGACTGAAAGTCGAGGTTGGTTGGTGACGCCAGGGGTGGCGGCGCCTGTGTGGGCGGGGCCTCACGGCGTCCTCGTCGTCAGCCGTACGGGTTGGCGTTCGCGTTCCTGGGCAGGCTCAAACGGCCGCATCGGGAACGGGGTCCAAAGAAAAGGATGCGCGAGAATACCAGATAGCGTTTCATGCCACAATCGCGTTCGCGAATCGGGACAGCCGCCGCCTTGCAGAGATGTTGGACAAGCTCGGTGATCACTAGGTCCGGCACCACCTGCTCAAGCGCCTGCACCGCGTCGCTCACCGTGGCGACGGCAATTGCGCAGCAGTTGAGCGAGCGGAGGACCGATGCCCAGAGCTCGCGCGTCGCGTCATGGGGTTCGATGACGAAAATCGTCGGACGAGTCGGCGACGGCATTGGACACCCACGTTGAGACAGACGACGCCGAACGCAAAGGCGCCACCCCACCGGGGCCGGCCTGTGGACGGGACGCGACCCTCAGTATTCGCGGAACCCCCCCCGATATGAAGACGGTCCAGGAGCTGAGGTGTGTCACGCCTCGAAAAATATTCTGTGCACGGCGGCCACGCACGCGACTTGGCGTTAGGCTTCAAGGTGGGCAGGACGGAACAGGCCGTCAGCACGCACGCCGGCTCGCCGAGTTCAGCTTGTTCGCCCTCCACGTGAGTCACCTCGCGAACGAAGTGGAGGCGCGGTTGCCCGAGAAAGGAGGGGACCAAGTACGAGAGCGCGGCCGTGAAGACACCCTGGCTCTTTCATCCCGATCGGATGCCCTCCGGCGCTCATGACGATTCGGCGGAGGAATCATATGGTTGTTGACGAGTGGCTTGACATCATTCAGGGGGCGATCACGAAGTCCGGCCTGCCGTACAGGGTCGTGTCGTGCCGGTGCAGACGAGACAGGCCGACGTGCTTTGCGACGATCGAGCACGAGCGCACAAGCGCCTTGCGGGAAGTCACGCTCTCACCCGACATCGTCCTGCCCGAGGAGATGCCGAACGAGATCATCCATCAGCTGCGGGCATTCAACATCGATGTCCCGACGAGCTGCGCCAAGGGGCATCTGTCGCTTCTGCAATTCGAACGCGAGGAATTGCGCCAACATCTGAGCGACGGCACGCTCAACTTTTACTGCGCCACATGCGATGAGTTCCGCGAGGCGACCGAGGACGAACGGGCTGTCATCCGACGATTGCTCGCGCAGCTTCCAGTGTGAAGCGCGGGTCAGGAGGCTGTCGCTGCCTGAAGCGGCAGTCCCGGCGGCGCAGGCGACTTGCGCGCCAGTATCGCGCGGCGTGGCACTAAGCCTGCCCGGACTGCGGAGTCCCCCACGCCTGGCCGCCTCTGGGCGCCGTCTGCCCAAGGCAAGCAGGAGCGTTTTGCCGAGTGCGCGGCCAGGCGTAGGATGAGTCGGGCGTCTCCCGGCCCCTACCCGAGTACCCAGCCATGACAACCCGCATCCACCGCTCAATCACCACACCCGTACGCCAGTCGGTGGGCCAACTCTCCTGGGACGAACGGTGGCACGGATCAGACCAGGGCCTGATCATCTGCTGGGAAGCCGCCTTTCGACCGCTCAGCGTTCAGCCAGACGTTCAGCAAGTACTCGCTCCCGGAGGTCGAATGTCGCTGGCTCGACACCGCTCGAGTGGCGCGCCGAACCTGGCCCGACGTCGCGCGTCGCGGATATGGACTCCAGCCGCTCGCGAAGCGCCTCGGCATCCAATTCGCGCAGCACGTCGCGAAAGAGGATGCTCGAGCGGCCGGCCAGATCCTCCTGGCGGCCGTCGCGCACTCCGGCTGCTCAGTGGACGAATGGCTGCTTCGCGCGAACAGGCGGATGGAGCGGACGGCCCCGGGCGCGCAACAAGGCGACCCGGGCGGTCCGTTGTTCGGCGAAGTGGTGGTATTCACTGGCGCGCTGTCGATACGACGCCGCGAGGCCGCGGCCCTTGCTGCCGCCGTCGGCTGCACCGTAACGGACAACGTCACTGTACACACGACAATCCTCGTGGTCGGGGACCAGGACGTCCAGAAGCTGGCCGGCCACGAGAAGAGCACCAAGCACCGCAAGGCCGAGGTGCTCATCGCCAAAGGACAGAGCATCCGAATCGTGCGCGAAACGGACTTCGCGACGCTGGTCAGCGTGGTGTAACGGTCCGCGGGCTGCGCGACGCGGCTTGGAAGAAGCCGACGAGCGCGATCGTTCCTCTGAAACCCTCGACGGAGGCGGCAGTATGAGATGGGAGCTCGACGACCACAGCCAGCCCTTCCCCGCGTTCAACCAAGCGCGTCGTACCGAGCGCGACGTGTCGGAGTTGCTCGGACTCGCGAAAGGCATGTTGGCTGACGGCGAAATCTCCGTGGTCGAGGCGGATTTGTTGAGGGATTGGGTCGCCGGTCACCCAGACGTGTCCGGGCAATGGCCTACCTCTCGCCTGGTGGAGCGTCTCACGCGCATCTACTCCGATGGCCGCGTCGGAGACGAAGAACGCCGCGACTTGGCTGCGTTGCTGAAGGGGCTTGTGGGCGGTGACACGGGTATCCTCATCGACAAGGACACAGCCAGTTCGCTCCCGCTGGATCAACCGCAGCCGATTCTCGCCTGGACTGGCAGCGTCTTTGTGTTCACCGGACAGATGGCATTCGGTCCGCGTCGCGAGTGCGAACGACACGTCGAGATGTTCGGCGGCTTCTGTGAGATCTCGGTGACGCTTCGGACGACCTACCTCGTCGTCGGCACGTTCGGCAGCCGTGACTGGGCGCATTCCGCGTTCGGTCGGAAGATCGAGAAGGCCGTCAAGTATCGTGAGGCGGGACAGCCGATCGCGATCATCCGCGAAGATCACTGGGCCGCTCAGTTACCCGTTCACTTCAGCGCGAATCGGGTGACGATCCCGGGCGGCGTCTAGTGAGAGTGGTTCGGCGACCCCTGTCGGCCGTTACTTGAGGCCCACGAGCCCGAGGGGACTCGCCCTGAACCAACACCGAGTCGGCCCAGACGACAGTTCTTCGGCATCGTGTGGTTGGCTGGCGGGACGGGTCAGCCCGGCTCGACATCAGCGCAAATCTGGAGTGCCCGGTGATTGAGATCCCCGACCTCACTCGTGATCTTGCGCGGCTGCTCGGAATGGATCCCGTGACGGTCGACCTGGCCGTTCACATCGTGAGGCGCCGAAGGCGGCCCAGAACACCGGCCGCCCTGGAGCCGGCCGCACAACTGTCCCGGACCACTGCGCCGCTGATCGCGACATTCAACAGCCCGCGCATCAGAGTGCGGAGTCGGAGGACCGAGAAGGCCGGTTATCAGACACAACCGTCAGCACATGCAACGGCCACTCGGTTGTCGTGGCCCACTGGCAGGGCGTGCTACCACCGATTGCGAACGACCACCGAAGACGGCGTGGACGTTGGGTCAGGGCGCTGCGGCTCTGGATGTTGGGCCACAGGCGTCGGGGCCTCAACGAGTTCGATCGGGCTGTCGAACGCGATGCCTGCCTGGTATCTCAGTCCGCCGTCCTGGCCGAGGCCCACCACGTGGCAGCGCGCAACCCGACTCGCAACGGACGAGGGTTCGAAGGTGCCGTCGAAGAGCACCGTTACCTGGGACTTCGGTAGGAGGCGACGGTCACACTCGACCGCCACGCCGTGAGTTGAGATGTTAATGAGGGTCCCTTCGACGCCGTGCGGCGAGAGGCGGACAGCTGTGATGGAGGGCACGCGGGACGCCGGCAGCCGTGTTGCGGCGCGACTCTCTTTGATGGCGTTGGGCGCGCGATCATCCGTGGTTCGGCGCAAATCGGAGCCAGCCGGGTTGGGGACCCCGTGCAGCGACGGCGTCATGACTCCCTCCGGGAACCGCAGGGTTGGTCGACGCCACCAGACCCGGCGTCGTGCGGGATTGCATAGTCGACGGGATCGGGGCCTCCCAGCACGAGTTGGCGCGCCAATGACGCTGCCCGATTCGTGTGGGCGAGGAGAGCCTCAATCTGCTGGCGTTCGGCCGACGTCTCAGGGCAGCGAAGGAGCAAGAACCGCGCACCGACGTTGACTGCTGCGATGCTGCACCGAAGCTCCTGTCCGACCTCCAGGGCCAGGCGCCCGGCGGAGGCCAATGGCTCGAGACTTCGAGTGTTCTCGTCCAGGCTCTGTAGTTCCACCCGCTGATCGGCAAGCGCCTTCAGCACCTGTTCTCTCTCCATGCTCGCCGCCGCAAGCGCTCGTTCAGCCTCCGCTCGCTCCGCGCTGTGGGTGGCGACCAGTGCCTTGCGGCAACGCTGCTGCTCTTCAAGCAGGTCCTCGAGGCGGACGTGCCTGGCGGCCGCCCCGTCGAGCCTCGACTGGAGCACGTTCAGCTGTTCTTGGAGCTGCGAGCGTTCGCCCAGCAGCCGCCGATTGTCGGCGTCGCGTTCCTCAATCGCCTTCCGCACGTCTTGCTGCTCAGCGAGTGCGCCCTCGAGCCGCTGTCGCAGGTCGATCAGGGCCCGGTGCGTACCGGCATATTCCTGAAGGGCCTCCTCGAGTCGACGGGTTCCAGAGATGTCCCGCAGGACGAGGAGCACCGACGCGATCCCGTCCGGGGGATCGACCAGCAACACGCCCTTCAGGAGCACTTCGTGGTGCGCGCCTTCCTGATCCACCAGGTCGCACTCCGCGTCGCCAGCCCCGTTGTTTTGTACTTCGGCGACGAACTCGTGCCACCGTTCGTGGTCTTCGGGGACAATCCAGTTAGTAAACGGGCGGTCCAGCGCCTGTCCAAGGTCGCGCGCCCGAAGGTCCTGGAGCGCCGCGTCGTTGGCGGCGAGCAGCAGTCCGTCCAGGCCGACGCGCAAGAGGCAGCAAGGCAGCTTCTCAAGCAGATGGCGCAAGTGCTCTGCTTCGGCGTCAGCCCTGGATGCCTTGACGCCGGTGTCGACACGCAGCGCGGTCATGTCGCTCATGTTGTGTAGTTGGCGCGCGACCTTGGTCATTCGCTTCCCCCGATAGCGCCTTGCGGGGTCAGTGTTGGGCACTCTAACGACCTGTATCGGCTGATGTGCATCGCCTCTACACCTCTCCGTGCCGCAATCAGGCGCGGCGAGACTTCACGCGCGGGTAGGGTCAACAAGGCGGGGTGGCATGTGCGATGCGCCTGTGGGACCGCTGAGGCGGTCATGGCTGTCCGCCCGCCAACCCGGAGACGGCCCCACGCATTTCCCTTGTATTGCGCCTCCGGCGGATTATACTGCTGAGCGACTCGTTACGCCCGTCACTCGCCGATCCTAAGCCCACCGGCGAACATCCAGGAACGGACCAAGGTCCCCAACGCGTAGGCATCATGAAGCGACTGCTCTTGGCGTTCGCGTGCGCGGTCCTTTTCGCCGATTTCACCCGCGGCGGGTCACGCAGATGTACCGCGACGGCGAAGGGGCAAAGCTGCTCGAGGATGCGCACGCGAAGCGGGCCGAACTTGAGGGGAAAGGCTGGACGACCGCGGAACGGCGGGGCGCGCCCCAGAGGCGATAGTTAGCCTTCGGGAGAGAGAGGGAGGCTTGCTAGATGACGAGCAAGCAACTGGCATTGTTCGTCGCGCTGACGGCTGTTGCCGTCGCGGTCTTCATCTTTGGAGTAGCCACAGACCGGGACCGGCAGAGCACCTCTCCACATTTTCTGAGCCGAAACGTGTTGTTCTATGTCCTCGTCCTCCTCTTGTTCTGGGTACTGCTCGTCGTTGCTCGTAGTTGCTACCCCCGGGCAGAAGGAGAATTGTGGACACCTTGGAGGTCCTGACAGGTAACAACCCCTTCGCAAGCGACCCGCTGGCGAGACTTCTCCGGTCGGACGGGGAATGTGACGGGGCGGTGTCCCGTGCGCCTGTAGGGCCTGCAGGGCCTTTCGAGGGCAGGATGATCGTCAAGCACGAACCGTCAGTCCTGTGGACGCTGCGCCACGGCGATGACGAGGTGCGCTGCGAGGCTCGACTACTGCCGGTCGGCATCGAAGGGCGCATCGTCTGGAACGGCCGCGTGCTGTACGCGTTCACGTTCGCCAAGAGCGGCGAGCTGCGTGCCTGGGCGCGTGGGAGGCACGACGACTTCCGGAGCAAGGGTTGGAAGTCGGTTACCGTTTCGGGATGAACGGGACGCGACTCGGCGTGCCACTCTTGCCCCTCACCGTCTTCGGACCCTATTCCGTCCATGGCGGACGTCGGTATCGACGCCGTCTTCTGTGAGGTGAGCCATGCTGAGCAGAGACTCCGTAATCTGGACCGTGGCCTTGGTTGTGGCCATCCTGGTTGCTCTGGTCAACCAGACAACGGCTATCTTCCCCCCGTCCTGGCATCGCTACATTAATCTCGTGGCGGCTCTCGTCGCGATCATCTCGGCCTATCTCAAGGGATCGCCGCTGCCGGCCAAACCTTGGGACGGGGTCAACCGGAGGAAGCCGCTTGCCCAGGGCTGATCGTGACCAAGACGTGACGGTTCACGGGGGGTTGCGCCGCACGCCCGTGGAGTGCTGACGGGTCATGAGGCTGCCGCTGCCGAAGCGACAGTCCCGTCAGCGCAGGCGGCAGAGAAGGCGCAGGGGAGCGAAGGTGGGGAAATGCCGATACCGACACCGGGCCAGTTCAACGACCAGCCGTCCGTGCTGCGGACGCTGCGCCGCGGCGGTGACGATGTAACTGAGATGTAGGAGGTTGCATGGCAGGATCGCTCGATGTCCTTCGTGCTCCGCTGGTTTCGGTGAACCTCGCCGGCACGTATGAGTTCCAACAAACCCAGATTCAAGGCGTGTCCCTCGCCGTTGACGCGGACGCACGGGCGCGAATTGACGCGGCCGCAGAGGTCGCGGAGACAGATGAGGCGGTCAGCGCGGTTCCGAGTCTGATCGAGATGCTGGCCCAGGACCGTATAAGCGTCGTCGCCGGAGATCTGGTGGCTGCGCTCCAAGGCGGCAGCGCCACGAATCAGGATGCAAGGCAGGCCGAGAACATGGCGGCCTTCTCCGAAGCGGACCTCGCGTGCCAGGTGAGCGCCTCCGATGCTCTTGCCACGATCGGGAGTCCCGCAGTTCCGGCACTGATCGATGCCCTCCGGTCGCCCGTGGCGAATCGGCGTTCGGGAGCTGCGGTGGCGCTCGGGAAGATCGGCAAGGGTGCGGAGGCAGCAGTGCCCATGTTGAAGGAGTTGTTGCGAGATGACGCAGAGACCGTCCGTAATGCGGCAGCCGAAGCGGTCAAAGCGATTAAGCCGAGACGGTGGTTCTGAGCGGCGGTGAAACCTGTGAATTGATCGGGACGCCAGGATCGGCGATTGACCGTCCGTGCTTTGCCCCTGCGCGCGGTGACGGCGAGTATCCTGTACGGTCCGGTTGCTGCCGGTCGGGATCGAGGCCGGATCGTCTGGAACGGCCGGGTGCTGTACGCCATCCGGTTCATGAGCGGCGAGCAGTTGTCAGTTTGGGCGGGAGAGAAGCATGCCGAGCTTGACGGGCAGGATTGGCGTTTGGTGGAACCTGCGCGGTGAAAGGAGGACGCGGAACGGCGTTGACCCAGTGCCCTGATTGCGGCAAGCAGGTGAGCGATCAGGCCCCATCGTGTCCGCAATGTGGACGGCCGATCGCGAAGACCGGGGAGAATCAGCCAGCGACGGGCACGAAGTGCCCCAAGTGCGGCAAGCTGATCACGCCGATCGTAACCAATGTCGGTGGAGGCAGCTGCTCAGTCGGGGGTCGGCAGCGCTGGACTGGTCCTGCCTGCAAGAAAGTGATTTTCCGGAAAGGACGCTTCGTTGCCACGGCTTCCGCGAAAGTCGATAGGCGGCGTGCCTGACGTCCAGGTTACTAACTTCGGGAGAGGAAGGAGAACCGCTGATGGCACGCCGTGAGTACTGGCTCGGCATGAGCGCAGTCGTCGCCGCGCTCCTGATTCACGCTTTGGTGGTCACCGCCTTCCCGCGGTACGAGTGGCACGCGCAGCCCGGCTTCGTGCTGCAGGTGGATCGGTGGAAGGGAAAGATTAGGCGCCTGCCGATTGAGATGATCGGCATGTACGGGGTCGAGGTGCCCATGAGACCCACCAACAGCACGCACCCCGACCAGAGGTTTGAACCTCCGCCAAAGCGCGGCCCGCTCGCTGACCCACCGTTGCCCCGTCGATGACGGAAGACTGTGCGGGCCACGCGACCGTTGAAGACCACTCGCGGTGTTTTCGCGAACCGACGATTTTCCCGCGAATGGCAGTCTCCACGTTTGGCCCGCGAGGTCATTTGATTTGCTCGGTGGCGACGTCTGACGCGCGCGACGGGTCAGCCCCGGACGCCTAACGACGCGGCGCCCGATGTATGTCTGGCGACGTTCGGGGACCGTCTGAAGAACGAAGACCCGCGCGTGGAGCGACACCACCCGCACCACGATCGACGCGGACCGACGTTCGACAACTGGCGCCGTGTCGAACTCCTGTCAGGCGAATCGCACCGAAGGGAAGTCTACAAGACTCGCGACACCCGCCTGGACCGCTCGGTCGCCATCGAGATCCTGCCGCCCGAGGTCAGTGCAGATCCTGACCGGCGTGCCCGCTTCGAGCGCGAGGCGAAGACGATCATGTCGCCGGCGAGGCACTGACGCCGCAGCCGCAAAAGAGCGCCTGCCGCTGCACGAGGCGCGTCACGGCTTGGTTCTGCCGCTTCTGGGGCGCCTTCTCCCCTTCATGGTCGAGCCGATACCGGTCGGTCGCTGATCGAGCTCACGCGGCGCATCGACGAACGCCGACCAGGGTTCCTTTCACTGGGTGTCCGGCCGCGACGCTGTTACGCGCAGCAGCTTGAACTTGAACACCAACGGACACGCCGGTGCAGTGCACTGAGATTGATGCGTGTACACCGTGTCGGGTGGGGTCACCAGGTCAGTCACTGTCGAAGGCAAAGTGGGGAACTCGCCTTGGGCCGTCGATTGCCAAGTGAGAGGAAGCGGAGGAAACGCGATGTAGATGTTGACGTAGCCGACCATTGTGCCAGGTGACGTCACCGTGGCCGCGTACTTGATGTGGACGGCGCTTACAGAGGCCGCTATCGGGGCAGGAAGCATGAAGACGATGTCGGCCGCAATCTTGTTCCGGCCCGTCGGGACCCATTCACCATGAGCGGTCGTGTGAGGTCCAAAAGGCGCGCCGCCAACCGCGAGCGAGTCGTTCCCGAGGAAGTTACCATCCGCATAGAAGCTCGGCGTCATGAAGAGCGTTATCGCCGGAAGTTCGAGGCCCGCACAATTCGTCGCCGGATCGCCGGTGCAAGTTTCTTCGGCCTTGCCGAACCACGCGCCGACGGCGGGATGATTTGCCCGAAGCGTGATCCCACCGTCCTGGTCTCCGGCCGCCACAGTGAGGGCCGGGATAGACACTAGAATTCCGACAAAGAGAAGACTGCAAAGCCCGAGTCCGCTCAAAGCGTGCTTCCGAGTCATGTGGCCCTCCTCTTCCTGGAATGTCTCACAGGCACATTCGCGTCCTGAGAGCTCGATCTGCCGCTCGGTTGGCCTGTGCTCGGCCTTCGGCGCCCGCTTAAACGTCACGCTCGAGCGTGGACGCTGGATCGTCTTGCCATCGACCGGCGCGCCATGCGAGCCAACCATCGCCAACGTCGCGGGTATATGAACTGGAACCGTCACTCAGACGGCCGCGTCTTGTGGGCGCAGCCTATGTGCGGGCGAACGACCGGACGATCCCGTGGCGGGCGGAATCGTCCGGAATGTTGCTGTGGCGTCTACTCGGGTGGCAGCTCGAAGATGTCGGCCGCCTTGATCAGCCTGACCTGTTCAACTAGTGTCGAACCCGCGCCGATGAACGCCTCGCTGAAAGCCTTCGCCCGCGCGTCAGGCCCGAACGCAAACGCCGCATCCAGCGCGACTGCTCTGGCTTGCACTTCGATCTTCTTGATTCCCGGAGGCTCGTCTGCGGCCATGAAGTTGAAAGCGTTGGCGTCGATGGTCTTCAGCAGGAGCGCCACCAGTTCGGGATCGTTACAGGTCACGGCTCCCGTGTCGAGATTCGCCGTGCAGTCGTAGCCTCCGAATGCTGCGGCCAGCGCCTGCAGCCGAGAGCAGTACACCACGCCTCCGTTCTCTCCTGA
>Ga0316628_100001827_pt1 | contig 15319 bp, 13 predicted proteins | sample OWC_Aug_M2_C1_D5_FD_207648 | JGI IMG/M metagenome (GOLD analysis project Ga0316628, IMG submission 207648) | Wetland soil microbial communities from Old Woman Creek delta, Ohio, United States - OWC_Aug_M2_C1_D5_C | ecosystem: Environmental > Terrestrial > Soil > Wetlands | place: USA: Ohio... | reverse complement strand
CCGCTTCAGCACCTCGGGGGACATCCCGATTCCCTCGTCCGCCACACACACTTCCACTTCCCCCGTCTCCGGCACCCTGCGGGTGCTCAATGTGATGCCCTGCCGGGTCGAGCGGAGGGCCTGGAGGGCGTTGTTCAGGAGGTTGACGACGACCTGTTCCAGCTGCCGTTCCGAACCCATCACCAGGGGGATATCCTCCCCGTACACAACCTCGAAGCAATGCGTCACCCGAAGGATCTCGTGGTTGAGGATGGAAACCGCCATGCGGACGACGTCGTTGATCCGGACGGGCGCATGTTGCTCCCGGTGATCCTGCCGGGCGTAGCTTTTCAGGTCGCTCACGATCGACTTGATCCGCAGGGAGGCGCCGGAGATCCCGTTCGCCAGCTTGGGCACCACTTCCCGCATCTCGGAGTAAGGGAGCCCCGCGAGGGAAAAATCGCCGTTTTCGAGGGAATACGCATCGAGGAGCGGAACGGCGTCACTCCATGCGGAAAGGATGATCGGCGCGTTGAACATGATGAGGTTGTTCGGGTTGTTCACCTCGTGCGCCACGCTTGAGACGATCGTCCCGAGCGAGGCCATCCGGTTGGCGTGGATGAGCTGCGCCTGGTGGATCAACGCATCCTCCTCCATCCGGACGCGGGATGTGATGTCCCGGAAGGAACAGTACGCAACCTGCTCGGTGTGAAGGCGGATCGACTTCCCCCGGATGGAGACGATGATCCTGGCGCCGTCCTTGCGAACGTGAATCGTCCGCTCCACGCTCATCCCGCTCCCGGGACGGATGCCGCCGATCCCGGCGTAGAACAGATGCGCCTCCTTCGGCGGGAGGAACAGGGACACACCGTCCTTCAGTAATTCCTCGCGGGAAAACCCGTACAGCTTCTCCGCCGCGGGATTGACGTCGACGATATCGCACGTACCGTCCCGGAACAGGAATATCGGCTCCTCGTTCTGCTCGAAGAGTTGCCGGAACCGCGCTTCGCTGATCTTCAGCAATTCCTCCGCGCGCTTTCGTTCCCCCACGTCCCGGTCCACGCCGCGGTACCCCCGGAACCCCCCACCCGAGTCGAAGAACGGCGCGCCGCTGCTCTCGACCACCACGTAACGCCCCGCCTTGTGGCGGTAAATGTACTCCATCCCATGGAACGGCTCCGTCCGGGAAACGATGGTCCCGAACAGATCGACCGCCCTGCTGGCCTCGAAGGACGGCATGAAATCGAACGGGGTCTTCCCGATCACCTCCTCCGGCTCGTACCCGAGAAGGTCGCGCACTCTGGGGGAAACGTACGTATAGCTGCCGTTCGGGCCGATCTCCCACACCCAGTCGGAAATCGTCTCCACGAGGTTCTGGAACTTCGCCCGGGCCTCGCGCAACGCCTGGTCCGACTGGCGCCGCTCGGTGATGTCCTCGCGCACCCACAGCAGGTTCGTGGTCACGCCGTCCTCCGTACGGATCGGGGCCACCGAGGTGGCCTCCCAGTAGTGCTCCCCGTTCTTCCGGAGACATTCGAACTCCCCGCGCCACTCGGTTCCCGACCGGATCGCCGTCCGCAACTCGTCCAGTTTCCTGTCCGGGATCCTGCACTTGTGCGGCATCTCCCCGCCGATGAGGTTCCTCACGGTGCAGCCGGTGTTGGCGAGGTACCGGGGGTTCGCGTACTCCACGTTCCCTTCGAGGTCCGTGATGGCGAGGGCGGAAGGGGTCTGCTCCGCGGCGAGCAGAAGTTTTCGGACCTTGAGATCCTCGATCTTCTTTCGCTCGGTGATATCCATGAAGGAGGCGACCACGCCGGCCAGGGACCCCGCGGCGTCGAACAGCGGCGCGGCGTTCTCCGAAAGAAACACCCTGGACCCGTTCGGGTGCAGTGCGGCGAACTGAACGTCGTGCACCGGCATCCCGGTGGCCCGGACCCTTGCCACGGGACTTTCCCCCGGCGTGATCGGGGACCCGTCGACATCGGTCAGATCCCACACCGGGTCGTCGTACCGGCGGCCGATGATCCGCACCCGGTCGACCCCGAGGATCCGGCATGCCATGTGGTTGGCGAAAGTGATCCTTCCCTCCGCGTCGAACACCACGACTCCGCTGGCGTTCGTCTCGAGGATCCGTGCGAGACGGTCCTCGCTCTCCCGCAGGTCGGACTCCTTGGCGGAGAACGCCCTGGTGCCGCCACGCACGAGAATGAAGATGATGAACGAGGTGACGAGAATATAGACAATGTCATCGGACCACGGAGGAAAATCCGCCAAGTAAGGATGGATGAACCGTTCCGATACGGACAGGAAAAAGAGTCCGCACGCCACGTAGGCGACGGCGACCTTCCCGGCCAGACGATTCTCCCCCGGAAATTTCACCCTGCCTTTCCGGTGCGGGTACTCCCATCGGCCCATGCGGGATACCTACCTTTCTCCTCCAATTGGATAGGCCGTTCGATTTCGCGGTTTCAGGGAAAGATGCAGTATAATTGCTGCAATAAACAGGGTCCCCCTCCAGGGACAGAGGACGTTTCCCCGATGCCGTCGTTCTTCTCCGCGTTCCAGGCCCACCTCCAGGCGGGGTCGCCGCTCGCGTTCGCGATCGCCTTTCTCGGAGGAATCCTCGTCAGCTTCACTCCATGCATCTACCCCGTCCTCCCCGTGACGGTCGGATACATCGGGAGCCGCACCGGGGGTTCCCGTCGACGCGCGTTTCTCCTGTCCGCGGCATACGCCGTCGGGATGGCGCTGACGTACGCCGCCCTCGGAATGGCGGCCGGGCTTTCCGGCAGCGTGTTCGGCGAGGCGACGGCACACCCCGCCTCGTACCTCGTCCTCGGGAACGTCTGCATCCTTTTCGCCCTTTCCCTGTTCGACGTGTTCCATCTCCCGACCCTGGCGCCCTTCTCCGGCACCGGAAGACCGGGGGGGAAAGCGCGGGGAGCGGGGGGGGCTTTCACCGTGGGTCTCCTTTCGGGCCTCATCGTCGGCCCCTGCACGGCGCCGGTGCTCGGGGGACTTCTTCTCTATGTCGGTGCAAGCGGGCACCCGGTCTTCGGAGCAGCGCTCCTGTTCACCTTCGCGCTGGGGATGGGGCTCCCCGTCGTGGCCCTTGGAACGTTCGCGGGATTGCTCGCGAACCTTCCGAAGGCGGGGGGATGGACGATAAAGGTCCAACGGGCGTTCGGCGTCCTGCTCCTGCTGGCCGGAGAGTACCTGCTCCTTGAAGCGGGAAAGCGGCTGGTCTGACCGGAGAAACGCACCCCGTGCGAAGAGCGTCGAACGGTACGAGGAGAATACGATGAGCCACCGGTACGCCGTTATCGCGCTGCTGTTCCTGCTGTGCGGGACCGCCCTTGCGGGGCCGGAGCAGGTCTTTTCGGCCGGCGGATCGACCCCTGCGGCTCCCGGCGCATCTTCCGGTCCGCCGGCGGATTTCACCCTGCCGGACCTCGACGGTCGGCCGGTGGCGCTCGACACGTTCCTGGGGAAGATGCCGGTCCTCCTCGTCTTCTGGGCAGCGTGGTGTCCGGAGTGCAAGGCGGCCATACCCGAGATCAACGCGTTGGCCACGGGTCCGCTCGCGGGAAAGTTGCAGGTCTTCGGACTCAACTTCCGGGAGTCCAGGAAAAAAGTAGCGATGGCCGTCAAGTCGCGCGGAATCCGATACCCCGTACTTCTCGACGAGCAAGGCCAGGCGGCACGGGCGTACGGAGTCGTGGGGATTCCCACGTACATCCTGATCGACCGGAAAGGAAACGTCGTCTGGCGTGAGCATCTTCTCCCGCGGGACGTCGCATCCCTGCTCGGTTCGTGATATTTCCGGCCGGGCGCCATTCTCCGCCTTGCTCCTTACCGCGGCTTGCCATCCTTCCTTAACCGGATTCCCTGCGTTTCTCCCATCCGGCTTTTCAATTGCTGCACCCGGTCCTCGAAATCGCGGCTGAGCTGGACCCCCTCCTCGACGCTGCGGATCACCCGGGGCGTGATGAAGATCAGCAGCTCGGTCCTGTTGACGGTGTCGTCCCGCGACCCGAAGATCCATCCGAGGACCGGGATCTTGTAGAACCACGGAAGCCCGGCGCGGTTCCGGGAATTGCGCTCCTTCACGAGCCCGCCGAGGACGATGCTCTGGTCCTGCGAGGCCACCAGGTTCGTGGAGATGCTCCGCTTGAAGAACGTCGGGTTCGTGTTGGCGGTGGAGGAGGTGCTGCTGACTTCGCTCACCTCCTGCTCGATTTCAAGCGTCACAAGCCCCGAATCGTTGATGTACGGCGTGAAGGTGAGGATGACCCCGACGTCCCGGTAGTCCACCGTAGTCGTCGTCACCGGCGGGTTCGTGTTGCTTTGCAGCGTGGAGTTCACCACGGGGACCTGGTCCGCGACGTTGATCCGCGCTTTCTTCCCGTTCGTCGCGATGATGCTCGGGGAAGAGAGGACCGACGCCTTGCCGTCCGAGGCCAGGGACCGGAACGCCGCGGAGAGTCTCCCCGCCTTATCGACGAGGTAATTGAAATTGTTCACCGGGTTCCCCTGGTCCAGGGTGCCGGTCCCCTTGTAGCTTCCTCCCGGTCCGAAGGTGTTGTTGAACGTCCAGTCGATCCCCAGCTTCAGCGTGTCGTCGAGGGTCACTTCACCCACCAGGACCTCGAGCAGCACCTGCTGCGGGTACACGTCGATGATCTTCAGGTTTTCGAGGATGTCCGCGTATTCCGACATGCTTGCGCGGATGATCAGCGAGTTCGTCGGCTCGTCCGGGATGATATCGAACCCTTCGCCCTCCTTTCCCTCCTTCTCGGCGGCGGGACGGGACGCGGTGGCGGACGCGGGCTGTTGCGCGGGCGACCGCGGCGCGGCCGCGTTCATCGACGACCCGGGAGGCTGCGACACCGCCGGCTTGAACTCCGTCGTTCGATCGGTGGCGATGGAGGCGGTCCGTTTCGGGAAGAGCTTTTCGAGGACTGCGGCGACGTCCTTCACCTTCCCGTATCGCACCCGGTACCTGTGGATCGTGCGGGAGGCCCCGGATCCCTCCCGGTCCAGCTCCCTGACCCACCGTTCCACGTCCTCCATCGTCTTCGGCGACGCGCTGACCACGAGCAGTGCGTTCAGCCGCTGGATGGGAACGAAGTTGATCCCGGACGGCTTCGCCCCGCGGGCGGAGAAGTCAAGCGCGCCGAAGATGCTGTCGAGATTCTTCGCCATCTCCTCCGGGTCGAGATATTTCAACTGGAAGAGCTTCATCCCCGCCGCGCGGAACACCTCGGAGTCGAACAGCTCCACGAGGCGCGCCGTTTTTTCCAGGTTCCCCGACGTATCGGTCACCAGCAGGATGTTCGCCCGCGCCACCTCGACCGCTTCCCCGCCCGCCGACAGGAACGGCTTGATCACCTTGGCCATCTCCGCCACGGCGATGAACTGCAGGGGAAAGGCCCGCATGATCACCTGGTTGGAGGGCGTCCTGGCCGCATTGTCCCCGGCGAACGTCGGGACGAGCGGCTCCATCTTCGCCTCGCTCATCGGGATGATGTGGTACGTCTCTCCTTCCCGGATCGCGGTCGCTCCGTTGACCCGGAGAATGGCGAAGAGCAGGTCGAGCGCCCCGTCCTTTTGCACGACGCCCTGGGTTTGCACGTTCACCACGCCCCGTACGCGCGGGTCGATCAGGTAGTTGATCCCCGCGGTTCGGGCCAGCGTATGGATCACCTCGTAGATGTCTGCGTTGTTGAACTTGACGAAGAACCCGGGGCCGCCTCCGGCGGCCGGATACGGGGCGCGCGCCGGGGGGAGAACGGCAGGGGCCGGCTGCCTCCGGAACGGTGACACCGCGGGGGGAGGTGCAGGCGCGGGCGGGGAGCCGATCGAGGGAGCGGCTGCCCCGGAAATCGGAACCGCGGGCTTGAACGGAGACGCGGACGGAAGCGGCGGAGCGGTCATCGACGGCGATGGAGCCGTTGCGGCAGGGAACGCCGGGACCGGGACCGTCGGGAATGCGGGTGGCGGCGCAACGGTCGTCGGCGGCGCGGGCGGATGCGGCGGAGCGGTCATCGACGGCGATGGAGCCGTTGCGGCAGGGAACGCCGGGGCCTGGATCGTCGGCGGCGCGGGTGGCGGTACGGCGGTCACCGGTGGAGCGGGCGGAACCGGAACGACGGGTTCCACGGCATCGGCACCAGGGGAAGAGGGAGCCGCCGTCTCCATGGGGGGCACCGGCAGCGGCACCTCTTCGGCGACGCCGAGGCTCGCCGAGAACAACATGGCGGCGCAGAAGATCCAGCCGATGCGTTTCATTCGTTTTCTCCCTGTTCCGTGATCTTCGTTCATCGCCTTCCCGGGACGAACCGAGGCGACAGGCCCGGCGGCGGCCTGTACATCGGGGTGTAGTCCGGGGCGGTCCGCGGCTGGGTCGACGGCGGCGTTGCCGCCGGTGCGGGCGATGCAGCCGGTCCCGGACGCGCGCCGGAAACGGCCGGCTTCGCCGAGGGGGGCGATCCCGGTGCGGCGGTCGGTGCCCTGGCGCCGCCATGGGTCGCCTCGGTCCGGACCGCGGCTCCGGCGGCGGGCGGACCGGCGTAAAGCGGCAGAAGGAATTCCCGGCCATCCGAAATCAACCGCAACCCATCCGTCCCGACCTCCTTCACCGTGAACCCCGGCAAGGCATCCCCTGCCTTCAGCTCCCAACGATCCGTCTTGTTCCCGGTTTTCCCGGTCACAATGCCCACCGGTCCCTCCACGAATCCGAGGACCCCGAGAAGCGTGAAGCGGGAGAGCTCCGATTCGTAATTCCGCGTGGGGAGCTGTTGTGCCACATGCTCCCGGAACGGCTGTCGGTCCGCCCGAAAGAGCGGACGCGCCGCGACGGCCGCCACCACCTGCGCGGGATCGGCGGGAGAAGCCGGATCCGGCAGGGAGGCTCCGGGCTGCCAGGCCGACGCCGTCGCCGCGTTATCCTGCCCCCCGGGCGCTCCCCGCAATGCCTGCCGCGTCTCCCATCCGAAGAGGAGCGCCAGAAGGGAGAGAACGAGGGTGGCGAGGGCCGGCCGTCTCATTCTTCTCCCCGTCCCGGGGTCTTCTCGTCCAGGGGGGCTGAGGAGAGGCCCGCCACCACCAACGAGACAGCGACCGTCTCCTTGCGCTGTACCTGCCCCGCATAGTAGGCGCCCGTAGCCGCGGATAGTTTCCGGACACGGAGAATCTTCGGCTGCCGCGAGAGATCCGCCAGCAAGTGGCCGAGCCCCTCCGTAGAGGTCTGGATCTCCATCTGTACCGCCACCTCGGCGTACGGCCCCTTCTTGACGGGGGGCAACGCCCGGATCGACGTCACCCGGGTATCGTCCCGCTGGGTGAGAGGCTTCAGAAGCCCCTGGAGGAAGACCCCCGCCGCCGACGAAGTCTCCCCCACCAACAGGCCGTCCTCCCAATTCTCCATCCGCCGGACCTGATCGAAAAGCGCCTCGTCGACCCGGTCCTGTCCCAGGCGGAACGCCTCGTACCGCGCGATCACGGCCCGCCGCGCGGGGATCGCCGCCCGGTTCCTTTCATATGCCGTCCGGGCGGGAATCACCACCCACCTGGCGGCGGCAAAGGCGATGACGCCCAGGAAACACACGGTCAACAACGCCTTCTCCTGCTTCGAAAGCGCGGAAATGCGCGCCGAGAGCATGTCCATCGTGCTCATCGCGCAACTCCCGCCGCGGGGGAAGCCGGTGCGGGCGGCGGCGGGACGAACTCCCCGCGGATCTTGAACCGCTCGATATTATCCGCCTGCCGGGTGATCGGCGCCCCGAACTCCACGGACCGGAACCGGCCGTCCCGCGTGAGGGCGGGGAAGATCTCGCTGGCCGATGGGGAAAGCCCCTCGATATCCACCTTCCTCCCATCCAACCGGAGCGCAAGGAGCCAGGTGCCGTTCGGCAGCCGGTCCGTCAGCTCCCGGAGAATCTGCAGCGCCTCCCCGGACGACGACGCTTCTTCGCGCAGGGCCACGATCCGTCCCTGGGCGTCGTCGAGATCCGAGAGGCTCTCCTCGTACTTCTCCACGGAGGGGCGCAACGCGGCGATCCGCGCGTCGAGCATTGCGAGATCCGTTTTCGCCTTCCAGGCGACGGCGGAAGGCCACGCGATTCCGAACGCGAGGGCGGCGGCGGCGGCCACTCCAAGGAACGCCCGGGAAATTCCCGAGTCGGACCTGTCCCGCGGCGGGGAGAGCAGGTCCATCCGCCCCTCGCCAAGCGCAGCCCCGAATGCGCCAAGGAGGGCGAACGGAGACGTCGCCGTGCCGCTCTCCACCGCGCCCGCGCCGGACAGAACGGATGCCGCGGAACGGTCGAAAGCGCCCCGGACCCGGAACAAGGGGTCCCCGTCTTCGATCTCCTTTCCTTCCTGCCCGTACCATCCTTGCGGGACGTACAGGTCGACGGGGCCGTCGCCGACGGGGGGCGGAGGGTCGACAAACCCGGCACGCGCAAGCGAGAGCCCTTCCCCGGGCGCAGATTCCGGCAAACAGGGTCCGGAGGTGCAGAAAAACGGCTCGCCGGAGGCGAACAGGGTGCACTCCACCACGCAACCCGCCGCGCGGAGCACGGCCGACGTGCGGCCGGGCTCGGCCGACGGACCTCCCGGCCCCGATAGCGCGGCGCCAACCGCCCACGCCACGGGAACCGCGGCGGACAGAGAAAGACCCGCCCGCGTGACGATCTCCTCCCATCGGTCGATGTATTCCGAAGGGGTCGCCACGACGACCAGGGTGATCTTTCCCCCCGGGGAAAGACCGGCGAGCCGCCGGAACCCGTGGCGCAGCTCCGCAGGCGGCACGGGGAAGAGGCGCTCCAGCTCCATCCCCACGGCGTCCCGCAGGTCCCTTTCCTTCATCGGGGGAAACGCGGCGCGTGCGAGATAAACCCGCTCCGCGGGCAGAACGAGAGCCGCCCCGGCGCCGACCAGCCCGTTGCGGGCGACGAACTCGCCGAGGACCCCCTCGATCTCCTCGAAGCGGACGGTCTCCTTCGTTGTTCTCGGCTCGTGCCACACGGGAGGAACGGCGAGCGATGGACCGCCGATCCCGCGGCGCACGGCAACGATCGCCAGGCGCCCGCCGGACGGGTCGATCCCGATCATGGTGCGAAACCGCTTCAACCGCCCTCCTCCCGAGGCACCTTGTCGATCCACTCGAGCATCTTAACCCCCTTTTCCCCGGAACCCGACACCTCCACCAGGCACCGCACGACGCGGGTCACGTCATTTCCCGCTCTCCCCGTGGCGGTGATCGTGTAGACGTTCGACGAGGATCCGCCGGTGATGAGGGCCAGCCCCCGTGCGGTCAGCAGCCCCTCCCCCACCATGTGGCCAAGGTCCGCGGCGGAGATCGGCGGCTCCTCCCGGCGGCCCGCCACGATCCGGCCCGCCGCCTCGGGGGAAACCCCCGGGAGCGATCGCAGGACGATCTCCGGCGCGCGCAGGAAGCTCAGCCGCGCGGAATTCCCGTGCGCCGTGAACACCCTTGAAAGAAACGCCTCGTAAAAATCCTTCGTCACCCCTTTCACGTACATCAGCTCACCGATGCCCCTGATCTTCCCGTTGCGCGGCGTGACCGGCTCGCCCATCCGCCCGTACTCCGCGCGTTCCGCCCCGCGAGGCCGGGGGACGTCGTCCTCGTCCCTCCAGTCGAGGATCGCGTCCCGCACGCCTTCCGCCTCCTCGTCCGGGAGCCCTCCCTTTTTCAAGATCTCGAGAAGGACCCCCTCGTCGACGAGGTTCACGTCCACTTTTCCGCTCTCGCTATCGACCCGGATCTCGTACGATACGTCGCCGTCCTCCCCGGTGATCGATGCCGCCAGCACGTTGTCCGCGGGCAGGGAGGAAAGCAGCGCGATGGCCCGGCTCACCCCCGTCCGCGCCTGGAACCAGGCGCGCGTTTCATCGATCCCGTTGCGCGCCGCCATCGCCTCCGTCCGCATCGACAGCGAAAAACCGAGGGCGAGCGTCCCGAGCAGGACCAGCGCCCACAGGACGAGCAGGAGCGCGATGCCGCGGTCAGAGGGCCTGCCCCCCTTCATCCCCCGCCTCCTCCCCCGGCGGGCACCGGGACGACGAACGCGGTCTTCCGGGGGCCGGACGGGGACGGCACGCTGAACTCCACCCGCACGGCGGCGGGAAGCCGGCCCGTCTCCTTCAGATTCCACGCAGGGAGCCATTCCCACGTCCCTTCCTTCGTGGGGCCCGCGGAGAAGGAGAAGACGAGCCCCGTCGCGTCCGGAATGAGGGTCACGGAATTCTCCCTCCCCTCCCAGCCTTCCGCCCCCTCCGCCCGGAACGGAGACGCCGTCGCGACCGCGATCCCGCTCCCCTCGCCGGCCTGCCGCTCGTAAAACGAGAGCAGGCGCAATCCACCCCCGTGGAACGCCGATGGCGCATCGGCGGTCAGGAACCGGACGCTCTTCTCCTCCCCGGCGAAGTACGCGGTCGTATTATCGGCCACGGGGATCGGCAGCGGATCCGACGACATGAGCGCACGCTCGAAGATCCCCACGGCGGCGCGCAGCCTCGCCGCATCCCGGGACACGGTCTCCCCCCGCTCGATCGACCCGGCAGCGAGGCGGATCCCCGCGGCCACGCTCCCCGCGATCATCGCAAGGATCGAGAGGGCGATGACGAGCTCGAGAAGGGTGAACCCACCCCGGGGGTCACGCGCCGGCATCGTTCGGCCTCCACCGCCACCTCGTGGCCGCGACGTCCGTCCTGCGCACCTGGTCCCCGTCGTTCCACGTCACCGTGACCCGGTACCGGATCACGTCGTAAGGCTGTTCCGCCTCCGGGGGGAGGAACGAGGTCTCCAGCATCCACCGGTACCCATCGCCGAAGGCGCCCTGCTCCACTCCCTCGGCCGGGTCCGGTGCGAGCAGCGCCTCCTCCATCCGCTGCCGGGCGTAGATCGCCGCGGAGGATACGTCCCGCGCACCGCCCGACAGGCGCAACGAGCCGGTGAAAAGCCGCGAAATCGCCACGATCCCCGCCGCAAAGAGCGTCATCGCGACGATTACCTCGAGAAGCATGAACCCCCTTTCTCCCCGGCGCAGGGCGTTCATAATCCCGCCACCGACAATCCCGTGAGCGGATCCACCGTCACGCGCAACCCCCCGCCGTCCCGTGCCGTCACGGAAATCTCCGCCTCGTCGCCGCCACCGTCGGGAAAGAACCGGAACCGGACTTCTCCCTGGTCCCGTCGGTCCCCCCCGGCGAGAACGGCCCCGAGGCGGATCGTTTCCGGCAGAAACCGCGCCGCCTCGTTGTCGACGCCGAATTCCCCCCGCGAAAGGTCGAAGACCGCGGAGCGCTCCCGCGAGGAAGCGACGGCCAGTGCGCGTGCGCGGGCGAAGGTCGATCGAATATCGGAGGCGGCGGCCCGCAACCTTGCCGATGCGACGGTCCGGGAGAAGGAAGGCGCGACCAGCGCCGCGATCCCGGCGAGAATCGCCAGCACGACGATCAACTCCAGAAGTGTGAAACCGGAGCGGCGCATCAGAACGGAACCTCGTTGAGGCGGAAGATGGCGAGGAACATCGAGAAGACGATGAATCCCACGAGGAGCCCCATCGCGAGGATCACCACCGGCTCGAGGACGGTGAGGAAGTTCTTGAGGTTCCGGCGCGCCCGGTCCTCGTAGGTGTCGGCCACCGACGCGAGCATCTCCTCGAGCCGTCCCGTCTCCTCCCCGACGGCGATCATCTGCAGTGCGAGCTCCGGGAACGGCGTCGTCTCGCCGAGGGCGCGCGCCACCTTGGCTCCTCCCTGGACCTTCAGCCGCGCCGCCTCCATCCCTTCCCGGATCGCCGTGTTCCCGCTCACTTCCCGGGCGATCACGAAGGCATGCAGGATCGGAACGCCCCCGGACAGGAGCGACGAGAGGGACCGCATCACGCGGGACGTCTCCATCGCCGCCAGCGTTTCCCCGACGAGAGGCCATGTCATTTTTCCCCGGTCCCAGTCCCGGCGCGCCTCCGGACGGGACAACGCCGCCCGGGCGAACGCGTAGAGGGCGCCCCCGGCGGCAAGCAGGTAGGGGAAATTCTCCCGGAGAAACGAGCTGAACGCGAGGAGGACGCGCGTAGGGAGGGGGAGCAGCACGCCGGAGGAGGCGAACACGCCGGCGAAGCGGGGAACGACGAAGACGACGAGCAGGACCACGGAAACGATCGAGGCGGCGAGGAGGATGATCGGGTACAGGAGCGATCCGAGAATGTTGGAACGGAACTCCCGGGACCGCTCCAGGAACCGGTACGCCTGGTCGAGCGCCTCCTCGAGGCGGCCGGTCGCCTGCCCCGCCTGGACCATCTGGACGAGGAACCGGTTGAACGGAGCCCCGGGCGCCTTGCGCATCGCGTCGGAGAGGGAACACCCGGCGCGCACTTCCCTGAGAAGGGAGACGGCCACGAGTCCCATCGGCCCGCGCCGGAACAGGTCGGCCATCATCTCGAGGGCCCGGTCCATCGGAACGCCGGCGACGAGGAGGGTGCGGAATCCCTGCAGGAACGGAAGAAGCTCCTTCCGCGCCCCGCGCGTGCGGGCCCCTGCCGATGGTTCCCGCCCTTCCCGCCGCGCCGCTCCCGACGCGTCCCACACCCGGATCGGCGTGAGGCTCCGGTCCCGGAGGCGGTCGCGGGCCGCCGCTTCCCCGGCGGCTTCGATCACCCCCTCGGTGACCCGGCCCGATCCGTCGGTGACCCTGTAGCCGAAGACCGCCATCGCCTACTCGTATGCAGCCGTATTTGTGAAACGGGCCACTTACACCGCCCTCGTGACGCGCAGCACTTCCTCGATCGTCGTGATCCCCCGCCGGACCTTCTCCCAGCCGTCTTCCCGCAAGGGCCGCATCCCCTCTTCCACCGCCTTCGCCCGCAGTGCGCCTGCGTCCGGCCGGGAGAGGATCAACTCCTTGATCGATGCGGTGACGGGAAGCAGCTCGAAGATCCCGGACCGGCCCCGGAACCCCGTTCCCCCGCAGGCGTCGCAGCCCCGCCCGATCCGCAGGTTCCCCTCGGGGACGAAGCCGGCCTCGCGCAGCACTTCCTCGCGCAACGCCCGGGAGATCTCGCGCGGGGCGGCGCAACCTTCGCAGACCGTGCGCACCAGGCGCTGCGCGAGCACGCCGACGAGGACCGACGGCAACAGGTACTCCTCGACCCCCATCTCGAGCAGGCGCGTGACCGCCCCGGGGGCGTCGTTGGTGTGGAGGGTGGACAGCACCATGTGGCCGGTGAGCGCGGAGTGGATCGCGATCTCCGCGGTCTCGCGGTCGCGGATCTCCCCGACGAGGATCACATCCGGGTCCTGGCGGACGATGGAGCGGAGCCCCGAGGCGAACGTCAGGCCGATCTGCGGTTTCACCTGGATCTGGATGACGCCCGGGATCTGGTACTCCACAGGGTCCTCGATCGTGATGATCTTGCGCACGGGAGACTTGATCTCCTGCAGCGCCGCGTAGAGCGTGGTCGTCTTCCCGCTGCCGGTGGGGCCCGTCACCAGGATCATCCCGTACGGCGCCGAGACCATCGGCCGGAACGCCGACAGCGTGTCGGGGAAAAACCCCAGCGTCCCCATGTCCAGCGGAACGGACGCCTGGTCGAGGATGCGCATGACGACGCTCTCCCCGTACAGCGTCGGGATCGTGGAGACGCGGAAATCAACCTCCTTCCCCCCCACCCGGAGCTTCACGCGGCCGTCCTGCGGAAGCCGGCTCTCCGCGATGTTCATCCGCGCCATGATCTTGATCCGGGAGACGATCGCCGTCTGGGTGCGGCGGGGCGGCGACTCCACGTCCTCGAGGATGCCGTCGATCCGGTAGCGTACGCGCAGCGCCTTCTCGTACGGTTCGAGGTGGATGTCGCTCGCGCCGCGCTCGATCGCCCGCGCCATGAGGAAGTTGACCAGCCGGATGATGGGCGCCTCGGAGGCGACACCGATCAACTGCTCCACCCGCTCGTCGCCCGCGGCTTCCGGGGCCTCGTCCCCCACCTGCTCCACGAGGCGCTCCAACGAGGAGCCCGCCTCGCCGTACGCCTTCTCGATCGCCTCGCGGATCTCCTCCTCGGTGCCGGCCACAACCTCGATCCGCTTCCCGGTGGTCTTGGCGACCGCTTCCCTCGCGTCCAGGTCCAGCGGGTCGGCCATCGCGACGGTCAGCGTGCCGTTGTCGAGCGACAGCGGGAAGAGAAGCCTCGCCCGGAGGAAAGACAGCGGGAGGGCGTCGCCCGTGGCGGGGCGCTCCGCCTCGGGGTCGTTCCGGAACGCGGGGATGCCGCACAATTCCCGGTAAGCGCCGCGCAGGCGTTCCGGGGAGATCAATCCGCGGGCGACAAGCAGGCGGGGAAACGCGGCCCCTTCCGTCCGCGCGAGGCCGGACAGGTCCGGCTGCTCCGCCGCGGGGACGGAAAGCAGGGAAAGAAGCCGCTCATTGAAGAGCGCTCTGCCGATCGCGGGCATCCCCATGCGCCACTCCACCTCCCGAAATCAACCGGCCCCGGACGGAGAGCAATCCCTTCCGCCCGACGTCACATCGCCTCGATGATCCCCTTGCTTCCCGTTCCGCCGCCTTCGCCGGTCCGGGTCAGTGCCTCTACGAGCTCCATCGTGGAGAACGGCTTTGCAAGGAAGCTGTCGATCCCTGCGTCCGACGCTTCCTTCGGAAGATCCTTCCCCGCCCGGGAAGCGATCAGCACGGTTCCCGCGGCAGCCGACGCCTCCCGGACCCGGCGGAGGAAGGAGAGCCCGTTCTCCCCCGGAAGCAGGTACCCGCTGATCACCAGGTCGAATCCGCCCCGCAACACCGCATCGCCGGCTTCCTCGGCGCTGGTGTATGTCTCGACGCGCGCCCCCCTGACCTGCAGGAAAAGCGCCATGGACCTGCCGAACAGCACGTCGTCCTCGATAATCGCGATCTTCGCCCCCACCAGCCTTCTCCTCATCCGAATCCCTCGGGTGTGCTCCCTCCGATGAAGCGGAGCATGGACCGTGCCGGGTGCCGTGCTGCCAGAATACAGCATCTTTTCAATATCTTACCGAAAAATCCTCGGTCGAACGGGCGCCGGGGGAGGAAAGGGCGAAGGGGAAGTCTAAGTTTTCCTACCCCCGATCTGGAAATATCTCCAACCACGGCAAAGCCCCGTCCGGGTCCGGGCTTCAGAGACCGAGCTTTTTCCTGCGATAACGGAACGTGTGATAATTGACGTTCAGAAGCTGGGCCGCCTTGCTCTCGTTTCCCGACGCCAGCCGAATCGCGTCGACGATGTATCGTTTCTCGATCGATTCCTGGATCGATGTGAGGTCCACCCCCGAGGAGGTA
>Ga0316628_100001826_pt1 | contig 15324 bp, 13 predicted proteins | sample OWC_Aug_M2_C1_D5_FD_207648 | JGI IMG/M metagenome (GOLD analysis project Ga0316628, IMG submission 207648) | Wetland soil microbial communities from Old Woman Creek delta, Ohio, United States - OWC_Aug_M2_C1_D5_C | ecosystem: Environmental > Terrestrial > Soil > Wetlands | place: USA: Ohio... | reverse complement strand
AGAAAAAGCGACCGCCCGAAGACTTCCGGCAGAAACCGCCTGGCAATCCGATTGAGCATCATCATCGCAATGCTGTCGCGTTCACAGGTTGTGACCGTTGAACGGCGAAACTCCGGATCAGGAACCTAAGGGCCGGAGGGGTCATCTTCTGGAGACCCTCGCTGCCCGTTGATCCCATCACCTCACGCCCCGACTACTTCCACCCTCGAGAGCGCAAAACCGAGATCTCTCGTATCCTCGTTCACACCCTCTGCGATCGGCCTGAAGAGATTCTCGGTGGTGAATCGCAGGTACGCCGGTTCGAGGAGAGGGCGGCTGAGATCGAAGCTCGAATCAAAACTCAGGAACGAGCTGCCGGTGTTCGTGATTCGGCCCAGGAGTACATCGTTGCACTCGACCTCCAGAACATTCCTGCCTGTTCTCGGAGAGTGCGGCAGAATTCCGGCGACCCGAATGATCCTTGCCCGGCGTACGGGCTTAAGCACTGCCATGCTTTCCTTCTTGCTCCAGGCAATCCTGCTGTTCGGCTCTGCGTACCAGCCCCTCAGCAACTGAGGGCTCGCTCCATCTGCGGCACTGATCGCGGATTCCCAGGGTGATGGAATGTAAGCCGACTTCCAGGGACACTCGCGGCAGGGCGGAGCCAAACCTGCCAGGTAGCTCTTTCGGAACTGCAGGTAACGCTCGCCCTGCCAGATCTCGCGCAGCGTTTGGCGCTGCAGGTTGCCGAGCACTATTTCATCCTGAACTTCACAAACGACGACGTCGCCGCCCGCCAAAATATGAACCGTTTCCCAGGGATTTTGGTCACAGGAATGGATTCTTGCGCCTGTCGGCAACGCGGGTCCAAAGTAGCGCGGCACCTGACTTAGAACGGGATTGGGCTCAATGTCCGCGTTCAGGACAGTCAAGGTAATCTCGCGAAATTGAGCCCGGGTTTGAGCGACCGCGCTCCTCAGGTTTGCCTTGAAACTGTCCGCGAGTCTTGTCCCCACCAGTTCTTCGGGAAATTCGTGTGGAAGCGGATGCCGGCCGATAACCGGATGAATGAAAATCTCCCGGACTCCCACCTGCTTCGCATAAGCGGCAACTTTGGGCAGTTGGCCAAGGTTCTGGTCCAGCGCCACAAAACAAAAATCGAGGCGCGGAGAGTTGCTCCCCCGGGACTGCCTGAATTCCAAAAACTCGTCGATCCTCTTCTTGAGCAAATCAAGCGAGCTGAACTGATACAGACGCTGGTACTGGATGTCGTCCATGGTATGCAGCGACACCGCCAGGCGATCCAGACGGCGCTCCACGATGCCTCTGAGGAGCCTGGGAGAAATGGAGGAAAACGCCGTCACCAGTTCGGTTGCAGCCCCCGAGTCCGCCGCAAGGTCGATTCCCTCCAAAAGATGGGGGTAGTAGATGGATTCGCCGGAATAGTTCAGTCCGATAAATGCCGGCGAATCCAGCTGCTGAAGAATGGATTTATAGAGATCAAAATCCATATGCCGGCCGTTTCCGAAGCGGGAACGGCGCGAACAGAAGACGCAATCATACGGACATTTGGAGGTTAGCTCGATCCAGAGAACGCTTGGAACCGGAGCGGAGATACGGGCCGGATCGGGCGAAAAAAGCTCATTTGACCCCGCTTTCTGTTTGAGCACCCACTGTTCCAGAAATCGCATGGTGATTCCTCGGAATCACGGATGCCCGAGGACGGGATGGGGTTGATAGGTTTCCTCGAGACGGCGCCGTTCCCCGGCATCGAGTTCGATGCCGACCGCGGTCACGGCCTGCTCCAGATGTTGCATACGAGTCACGCCGATGACGGGAGCCGTCACACCGGGCTGGGCCAGCAGCCAGGCAAGCGCAATCTGAGTCGGGGCCAGCGATCGCGCCTTGGCGATCTCGATGACCCGCTCCGCCACTCTGAAGTCTGAATCGGAGTAGTACAAGCGATGCGCATACTCGTCGGTTTTGGCGCGAACCGTCTGGCCCCACCCTTGACGTGAACGATTGCCTGCAAGAAAGCCCCGCGCCAGCGGGCTCCAGGGCAATACGCCGACCCCCTCGTCCAGACAAAGAGGGATCATTTCGCGTTCTTCCTCCCGGTAGATCAAGTTGTAGTGGTCTTGCATGGAGACAAATCGGGTCCATCCCTTTCGATCCGCCAGATAGAGAGATTTGGCAAATTGCCACGCGAACATGCTGGAAGCTCCAAGATAACGAACCTTCCCGGACTTGACGAGATCATGCAGCGCTTCCAGGGTTTCCTCAATTGGCGCCTCGTAGTCCCACCGGTGAACCTGGTAAAGATCAATGTAATCGACACCCAGGCGTTTGAGAGAAGCATTCACCGCATCCAAGACATGCTTTCGCGAGAGACCGCGATCATTCGGGCCGGAACCCATAGGGCCGTTGACCTTTGTAGCGATGATGACCTGATCCCGAGCCGAAAAATCTCGAATCGCTTTTCCCAGGATCTCCTCGCTCAGTCCGTGCGAGTACACGTCGGCAGTGTCAAAGAAGATGATTCCGAGTTCCAGAGCTCTTCGGATGAGTGCGCGGCTGTCCTCCTCCGCCAGGACCCACTCATTCCAGCGCTTTGCCCCGAAGGACATTGTTCCAAGGCAAATCTGCGATACTTTCAGACCCGACTTTCCAAGTCTCACGTATTTCATCGAAGCTTCCTTGACCCGAGGACCCCCCTCGCAGCTTTCGCGTAACCCGAGCCACAGACTCGGGCGCCGAACGGATGGACGTTTCAGAGTAGGACCTTGACGATTGAGTGGGGCGCACCAGATCAAAACCTCCAGGTGAACAAGGGACATGCGGCGAGTGCAGAATGTACGGCCGGAGGAAGAGCGCGTCGTTCATCAACGGCCGACAGATAACCGGCGACATCAGGCGGCATTGGCGGCTGTGGGCGCTCGGTACAAATGACGCAAAACGGCTCGTGCTTGCCTAACCCCCCTTCAAATCCTACGCCGCTGCGACAACGATAGCGAGCCCGCGCGAAATCGGGTGAGTTGACGACTTCGATTTCAGCCCCCCCGTCAAAGCTCGCATAAACGAGATGTCGCGGTTCCGGCGGCCCCATGGGTGGGAAACAGCAGGGAGTGATGCGCCGGCCGGCATCCATAGTCAGGCTATAGTACAGCCATTCGCAAGGCTGCCCGGGCTTCCGGGCTTCTCGTTCAGACGTTCTGCACGCCGCAAAACGGCCGGTCCAGGATTGGCTGAAGACCGCGTCGATCCTCTCATCATTGGATGCTGCAAGCCGGCGCTCGCCGGCTGTGAACCAGTTTCTGGGTTGCGAGAAGAGTGTCTCTCCGACGGGCGCGGATGCCGCGACCTTGATGCCGGGGTCATCGTGTTCGACGGAAAAGGGCCTCGCTACAGAGAATTGATCGACCCCTATCTCGCGGGCCAAAGCCGCGGCAGTTTCAATCTCGTGTACGTTGTGTTCAAAGGCGAGGAACTCCCACACAAGCCAGGGCTTGAGGCTCGCCTGTTCCGTGCGAGCGCGCACGATGGCACGCAGATTATCGAGCACAAGGCCGAAGTCACCTCCGCGGCGATAGCGCCCATACGTCTCAGCACTCCCTCCGTCGATGGCTGCAACGAGTCGATCCAAACCTGAATCGACCAGGGCATCGGCATCGAAGGGCATCGACAGGTTCGTGGAGGTCAGGGTACAGAGGAGGTGTTTCTTGGCGACCCTCACGAACTCGGGAAACTGTCGGTGCAATAACGGTTCACCATCTCTGAATAGCGCCATCCAGGTCGCAAAAGGACCGAACTGGTCACAGAACTTTCCAAAATCCATCAGACTGAGTGTAGCCTGGGGCCAATCGAACCTCGAGGCCCAGCCAACGTTTGCGGTGTGGAGGCAACTCGGACACCTCAATTGGCAGGCGTTGGTCGGATCCATCTGCAGCTGGAGTGGGCGTGAAACGAGAAACGAATGGCGATGCCGGAAGTGGTAGTCCGCAGCGAAAGCATTGGCGATCTTGACGGCCAAGAGCCTGCAAAACGAGTCATCTCCGGAGTCCCGATAACAGCGTCTCAAGTTGGTGAACGCTTTGCCCTGGAATCTGTCAAGTTCGAAAAAAAACGCGGCAGGGTCCGGCGTACGGGCAGAAGGTGGACGTACCGCCGATGACGATCCCAGGAACCGATCCAGGCCGGCAAACATAGGGGAAATTATACTAGAGATCCGGGAGCGCCGCAGGTGGCCGGGAATCCGGGGGTGTCGGTCGCCAAAACTCGGTGGGAGAACGTACGAATTTCGCCAGCGCGATGCCCCGTGATGGTGTGGTCGCCAAGACTCGACACGGCCAAGCTTCGGTACCGTCGGGGAACGCCTGGAGGATTCGTCCCGCCGTCCACGGCACAGTCGGATGTTCGGTGACGTTGAAGGGAATCACTCGTCGACAGGCAAATTCACAAGATGCTTGACTATAGAATGTCTTTATATATACTGTCTTCATATGGAACTGCTGCAAGGCACACTCGAAATGCTCGTGCTTCGCACGCTGGTCTTCGGCCCGCTGCACGGCTATGGGATCTCGAAATCGATTCGGACCGCCTCGAACGAAGCGCTCGAGGTCGAATTCGGCTCGCTCTATCCGGCGCTGAAACGGCTGGAAACAAAAGGCTGGATCACGTCGAAGTGGGAGAAGTCCGAGTACAACCGAGCGGCCAAGGTTTACCGGCTCACCCCCGCCGGGCGCAAACAGCTCGTTCAGGAACGGTCGAAGTGGAGCGAGTTCGTGGCAGCCGTGGCGCGGGTGATGGTGCCGAGAGAAACCGAGCGCAGGCGTTGACGACGACCGGATAGCCGTTCGCGCCGATACGGCCGGCGTGTTGCACTTGGTGTCCTCTCCCGCCGCCGGGGGAGGAGTCGCGGGGCGGGGTTGCGCCCCGACTTTCGGCAACAGGGCAGGAGGCGTCATGAACTGGCGCAGGCTTCGATACGTGTTGCCGTCCAACAGACGCCGGGAAGAGCTCGAGATGCAGAAGGAGCTCGAGTCCCTGCGCGCCCTGGCGGAACCACGGGAGCTTGGCAACCTGACGCTTGCCGCCGAGAACGTCCGGCAGACCTGGCATTTCACCTCGTTCACCGGGATTACGGCCGACATTCGATATGCCCTGCGCACGTTGCCGCGGCAGCCGCTGTTCCTGGCGGTCGCCGTCCTGTCCGTAGCAATCGGCGTCGGCGCGAACGGCGCACTGTTCAGTTTCGTCGATGCCCAGCTGTTTCGGCCGCTGCCGCTGCCGCGGCCGTCCGAGCTTCGATGGCTCTGGGCCAGCACGCCGGATAACCCGGTCGACGGTCTGTCCTACCCCGACTATCGGGACCTTCTTGAGAGAAGCCGCTCGTTCGCGGGACTGGTCGCATGCAAGGCTGCCGACGTCCGCGTGGCGCCCGATGTCATGTCCGCTCCGCGTGTGCGGACGGCTGCCATGGTGAGCGACAATTTCTTCACAGTCCTCGATACCGTTCCGCCACTCGGCCGCACGTTTCTGCCGGAGGAAGGGCGGAGCTCCCGTGCGCGGCCCGAGGTCGTCCTGGCGCACGAATTTTGGGCTCGAGAGTACTCGCGTGATCCATCGATTGTGGGACGAATGCTGCGCATCAACCGAATCGATTTCACGATCGTCGGCGTTGCGCCCGAGTCTTTCTCAAGCATGGGGCCCGGGTTCAGTCGGCGGCCGCAGATCTTTCTTCCCCTCTCGATGTCGCAGCTCCTGGACGGAGCGCCGGGCGATCCACTGCAGGAGCGCAGTCGCCACGATCTGGTGGTCGCGGGACGACTGCGCACAGGGGTATCGCAGGATTCCGCGCAGGCGGAGCTGTTGGCGATTGCCTCGAATCCCGAACGCACCCCTCCGACGACCAACCGGAACTACCGGATCGTGATGCGGACTGAGCTGGGGTCGCGGATCGCCCTGGACACCGAGATGGTGGTGTTCTCGACGACGGCCCTGGGACTTGCGGCATTGCTGCTGTTCGTTGCCTGCTTCAACGTCGCGGGTCTGCTCCTGGCGCGTGCGCACGGGCGCATGCACGAGATTGCCATCCGGCTCGCCATCGGAGCGGGACGCCTCCGGCTGGTGCGGCAACTGATGACCGAGAGCCTTGTGATTGCGCTGCTCGGCGGCGCGGCAGGCCTCGGCCTCGGTCATTTGGGCATCCGGTTCCTGAGCCGCGTCGCGGGCGTAGCAGACGACGGCTTGCCGATGGAACTCGGAACAGGCCTCGATTCGCGCGTCGTGCTTTTCAGCCTTGCTGCCGCGCTGGCGAGCTGTCTGGTGTTCGGGCTGGTGCCCGCGCTTCAAGCAACGCAGACCCGGCTCGTGCCCGCAATCAAGACCGGAACCGAACCGTTTCGCGTGCGCCGGGGGACGATCGGTCGCGATCTGCTGGTTATCGTCCAGATCGTGGTGACGGTTGTTCTGCTCGTTCTGGGGGGGTCGATGGTCGAAGGGCTGCGACGACGCCTGGTCGCCGGACCAGGCTTTCGTACCGATCATGTGATCGTCCTGAGAACCGATCCCTCCTCTCTGCGCTACTCAGCAGAGCGCACGCGTCAGTTGTACCGGACGCTCGTCGAGCGGGCTCACGCGCTGCCCGGCGTCGGATCGATCGCCCTCGCCGCCGACGGCCCGTTCGATTTGACCTCCTTCACGCTGGTGCCTGAAGGCTATCGCGTGCCGCAGGGCCGCGACGGGGTGCGCATCCAGGGAGTGGTCTGTGATGAACACTATCTCTCCTTGTTGAAGCTCCCCGTTGTGCGGGGCCGTTCATTCACGGGCGCCGATCGGCCGGGGGCGCCTGCCGTCGCGATTGTGAACGAAGAATTTGCCAGGCGCTTCTGGCCCGGTCGGTCGGGCGTCGGCAAGCGGATCCGGCTGGAACGGGCCGACGGCCCGGACCTCGAGGTCGTCGGAATCGCAAAGGCCCCGTTCAGACATGACTTTATTGCGCCGGCGACCCCGGCGATATTCCTGCCCTATGAACAGAATGTACGGCCAACCATGGCGCTCCTTCTGGAGCACCAGGGCGAAGCCGCCAGCCTGGCCGCAACGCTGCGCAACCTGGTGCACGCGCTCGATACCGATCTTCCGATTGCGGACGCCCGCGCGCTGACCTCCTATGAGGAGCAGGCAGCGCGCGCCTGGGGGACGATCGTCGAGTGGATGGCGGGGATGGGATTGGTGGCGCTGATTTTGGCCGTGTTGGGGCTGTACGCACGGATCTGCTACTCGGTTAGCCGCCGCACGGCGGAGATCGGTCTGCGCATGGCAATCGGCTCGACACGCGCCGGCGTGTTGCGGCTTGTCGTCCAAGAGGGCGTCACGATGGCGGGCGCCACCGTGATCGTCACCAGCGCGCTGCTCGGCATCATGCACGTCGCGCTGGCGCGATCGGCCGCCGGCCCCACGGTTGAAACGCTGATTCCGCTCAACGGGCCGACCTACGCTCTGGTGCCGCCCGGCGTTCTCGTCATCTGCGCGGCAGCAGCATATGTGGCGGCGCGTCGAGCCGCAACGATCGATCCACTCCAGGCTCTCCGGCACGAGTAGCGCCGGCGTGGTCGCCCGATGGCCTGACCCTTGCGTTCCTCGACCATCGCGGCGAAAAGCGGCAGCTCACCCTGATCGACCCGGCCGGTGAAGAGGCCGGGGTGCTGACCAGTTTGACGAAAGCGTGCAGCGAACGGCCTGGTCGCCCGACGGCACGAGGATCGCGTCGGGAGTATGGGCGGAAGCCAGAGGGATTACATCCGGCTTTTCTCGCGACGCAGTACAGCGAACGCTTGAGGCTTGATGTATAGATAATCTATATATAGAATGACACCAGCTTGAGAGCTCGTATGGCAAACGGGCGCCTCGGAAGGATTCCTATGAAAATATTCACGGTGTTGTGCAACGTCGGGCTCGCGCTCTTCACGTGCCTGGTTCTCGCAACTGACGGCGCCTCTGCGGAGCCCGCCCACATCGTCCTCACGCTGCTGCTGATTCTGATTCCCGTCGCCAACGTGCTCGTCGTCGCCGGCTCGCGTTCCATCGGCTCCGGCCGTCGTCGGGGAATCGAACGTGCTGTGGTCATGGGCAACGTCGCCCTCGTGGGATTCGCCGGCTGGGCGATCCTCGATCAGTATCCTCATCCCGCCGAACCCGGGTTTATCGAATACGCGGTGCTGGTGATGCTGACGCCGGTTCTCAGTATCGTTACGATTCTCCGTCACCGGGCGGGCGGCAGCCGTCCGAGCGGTGAGGTGGCCGTCGCTCGATGATCCGGGTGAACCATGATTCGCAGAATTCTCAAGTGGCTGGCCCTCTGCGTGCTCGCCGTCGTCCCGGTGCTGGCGTTACGGTCGATGTACCGGCTGGCCTACGGAGCGTTCGTCCCGCGGCTGAAACCGCCTGACGAGATCGTCGTGGCCGGCAGGACACTCGGCGAACTCCAGGGCGACATGCATTTCTACTTCGGAAACCTGCACACGCACACCGGTGCCTCGGATGGCATCGGAACCGCCCGCCAGTCGCTGTTCTGCGCGCGACACCTGATGCACTGCGATTTCTGGGCGATAACCGACCACGGCTGGCAGCTCTCCGATTCCGAATGGGAGGAAGCCGGCCGCGAGACAACGGGCGCGACCGAGGAAGGGCGTTTCGTGGCGTTGCGTGGATTCGAGGCGGGCAGGGACGAGCCGCATGTCGGCGTTCTTCAGACCGACGCCTGCACGAAGCTGGAACCCGCTCGCTCCCTGCGTGGGTTCCTCGACTGGGCCGTCGAACACGGGGGCCTGCTGGAGTACAACCATCCAAGGCCTCGGCACGTGGACTCTCTGACCGACCCCGCAAGCCGCGAGCACCTCACGTTGATGGAAACGGGCAACAAGGAAAGCGGCAACGCCAGCGACGAGTATCTGCCGCACTACCAGCGCGCGCTGGATCGCGGCGCCCGGGTGGCGCCGGCGGATAATCATGATGCGCACAACCTCTTGCAGCAGATGATGAACCCGCATCGGACTGTCGTGATCACGAGGCGCCTGACCGCCGCCTCGATTCTCGAGGCGCTCCACGCCAGGCGCGTATACGCCTCCGATGATCCGAATCAGAAGGTCCTCTTCAAGCTGGGTGACGCGTGGATGGGGTCCGTCGTCAACCTGGCGGTGCCGGCGCCGGTGACGTTTGCGGTCTATGTTGAAGACGACGAGCCTATTGTCGGCATCGAGCTGGTGTCGAAGGCGGGAAGGGTAGTGGCGCATGCGGTCCCCGACGCCCGACAGGTCGTGTGGCAGCCGACGGTGTCGGTGACGGCAGGCAGCTTCTTCTACCTGAGAATCACCGGGCGCGACATGCTTCTCGACGAGGTCCTTCATCGGCGCCAGGTCACCGTTACGGCACCCATCTGGGTCACGGTCGCAGTGAGCGGGAGTCTCTGAATCAGGCGAGCCCACGGACTATCCCCCGCCGTACAAAAGGGGCCGGCCGCTTTCGGCGTGAGGCGGCCATTATGAAAGCGGGGATATTCCTGTGAGAAATCGTATGATCTTTGGGTGGTTCAGTTGTATTGCCAGATGCGAGTGAGGCCGTAGCCGGTCACTGCTTCGCCCTCTTCCCCGTCTCGATGCATGCGGGGGTATTCACGCACGATCTTCCACCCCTCCTCCAACAACTCCCTCACCGCGATCTGCCTGTCCGACCACCATCGCGTCGATTCCGCTGGTTGGGAGTAGAGGTTTGTCAAGAAGTGCCACTTCCCCTCATTGAATTCCAACCACGCATATCGGGGCATCGATTCCTCTGTCTTCGTCTTCTCGAGTGAGCAGTAAATCCGCCATCGATGGCAGCTCGCCCCCCTGTCCACTTTACTCTCGAGGCGAGTGCCCCGTGACATCGCCCGAATGCAGAGCAATTCCCACGCCAGAGTCGACCCGGTCTGCGCCTGCGGCGGCGCCGCGTGCGGGAAGGCGTTTACTGAGAATGAATTCGAGGTGCATTTCGGATCCTGACTGCTGCTTTCGAATCCCCTGACATTCGCGAGCCGGACGCGCGGGTGCTGATTTTCATCACGTGGCTGCTCAAAAACAGCCGGCCAACGCCCGTCCAGCCCAAACTCCGAATAATGCGAATCGTTACCATCTGTGAGAACCGTCACGGTGGACTCAGCGCGATGTTCCGATAATTCCGTTAAATTCAAGCATCGGGGGGACAAAGTGCTCACAGATCAGGAATATAAACGCCCGCGTCTTTGGATCAGTTACCCGTGGGCAGACAAAATGGAGAGGGACTTCGACTTCCTCGTTCCGCAGTTGAGGATGACAAATATCGAGGCGACATACGATTCTCTTCAAATGGTGCCCGACTCGAAGCTGCACGAGCGGATTCTGCAAAGGCTTCGCAGCATCGGATTCGACGGCTGGCTGTACATCCTGACGCAGCCGCTGCTCGGGCAGCAGACGTGCACCGACGAGCTGATTTCGGCGATCAACCTGACTTATCGGCAGATGGGGTCGAACTTCGCCATGATGGGCCTTCTGGATGGAGTCGCCGCACGGAACCTGCCTTTGATGCTCAGGACTCGGCCGTGCTATTCCCTGGAAGATCCCGGCTGGGCCCGGCAGGTTTCAGACGCGCTCAGGCAGCGCAACGTCTCCAAAAAGCAAGTGGTTCGAATAGAAACCCGCTTCATCTGGACGGTTCATTCCTGCTGGGAGGGCGATCCGTCGAAGACGGCCATCGAGGTCTACACGGACGGCGAGACCATTCCATACTGGCGCTTCGCGATTCCGAAATGGTCGCAGCAGGTTCAGTGGGGAATCGGGACCGTTGGACTCAAAGAAATATCTCCGGTCAAACTTGGGGTGGCGAACGGTTCCGGCAGGTGCGAGAACTCCAATGTCATTTGGTTCGGCGCCGCGAACAAGGTCGATCGTCATCAGAGCGCGTTTGTAGTGTTCTCGGGTAGGCTGCCCGATTTCGTCTGCTTCGGCCCGGCCGACAGCCTCCTCGGACCGCCCGGCAAAGTTGAGGTGTTCCAGACAACCGTCGACCGCCCCCTGCTGTTACAACCGGCATAGCCGTGAAGCTCCCATCCCCCCAAGACAAAGTGGAAGTCGAAAATTCCGAGGACATAATTCTTGCCTCACCATGCCCGCGCCTACATGCCTCTAACGTAGTGAGTCCAACAGATATTGACCTGTCGTGAGTCTGCCGACTCGCCGAAGCTATGGGTAATTTGACAGTACCCGGCCTCGAGGAGGGTAGGGGCACGGCGTGCTGTGCCTCTACTGCTCGTTCGGATTGGCGCGGGCACGGGAGACTCGGGAGCTTGAGGGCACGGCACGCCGTGCCCCTGCTGCGGCCCGTCGATCTGATGCTGTAATCATCCGGCGGTCGTTTTTGAATCAGAGCAGCCGGCCGAATTCCTCAGTAGGGGCACGGCGTGCCGTGCCCGCGCATTCCTGGACACGTGCTATTTTGCAGGGAGTTGACCTCACGGTCGCCCCTGGTTGCGGCCTCTCGTTCGGATTGGCGCGGGCACGGGAGACTCGGGAGCTTGAGGGCACGGCACACGGTGCCCCTGCTGCGGCCCGTCGATCTGATGCTGTAATCATCCGGCGGTCGTTTTTGAATCAGAGCAGCCGGGCGAATTCCTCAGTAGGGGCACGGCGTGCCGTGCCCACGCCTTCCTAAACACGCGCTATTCTGGACGGACTCGCGGCGCGCGGTGCCCCTACGCGCCCGTCGCAATGGGTGTGCTCCAACGTAATGCTCCCGAATTTCCGCAAGGGATTTACGACGCAAGAATAAGTTCACATTTTTGCGCGAGCCCTTAGCGACGGGCGCAACCACCGCGTACAGGCGCTCAAGGCCGCGCGGGAGGCAATGCGAATCTCCTTGCTATGCTCTGTAATGCAGAGTACTCTATTTATTAGACAAGGAGACCTTATGGGAGTGACAGGTGTTCGGGAAGGAATTGAGTGTGCGGAAATTGCGGAGAGGACGGCCTCCGTACAACAGACGCAATCAACCTGGAGCCGCGGCTGGCTGTGGCTCGCATGGTTCGGCTTTGCCTTCTGCACCCTGGTGATAGGAACGATCGGGGGCATCGTTCGGGGCGATCCCGCGCGACTGGTCCTCAGCTGGGGCATTGTCAGCGACTTCACCATCTTCTCAATTGCCGTATATGTTCTCGGAACCGGGCTGGCGGTCCTGATTCTCCGGCGCCTCACTGCGCGAAGAGGGCTCGGCTGGGCGAGCTTCGGTCTGCGTGGAGGCCTTTCGGGAAGCGCACTCCTGCAGGTACTTATGGGAGTGGTGATCGCCTCTGTTCTTTACATTCTTATCGATTGGGCCTGCGCAGGCCTCGGCGTCGGCATGGATTGGCAGCCTCGGCGAGTCAGACTGCATCTGGCTACCGGCGCCGACTACTCGCTGGTCGTTGTCTTCGCCGTCCTGCTTGGGCCGCTAGTGGAGGAACTGGTCTTCCGAGGATACGTCCTGACCATGTTCCTTGGACGCAACTCACAGGCGCGGGCTGTCCTCTGGTCGGCGTTGATCTTTACCAGCGTGCATCTGGCGATTGGCCCGGGGACGCTGATCTACGTCGCGTTCTGGTCGCTGATTCCGGCCTTTCTCTACCTTCGCCACAAGAGCCTCTACCCGGCGATCCTCTTCCACGTACTCAACAACGCGATCGCGTACCTGGTCGTTCCCTTGATGGGCTGGTAAGACGGGCGCAGGGGACGGACGCTTGAATCCGGCGGCGCGTGCGCCAATAATCGGGAAGCCGGAGCCGAAGGAGAACATGCAGATGCAAAAAGACCTCGCCTATGTCGACGAATTGCTGGAAGCGTCTCGAAAGGACCTGACGCCGCGTGGAGTCTATCTCACGTGGGCGGTGATCGGGGCCGTCGGTTTTACGTTGGTCGATTTCGCCCACGGCTGGCTCAACTTCTACTGGGTGGTGGCCGCGCCTCTCGGGGTTGCGGCGAGCTGCACAATGGCCATACGTCACGGCCGCAAGCTCGGGCAGGCAGGTTCGAGCGTAGGGAAGCGTCAGGCGCTGCAATGGTTCGGATTACTCGTATCGCTCGGTCTCTCCTTCCTATTGGTCTTCATGAACCATCTGAGTTGGGAAGGTTTCGGCGAACTGGCGCTGCTTCTGGTCGCGCTCGGTTTCTGGCAATCGGGGATCCATCTGGAACGAGAGTTCCTCTGGATCGGACTTGGGACGGCGGCTGCCTTCGTCGTCCTGGTATGCTCGGACTTTCGATACGAGTGGACCTGCCTCGGGTTGGTCTGGGCTGCGGCTCTCGGCCTGGCAGGCCTGGTCCGGGAGGGGGCGCGTGCGTCACAACGCCAGTGACAAGCTCGGAATCGGCGGCCTCGAGCGGCTTGACCGTCTGCTCGAGCATCGGTCGCGACTCGGGGCCTGCGCGCTTCTGGCGCAGCACGACGCCCTCTCGTTCAGCCGGCTCAAAGAGCTTCTCGACGAGACCGACGGGAACCTGGGGGCGCATCTACACAAACTCGAGGATCAAGGCTACCTGACCGTCCGCAAGGAGTTCGTGAACCGAAAACCTGTTTCCTGGTACAGCCTCACGCCCAAGGGAAGGGAAGCCCTCAAGGCGCATCTTAACGCGATAGCGGACATCGGGCGCGGGCTGCGTTTCAAGGAACGCACGTAAAACCGCCCGGTCAGCCGCAACGACTCCCGCCGAGTCTATGCTGCCACGCGAACCGGCGTGTGGCGCTCCGCAGATGCCGGGTAGAGCTTGAATTGCATCCTGGATGCTGAAAACCTGAAGGGCGGCTGCCTGGACCTCGCGATGCGCACCAATCGCTCAAGTGACACACTGTTTGCATCCTGCGGAACGTGTGGACGCCGTCCTGCTCGATGCCCAGGGTAATGAAGTGCGGCGGGTTCGATTGATTGACAATCTGGTCCCGAACGCCAAGCACCTGTCTGTTCTCGACTCGGTCTTTGGCGGCTTGACGGGAGTCTCCATCCGCATTGAATGCAGCGAGCCTTCATCGGTGTTGCTGTTAAGGGGAACAAGGCCCGGCTATCAGCCCGGCGTATTATTCCAGACTGTGCCGTTTGCCATCACTCCCCACCGCTGACCTGGCCGTTGCTGCATCCCGGCAGATCCGTGTGCCCGATGGCAGATTCCGTGCCAGGCACCGAATTGCCGGCCGGACGAACTCATCGAATTCGGTGAGTCACTTGGGGGAGGTGTTACTTCCCCGAAGTCTTCTACGAAATATGCCTACACATTCATCCGCAGCGAGGGGCGTGCTCCGCAACAGTTTGCGATTTTTCCCCTTCGTGCTGACGGAAATTACGCTACCCCTGATTCAAGCGATGATCCGTCGCGCACTAGCACGATCTTACCGGTCACGCCTCCCCTCCCAAGCAACTCGTGCGCGCGTCTTGCCTCGGAAATGGGAAATCGCTCCGCGATGAGCGGCTCGATCTTTTTCTGTTGAAGGAGGTCAAAGAGGGCGATCAAATCCTGTCGAAACAATTCCGGTCTCAGCCGTTTGAGCGTCTGGATGCTGTAGGGGACCACCCGTTTCCGGTCTGGGAGAAGCCAGCCGGCGGCGATGTACAACCCGAAGAGGGCGGTTCCACGAAAGCGTTGACGACGACCTGGACGACTTGAAGACAACCCCTCCCCACGTAGCGAGGAACGAAGGCCATAGCCCACCACCTTCCCGCCAGGACGGAGAGCCTTGCGGGAATGCCAGAGGTGGGTACCACCGATGGGGTCAAAGACGACGTCCACACCCTCGCTCGTGAGGCGGCGAATTTCTTTCACAAAGTCCTGATGCTGGTAGTCAATTGGGATACCTTCCAGGTCGGAAACGGCCGGCGCGCTTCGCGATGAACAGGTGCCGTACATCTCCAGCCCGGCGAGGCGCCCCAACTGCAAGAGTGCCGTGCCGACGCCGCCTGCCGCACCGTGAATCAACACGCGCTGGCCCGGTCTGACCGTTGTGGAACGATGCAGCATCTGGTACGCCGTGATGTAGTTCAGCACGAGACTGACAGCCTCGGCGGCGTCTAACCCGGATGGCACCGGAACCAGTTCACTTTGCGGCAGGCAGACGAACTCCGCGTAAGCACCGTGGATCGGCAGCGCGGCAACGATCTGGCCTGGTTCGATTCCGGAGATGCCGTTGCCGAGCCGATCCACCACGCCAACCAGATCCCACCCCGGCGTGAAGGGCAGTGGCGGCGTTTCGGGATGAACGCCCTCGCGCGCCATTATGTCGGGCAATGAGACTCCTGCGGCCAGTACTCGCACTCGC
>Ga0316628_100001825_pt1 | contig 15332 bp, 16 predicted proteins | sample OWC_Aug_M2_C1_D5_FD_207648 | JGI IMG/M metagenome (GOLD analysis project Ga0316628, IMG submission 207648) | Wetland soil microbial communities from Old Woman Creek delta, Ohio, United States - OWC_Aug_M2_C1_D5_C | ecosystem: Environmental > Terrestrial > Soil > Wetlands | place: USA: Ohio... | reverse complement strand
CCCCGGGCAGTGGGCGGATGCCGGTCTCGTGGCTTATTCAGAAATGAGAGGAACTCACCATGAAAATAATCGTACTCAACGGAAGTCCTAAAGGCGACTTGAGCGTCACCCTGCAGTATGTCCATTTCGTTCAGAAGAAATTTCCTCAGCATCAATTGAAGATCTTCAACGTGGCCCAGCAGATCAGGGGAATGGAAAGGGAAGAAAAGACCTTCCGAGAAGTCATGGAGGAAATAGAGTCCTCCGATGGCGTGCTCTGGGCTTTTCCCCTCTATCATCTTCTTGTCCCCTCCCAATATAAGCGGTTCATCGAGCTCATTTGGGAGAGAGGGACGGCGGATGTTTTCAAAAACAAATATACCGCCGTATTATCGACCTCCATTCATTTCTTCGACCACACCGCTCACAATTACATGAATGCGATTTGCGATGATCTGGATATGAAATACTTGGGGTCTTTCTCAGCCGCTATGTACGATCTGATGAGTCGAAAGGAAAGAGAAAGATTCACCCTTTTTGCCTCCGAATTTTTCGAAGGGATTCAAGCCCATGTTCCTACGGCAAAAAAATTCTCACCGGTCCTCGATCGAACCTTTGATTATGTTCCGGGTTCTGTAGGACAAAAGGTAAGCCTCCGGGGGAAGAGGGCGCTGATCCTTACGGACCTGAAAGGCCCTCACACCAATTTAGGTAAGATGATCGAACGATTCAGAAACGCCTTTGTTGAAGAGGTGGAAGTGACCAACCTCCATCATCTTGATATCAAGGGGGGGTGCTTAGGCTGTATTCAGTGCGGCTATGATTATCAGTGCTCCTACGGGGATCAGGATGAATATGTTCAATTTTATAAAGATCGGGTGAAAGCAGCGGATATCCTCATTTTTGCGGGGACGATTCAGGACAGATATCTATCCTCCAGATGGAAACTGTTCTTCGACAGAAGTTTCTTTCATACCCATACCCCTTCCCTCACGGGAAAACAGGTCGGATTCATCCTTTCTGGTCCTTTGAGGCAAATTCCCAATATCAGACAGATCTTTGAAGCCTATACCGAATGGCAGCAGGCCAACCTGGTCGACATTGTTACAGATGAAGTGGATCACGCCAAAGAATTAGATGCCCAGCTCCAATCTTTGGCTGAGCGGATCGTTCATCTTTCCGAGAAGAGCTATATCAAACCCAAGACATTTCTCAGTGTCGGCGGAATGAAAATTTTTAGGGATGACGTTTGGGGTAAACTCCGGTTTCCCTTCCAGGCCGATCATCAGTTCTACAAGAAACATGGCCTCTATGATTTTCCCCAGCGGAAATACAAATCCCGCCTGATCAACTCCATTTTAATCCTTCTCACGAAGATCCCCTCGATGAGAAAGGAAATCTATCGTAAGAGAATCAAGGAGCAAACGGTGAAGCCCCTTCAGAAGATGCTGGGAAAGATGGAATAACTCTTAAGAGAAAGAAAGGGTGAGCTTTCTCCTCTTGAGAGATAAAAGAAAGGGAGGGCATGGATGAGATTCGTCGTTCATGAGCATCATGCGACCCGTCTCCACTACGATTTCCGGCTGGAGATCGCCGGGGTCCTCAAATCATGGGCCATTCCCAAGGGACCTTCGATGAACCCAGCAGATAAGCGGCTCGCGGTCATGGTGGATGATCATCCTCTCGAATATGGCGAGTTTGAGGGAATCATTCCACAGGGAGAATACGGAGCCGGACCGGTTCTCATCTGGGACTCGGGCGAGTTTCAACCGGAGGGAGACCCCGAATCTGCCCTGAGGAAGGGAAGACTGAGTTTCACTTTGAAGGGGAAAAAATTAAAGGGTGGTTTTGCGCTCATCTTAATGAAAGGAAGAGGAAGCGGTAAAGATTGGCTTCTCATCAAGGGGCAGGATTCTTCTGCCAAGAAAGACTGGGAGGTAAAAGAGGAACTGACGCCGGCAAAGAAGAAAAAACTTTTTGAAAAAATCCCACCGTGCGAAACGAGCTAGCACAGTGATTCAGAGATTTCTTTCCTTCATTTGTCATTCCGGGCTTGACCCGGAATCCAGTGTTTTTGGGCTGGATTCCCGCCTTCGCGGGAATGACGACCTAGGAACTCCGAACTCCTAACTATGTCTTACTTCTCCACCTCTTCACCCTCGTCCGGGCTGCCTCCAAGTAGATGTAGATGACAGGGGTAATATATAGGGTGATAATCTGTGAGAAGAACAAGCCGCCCACCACAGCCATTCCTAGCGGTCGCCGCGAGTCTGCGCCAGCGCCAAAGCCTATGGCAATGGGAAGGGTCCCCATGATCGCTGCCATCGTGGTCATCATGATGGGACGGAAACGGATGAGGCAACCTTCATAAATGGCATCAAAAGCATTTTTCCCCTGATTTCTCTGGGCCTCCAAAGCAAAGTCGATCATCATGATGGCGTTCTTCTTAACGATTCCAATCAACATGATGACTCCTACCATTGAGTAGAGGTTTAAGTCCATGTTGGGGACTTTCAGACTTCTAAAAATCAGCAAGGTCACTAAGGCCCCGAACCCGGCAGACGGAAGGCCTGAAAGAATGGTCAGAGGATGGACAAAACTTTCGTAGAGAATTCCTAAGACGATATAAATGACGACAATCGCCATGATCAAGAGCAGCCCCATTCCTTTCAGAGAGGCCTGAAAAGCCTGAGCCGTTCCCTGAAAACTCGTGCTGATGGTGGCAGGCAATGTGGTTTTTGCTGCCTTGTCGACAGCTGCCACAGCATCTCCAAGAGAAACACCTGGCTTGAGGCTGAAAGAGAGGGTTACGGAAGGGAGTTGGCCCAGATGGTTCACAGAAAGAGGCCCGAGGCCCCGGTTCAGATTTGCGACCGCATTCAGAGGAACCAATTGGCCTGTGGAAGATCGAATGTAAAGCATGGATAGAGCAGAGGGATCCAACTGATATTGAGGCTCCAGTTCAACGATGACCTGGTACTGGTCTATAGGAGTGTAGATTGTGGAAATCTGCCTCGTTCCATAAGCGCTGTAGAGAGCGTCCTCGATTTGATTCGCGGTGACATGGAGAGCCGAAGCCTTATCACGGTGGATTTCGACATTGACCTGAGGGCTCTTGATTTGCAGATCGCTTGTCACATCCTGCAACCCTGGCAATTCCCGTATCTTCGCCTCAAGTTTGGGGGTATACTCGTAAAGTTCCTTGGCCTCGGGACTCTGAAGGGAGAGTTGATACTGACTCTTTGTCAACTGCCCACCGATCCGGATGGGAGGAGGATTCTGAAGAAAGACCTGGATTCCTGGAATCGTCGCCAGTTTTGGGCGCAATTCCTGAATCACCTCATCCGCATTCAGCTTGCGTTCAGGCCGAGGTTTCAAGGTAATGAAGATACGACCCACATTGCCCGTCGGTGACGGGCCTCCTGCTCCGGCCGTGGACGAGAAGGCATACACATTCGGGTCCTTTCGAATGACCTCTGCCACGGCGAGCTGATGTTCCTTCATCGATTCGAATGAGATTCCCTCTGCCGCTTCGGTGAAACCAAAGATCTGACCGATGTCTTCGCTCGGAAGAAATCCGAAGGAGGATGCCTTTAAAAGAAAATACATTGCGACGAGGCTGAGGATGAAAACCATAACAGTAGCCAATTTATGCTTTAACGTCGCTTGAAGGGACACCCGGTAGGCGTTTAACATACCCGTAAAGAAGCGTTCTGAAACGGCATAGAGATGACCGTGTTTTTTTTCTCCCGGCGGCCTGAGAAATCGACTGCAGAGCATGGGCGTCAGGCTCAGGGAGATAAAGCCGGAAAAGAGAATCGCCACACTGATCGTCACGGCAAATTCATTAAGAAGTCGCCCGACAATCCCACCCATGAAGAGGACTGGTATAAAGACGGCAACGAGGGAAAGGGTCATCGACAAAATCGTAAAGCCGATCTCTCTCGATCCATTGAATGCTGCATCTAGAGGTTTCTCACCCATCTCCATGTGCCGGACGATATTTTCGAGCATCACAATGGCGTCATCGACCACGAAACCTACGGAAAGCGTCAAAGCCATCAAAGAGAGATTATCCAGGCTGTAATTCAGAAGGTACATGGCCGAAAATGTCCCGATGACCGACATGGGAAGTGCCAGGCTGGGAATGATGGTGGCAGACAGATTTCGAAGAAAGAGAAAGATCACCATGACGACCAGGCACATGGTTAGGAACAGGGTGAATTTGACGTCATTGACCGAATCGCGGATCGATAGAGACCGATCGAAGAGAATGTCCAGATTTACTGAACCAGGCATCTGAGCACGAAAGGTGGGCAGAAGCTCCCGGATGGAATCGACCACCTGAACCGTGTTTGTTCCGGGCTGACGGTAAATGGCCAAGCCAATGTTGCGAACATTGTTATACCAGTTGGCAATCTTGTCATTTTCGACGCTATCAATCACCCTTCCCAGTTCACCGAGCCGCACGGGTGAGCCGTTTCGATAGGCGACGATCAGAGGACGATAAGCCTCAGCATTCTTAAGGCCGCCGGTTGCCTCGATGGTGAAAGCTTGGTGGGTTCCATACAATATGCCGGTCGGAAGGTTGACATTTCCGTTTGCAATCGCATTCGCCACTTCGTCGATTCCGATGGAACGTGCCGCAAGGGCCTTTGGGTTCAGTTGAGCCCGAACAGCATATTTCTGAGCTCCATAGACCTGAACTTGTGCCACACCACTGACCATGGAGACACGTTGAGCCACAAAGGTATCTGCATATTCGTGGACGGCCGAGAGAGGGAGGGTGGGGGAACTCAAAGAGAGAAAAAGGATGGGAAAGTCAGCGGGGTTGACCTTCTGATAGGAAGGAGGATTGGGCATGTCCGGCGGGAGCTTGCGTGCCGCTTTTCCAATCATGGCCTGAACGTCCTGAGCTGCCGCGTCAATATCCCGGTTTAAAGCAAATTGCAGTGTAATCCGGGTGATCCCCTGCGTGTTGGTAGAATTCATGGAATCGAGCCCGGCGATCTGTGAGAACTGACGCTCGAGAGGAATCGCTACTGCAGAAGCCATGGTCTCCGGGCTGGCTCCGGGAAACTCGGCGATGACCAAAATGGTAGGAAAGTCAACCGTGGGAAGATCGCTCACCGGCAGGAGACGATACCCGAGGATGCCGAATAGAAGAATACCCATCATGACCAGGGTGGTCATGACAGGACGCTTGATAAAAAGTTCTGGGATGTTCATGGTGCTTTTTTATCGGTAGCAGTGGTTGCATCAGAAGTTTTGATTTCCACTTTGGCTCCCGGATAGAGCCGAAGCTGCCCGTCGGTCACCACCTTTTCGTCTACGTTGAGTCCCTTTTGAATGACTGTTTCGGTATTAATGGTTCGTCCGGCGACCACAGGCCGAGACTCAACGGTCAGGTCCTGCTTGACCACGAAGACGTACTGGCCTTCCTGTCCTGTCTGAATAGCCTGGGATGGAACGACAATGGCATTTGGCTCCGTGGTGAGGGCGAGCACCACATTGACGAATTGCCCTGGCCAGAGCTTTCTCTCGCGGTTGGCAAAGGTCCCTTTGAGCCGTATGGTGCCGGTTTGGCTATCGACGGCATTATCGATGAAAGCAATCACCCCTTTTTCGGGCTTTGCCTCATTCATGGGGACGAGCGCTTCCACCTGGAGTTTTCCTAAAGCCGTATATTTTTTGATCTCCGAAAGAAATTGTTCGGGAATCGAAAAGGAAACGTCGATGGGGACGATCTGATTGATCACCACGAGATGGACGTCATCTGCTTTGATAATGTTTCCCTGCTTGACGATGAGACTCCCTGTGCGGCCGTCTATGGGCGAACGGATCGAGCAGTAGTCCAATTGAATTTTTTCATTCTCCACGGCCGCCCTGTCCGCAACGACCGTGGCTTCGAGAGCCTCTGCGTCCGCCCGGACCTTTTCGTACTGCTGTGGGGAAACCACCTGTCTTTGGATTAGGGATTCATATCGACGGGCATCCTCTGAAGCGCTCTTGGCTTTTGCCAAGTCCCTTTGGAGATTCGCTTCTGCCTGCTTGAGTGCCGCATCATAGGGACGGGGGTCGATGGTAAAGAGAGGATCTCCCTTTTTCACGTCCTGACCCTCCGTGAAATAGACGCGTACCAATTCCCCTCCCACCTTGGACTTAACCATGACCGTAGAGTGGGCTTCCACATTCCCGATCGCACGGAGTTGTACGGGCACCGTTTTCTGAGTCGTCGTGCTCACGATAACGGGTATCGGGGCGGAGACAGCTGTTTTTGAATTTTCATTGGAACAACCTGAAGAAAAAACGGCTAAAAGCAGAAACCCTAAAATTCCCCCAAAAAATCCGAAGAAAAGAGACTGCAGAAATTCTTTCATCCGCTCACCCTGATAAAGCTTAGTGAAGGGGTATTCCATGCCTACCTCTCCTTGAATTCGAACTGTAATATTCTACGCATTGTTTGTCAATTGTCTGAAAAAGCTCTGGAAAATCATGAAACGCTCTCTTTGCCGGCAAGTGCCCCATCTCACCCGTGGCGGGATTCGAGCTTGATGTGCCCCTCCTTGCACAATTCAAATACCGATTGACATTCAATGATCTTTCGGCGATATTGTTTTGGGTCGAAAGGGCCGTTTTGTCCGAGCATTAGAGATCAGGATGAAAGAGAGAGAGACGAAAAAAATATTAGTGGTCGACGACGAGAAGGATACCCTGGAGATGATCACCGCGCTCCTAGAGTTAGACGGATATCAGATCCTTCCCGCCCTTTCCGGGGACGAGGCGATGCGAATCTTACAAGCGGAAAGCCAAAAGGTTCCAGAATCGGAAACGCCCGTCGATTTGATCCTTCTCGATATTTTATTGGGCGACGCCGATGGAAGGGACATCTGCCTCAAGATCAAGGAGGATGAAAAGTTGAAATTCATCCCGATCATCATTCTCACCGTCCGGTCAAGCCTTCAAGATAAGATCCACAGCCTGAATCTGGGAGCGGACGACTACCTGACGAAGCCTTTTATTAACGAAGAATTGCTCGCCAAGGTGAGAGTGATGCTTCGGATTAAAGACCTCCACGACGAACTGAAAAGAGAGAAGGATAAGAATGTTCTCCTCACGCAGGCGTTGGAGGAACGATACAGTTTCGGAAACATCGTCGGGAAAAATACCCGGATGCAAGAGATCTTTGAGTTGATCTCGGACATTGCCAACACGGATTCCACGGTCCTCATCCAGGGAGAAAGCGGAACAGGAAAGGAGTTGATCGCCAGGGCGATTCATTTCAACAGCCATCGGAAGAACAAACCCTTTGTCGTCGCGAATTGTTCGGCCTATTCTCAGAACCTGTTGGAAAGTGAGCTCTTCGGTCATGAAAAGGGGTCTTTCACCGGTGCCATCCGGCGAAAGATTGGCCGGTTTGAAATGGCGAACGGGGGAACGATCTTCCTCGACGAAATTGGCGAGGTATCTCCGCCCACCCAGATCCTGCTGCTTCGGGTCTTGCAAGATCATCGTTTCGAGAGGGTGGGTGGAGAGGAGACCCTGGAGGTGGATGTCAGGGTAATCGCTGCGACAAACAAGAATCTGACCGAAGAGATGAAGAGGGGTACCTTCAGAGAAGACCTTTATTACCGACTCAACGTCATTCCCATTTTTGTCCCCCCCCTTCGTGAGAGAAGAGACGATCTCCCACTTCTGGCCTCTCATTTCCTACAGAAACTCAGTCATGAGAGGGGGAAAGAAGTCACCAGCTTTTCTCCTGAAGTCATGGAAATGATTCTTGCGCACTCCTGGCCTGGAAATGTCCGCGAATTGGAGAATGTCATTGACCATGCGATCATCATCGCTAAGCAGGACAAGATATTACCCAAAGACCTCCCACAAATCCTCTTTCAGAGACCTCTGCCCGCTCAAGAATCAACAACCCTTCACGATTACGAAAAGAACCTAATTCTGAAAACATTACAAGAAAACAATTGGAATAAACATAAGACAGCAAAAATATTAAACATTAATCGGTCTACCCTCTATGGGAAGATGAAACGTTATGGATTGGACAAAGAGCGAAATTGACACAAATGTGTCTAAAAATAAACAGATATGTAACTTGTTGAAATATAAAGTTATTTTATCTAATCCGTGTAAAATATAAGAAACTGTTGTCTAAAATTAGACAGATTTTCCCCTCAAGCAGTCTTTCCCAAAAAATCCTTTATTCCTTTAAAATCATTAACTTATCGATTTCCTGGGTAAAACTGATTCTTGGTACAAAAATTGCTCATTAGTCGCTCAGATCCAAGATATGGGGGTATAACATGAAGTGCTATCGATGCGGCGGAACAATGGTATTCGAAAAATTCTATGGGATATGTGAAGAATTTTTCGGATGGAGATGTATTTTCTGCGGCGAGATCGTGGACAAAGTGATCTTGGAGAATCGACTCGAACAGAAGCGTTAGTGTTCCCTTCCCAAAGGCTAATGGAATGAACTCTACTTGGAAGGGGATCGTTTATGGCGAGTAACATTTGTATCGTCGACCATGATTTAGCCAGCCGAGGTTATTTAAGAGAATGCTTGGAAAGAGAAGGACATCAGGTTACCACGTTAGACAGCGCCTATCAGATTAATCCCCACCTTTCCGAACTACATTTTAGTATCCTGATATTAGACATAGATAGCCCGGGAGTTAAGGAAAAAGGGCTGCTACTCGAGTTCCATAAGTCTTGCCGGCCGAGAATCCTTCTGATTGTCTCAGAAAGGGGGGACCCCTTCCTCAAGGAGGCTATTGATGCGGGCGTTTATGGCTTTATCTATAAGCCCTTTAATCTTCAGGAAGTCTGCACGATGGTCGCCCATTTGACACGATGATGTGGCCAAGAAAATTCTAAATCCAAAGCACGAACGAGACATCTCTGAGGAATCGATTCGAGACAAGGATGTCAAATCCTAAACTCAAAACCCTAAACTCTAAATAAACTCAAATGCTCAAAGCACAAATCTCAAAACCCACGACTTACAAGATATTCAGTTCAATTGTTGAGAAGTGAAAAATGCTTTTTGGGTTTTATATTTTGGATTTGTTTAGGATTTAGAGTTTAGTGCTTAGAGTTTAGATAACTTCGGATTTTAATGACCCTACCTCTGTTTGTTTCTGATAGAATGGAGGGTGGCTGAAATTAGCAAGGAGTAAGGAGCTGTTTGTTTATGGATGCATTATGGGGTGACGTGCCAGATTTCCCTGAATTTAAAGATTTGACCCTCGAAAACAAACCTCTCTTTGATCTTGCCTTTACCCAATGCCCCCCTCAGATTTCAGAGTTTACCTTTACCAACCTTTTTATCTGGCGACAGGCCTATCAGATCAAAATGAGCCGGTTTCACACCTTCCTATGCCTCCTCTCGGATAAGGGAGAGAACTCATTTTTCTTTCCTCCAATTGGAAGGGGAGATATGGTAGAATGTTGTCAGAACCTGCTTCACTATCTTAATGGAAAAGGGATGACCCCCAAGATCGATCGGATGCCTGAGACGATAGTGCAACAGGTGGATTGGAAAACGTCAGGGATGAAGGCCGAAGTGGACCGAAACGATTGCGATTATGTCTATCTCACACAGGATTTGATTGAATTAAAGGGTAGAAAATATCATCGGAAAAGGAATCATATCAAACAATTTCAGGAAAAATATTCCTTCCAATATATCCCCCTGAATCCTGAATGGATTCCACAATGCCTTCAACTGGAGGCAGATTGGTGTGATCTCCGGCACTGCGAGGCGATCCCGGGTTTGCTGAATGAATCCCTCGCCATTAAAGAGGCCCTCACCCACTTTGAGGAGTTAGGCGTGAAAGGAGCAGTCATCCTGATCGATGGAAGAGTGGAGGCCTTTACTTTGGGAGATTCCCTCAATCCCGAAACAGTCGTCATTCACATTGAAAAGGCGAACCCGGCTTATGAGGGACTCTATCCTACGATCAATCAAGCCTTTTTAGAACATCAATGGTCAGGGTATACCTATGTCAACCGGGAACAGGATTTAGGGGAGGAGGGTTTGAGAAAGGCCAAGGAATCTTATTTCCCTCATCACATGGTCAACAAATATACGATTACGTTGGGGTGAGGAGAAAGGAGGGGAAAATGCCCCAAAAAGGTTTTCTACCATTTTCGTACAAGCGTTTGAGACAAGAATTTCCGGAGATCGAAAAGGAGTATGATCGTCTCGCCAAGAAATGTCATGCCTCCGGGCCTCTTACCGAGAGGATGCGGAGGCTGATCAAGCTGGGGATCGCTATCGGTTCGGAATCAGAGGGGGCCATCAAATCTCATGCCCGAAGGGCCTTGGCCATGGGAGTCACTCCGGCGGAGATTCGACATGCCGTCCTGCTCGGCCTGACCACCATTGGATTTCCAAAAATGATCGCCGCGTTGAATTGGGTCCATGAAGCCTTTGAGGAGGGTCCTCTTAAAGGTGGTCGCGACGACTAAGAAGTCCCGTCGGCAGGCCCTGAACCTACAGGGCAGGCAGGGGGCGAAAGAGAAAGGATTCCAAAAATGGGAGAGAAAAAGAATTGGAGAGTCAAGACCTTTACGACCGAGTTAAGAATCTTTCAAACGATCAAAGAGTTGGAGGTCTTGGATGACAAGGTCAATCGTTTCATGGATGAAAACAGAGTGAAAAAGGTTGTCTCGGCCAGCGATACGACGACGACAGACAATACCGGTGCAACCATCGGTCTGATCCGGATTCTGACTTATGAGACGTAGACGGAATAAGGCAATGGCAAAGGCTCGTTTTTTCCGTTGCCGTTTGGCATTCAAAATCTTAGTTTGGAGAAAAACCGATGACCCAATGGGAATATCAGATTACAGTTCACCAACTGCCTGAGCGGCAGGCCGAAAAACAGGAACGGACGATCGCGTGCGATCAGGATGGCCTCTGCTTTGTCCACGATATTTTTTACGGAGGCATTGAATGGCTGGAGGATCTCTTTCGAGAGAAAGGGAGGGAAGGCTGGGAGCTGGTTCAATCCGGATACCACAACAAGGAACTCCTTTGTATATGGAAGAAGAGAAAAGAAGCCGGGGCGAAGAGCTGAGGAGATTCATTCTCGCTCAAATTGAAAAGAAAGGTCCCATCCCCTTTTCTCAGTTTATGGAGTGGTGCCTCTACCACCCCGAATATGGCTATTACCAAACAAAAGGGGCAAGCATCGGGAAAGAGGGCGATTACTATACAAGCCCCTCTGTCAACCCTCTATTCGGACACCTGATCGGCAAACAGCTCTTCCAGATGGCAGAGCTCTTGGGAGGAGAGAATTTTGATGTGGTCGAGATGGGAGCGGGCAGTGGGCTCCTGTGCGAGGACATCTTAGATTGGGCGAAGAGGAACATGCCTACCTTCTACCAACGTCTCCGTTATCACCTCATCGAGACCGTCCGTCCTTTATCACAACAACAGGGCGAAAGACTTTCTGAAGAGGAGAGAGAAGGAAAAGTTTTTCGGATGGATTCCAAAAAGTTCAGAGACGGGGAGATTCGCATTCAAGGCTGTTTCCTCTCCAATGAGCTCGTTGACGCCTTTCCTGTTCACAGAGTCATCCTCAATGAAGGAAATGTGAGAGAACTTTATGTTACCCAGAGAGAAGGCCAATTTGAAGAGCGATGGGGGGAACCTTCTGACCCAAGGATCCCGGGCTATTTCCGGTCCATGGGCATCACCTTGCAAGAGGGCCAGAAGGCGGAGGTGAATCTACGGGCTGAGGAGTGGATGGAAAATGTGGCTCGGTGTTTAGAGCGAGGATTTGTCCTGACGATCGACTATGGCTACCTCGCTGGGGAGCTCTATGCCCCCCAGCGGCGTGAGGGAACCCTCCTCTGCTATTTTCAACATCAGGTCTCAGAAAATCCTTACGAACGTTTAGGGGAACAGGACATCACCTCCCATGTTAACTTTACCGGCTTGATCCGAAAGGGAAAAGAGGTTGGCCTCCGGTTCGCCGGCCTCGTTCCACAATATCGTTTCCTCATCGGGCTGGGTATCCTGGAACAAATGGAGACTTTAGGGAATCAGTTATCTGAATTGGAGGGACTGAAATTGAGGCTTTCGTTAAAGCACCTGATTGAGCCGGAGATGGGAATGGGTGAAGTTTTTAAAGTTTTGATCCAGCATAAAGGGATGGGTCAACCTGCATTGGATGGACTGAGAGACCTCGGTTCAATCCCGTGGCCTCATTTCTCTACTCTGCCTCCCCCGAGTGGGAGGGGATAGGAGATTTTGGTGAAGGTTCTGGGAATCTTTGGCAGCCCGAGAAGAGGAGGCAATACAGAGACTCTTCTGGAAGAGGCCCTCAAAGGGGCTGAGAAAGAAGGGGCGCACGTAGAGCGTCTTTATCTCGGCGATGTCACCATCACCCCCTGCAAGGAATGCCATGGATGTGATGACACCGGAAAGTGTATCGTTCTGGATGACATGGGGAAAATTTATCCCAAACTGCTGGAAGCAGATGTTGTAATTCTTGCTTCACCGATCTTTTTTTACGGCGTCACAGCCTGGGCCAAGGCCCTGATTGATCGAAGTCAAGCCCTCTGGGCAAGAAAATATCTTCTCAAAGACCCTTCACTAGGAAGAGAAGGAAAGAAGAGAAAAGGTTTCTTTATTTCCGTGGGAGCGACCAAAGGACCGAGGGTCTTCGACGGAGCCATTCTCACGGTCAAGTATTTCTTTGATGTCCTGAACGCAGAGTACGCGGGTGAACTGGTCTTCCGGGGCGTTGAGGCCAAGGGCGATATCTTCAAACATCCGGAGGCGCTCCAGCAGGCCCTTGAAGCCGGAAGAAAGTTGGTCTCGGACCTGAAGAAGTAAGGATGAGGATGGAACCAGGGATTCCGAAAAGGAAAGAAAACTTGTTGAGAAGGAGGGACCGATGAAAAAGACGTTGGCTATTTTAGGATTGATTTTGGTTTCGCTTTTCTTGGTGGCCGCTAAATACGATTACCTGCTTGAGATGGGTGACAAGACCGTCAAATCCTCAGAGTGCGATAAGTGCCATAAAATCATCTATGAGGAATGGTCGAAAGACGCCCATTCCAAGGCCTATGCCAGTGATCCATTTAAGAAAGGAACGAAGAACTACGCAGCGATGGAATGCATCGCTTGCCATGCAGCTGAAGAGATTGCCGCCGAGAAGAATCTAAAGACCAGGCCCGTCCATAAGGAGGAAGGGATCAACTGCACCACCTGCCATCTCAAACATAATATGATCTATGGCCCTTATAAGCTTACCGCCAAGCACAAATCCGAGCAGGATGAATCTTTGCTCAAATCCGAATTCTGTGCGGGTTGCCATATGCCGACATTTCAGGAATGGCAGGCGAGCGGCTCAAAAAAGACCTGTCAGGAATGCCATATGCCAAGAGTGGAGCGGAAAGTGGTTCAGGGTTTTCCCATTTCCATGTTTGTGCCGAATAGGATGGTCGGCCAACATACGCAGAGTTACGAGAAACTTCTCAAAGAGGCGGCCCTGATCACAGGGGAGGCAGGAAGGGGATTGGTCAAAATATCCGTTACGAACCGGGCCGGAGGCCATAACATGCCCACCGGAAAATACGGGGATTATCGTATCGTCCTCAATACCCAAGTGAAAGATGCCGATGGAAAGACCGTGTTTTCCAAGGAAGAGATTTTTTCGACCCTTAAGAAAAATGGGGTTCCTCCTCAAAAAACCATCGCCTTCGAATATCCGATTTCCTTTGAAACAGGAAAACGATACAAGGTGAATTCAACCCTTCTCTACCAGGTCGAAGGGAGACCCGAGCAATCGGTCGTCAGTTGGAATACAGAAATTGAGGGAGGGAAGTGAGATGGTATTCATTCACCCCGTCATCATCCTAATGGCGGTCCTTTCAGGAGCCTATACGGGTTACTTAGGTTGGAAACGGTTTCGATTCAGAAGAGGCAGTGGATCGGCCTCGGATTTCCCATGGCAGAGGCACATCCAATGGGGAAAAAGATTTTATATCCTTCTCTGGGCTGGAGCACTCATCGGGGCCGGGGTCCTTTTTTATCTAAAGGGAACAATATTGACTTCGGGTCTTCATGGCTATTTGGCGGTTCTCATCCTCCTTCTCTTCTCCATCGGAGTCGCTTTGGGAGGGAAACTTTCCAAGGGAAACGGAACGAATCGCCTTGCCCTGATGCATATGGCGATCAATTACAGCACTTTCTTCTTTGTCTTGATTCAAATCGTTCTCGGTGCGATTTTTCTTACGTTTTTTCTTTAATCGCGGGAGGTAAGATCAATGACTCAATGGAAATGTTCAAACTGTGACTACACGTTTGGAGCAGATACGGTACCCGAGCAATGCCCTTTCTGCAAGCAGACCTGCACCTTCAGCGATGTGACTTGCTATATTCCGGATTGCGGGGGACCGGGTGCTATTGACCCGAGACTCGTAGGTAAAAAGGACAAACCCATCAGTAAATAGAAATAGCAAATTTCAAATATCAAAATCCCTGCCTTCGCCGAAGCGGCTTCGCGCAGGCAGGCAAATGTCAAATGAATGCCAAAATGATTCAATGTCAGTTCGTTGCTTCTCTAAATCTTGGCGGGTAAGGCGAACTCAGTCGCTTGTTCAATGTCAAATCATTTCGTATCGTTTATTAAATTTTTTATTTTGGCATTTGGATTTGATTTGAACTTTGAGGTTTGGTATTTGAAACTTAATTAAGGGATGAAGAGCGGATATGGAATGGGAAGAAAGCAGTGATTCGACCAGAGATTAGAGAATGGAGGGGATGATGATGCGACTCAAAGGGAAAAAAGTAGTTCTCCTTGCAGAGAATAACTATGAAGATATGGAGCTCTGGGTTCCTTACTTTCGATTGAAGGAAGAGGGGGCAGAGGTCACGATCGTGGGAACAGGAAGCAGCCGGGCCTATACCAGCAAACATGGATATCCTGTGCAAGTGGATAAAGAGGCAAAAGAGATCGATCTATCACAATATGATGGCGTCGTTATCCCGGGAGGTTATGCACCGGATATCATGAGGCGTTTTCCGGAGATGGTTAAAATTGTTAAGGAAGCCCATCAGAAGGGAAAGGTGATTGCCGCCATCTGTCATGCGGGCTGGATGCTTGCCTCTGCGGGAATTCTGAAGGGAAAGAAAGTAACGGGTTATTTTGCCATCAAAGATGATCTCATCAATGCGGGGGCAAACTATGTGGATCAGGAAGTCGTCAGAGACGGAAACCTGATCACTTCGAGGCAACCCGGTGATCTGCCCGCCTTCTGCCGGGAGATCATCGAGGCATTGGCAAAATAGAATAGGAAAGGAAAGGAGAGTGGTGTGAGAA
>Ga0316628_100001824_pt1 | contig 15333 bp, 13 predicted proteins | sample OWC_Aug_M2_C1_D5_FD_207648 | JGI IMG/M metagenome (GOLD analysis project Ga0316628, IMG submission 207648) | Wetland soil microbial communities from Old Woman Creek delta, Ohio, United States - OWC_Aug_M2_C1_D5_C | ecosystem: Environmental > Terrestrial > Soil > Wetlands | place: USA: Ohio... | reverse complement strand
ACTTCGGAAGCATCCTGCAGATAAGAAAATCCGTAAAGATGGTGATGGAGGTAGGCGGCGGGATAAGAGACATTGCGGCCGTAACCAAGCTTCTTTCCGCGGGAATCGACCGCGTCATAATAGGTACTTCCGCCATAGAAGACGCGGCCTTTGTGGTCGAGGCCTGCAATAAATTCCCGGGAAAGATATTTGTTGGAATAGATGCGAAGGACGGAAAAGTGGCAGTGAGGGGATGGGAAGAGGTGAGCGCTGTTGATGCGAAGGAACTTGCCAAACGGGTGGAGACTGTCGGCGTTGCCGGCATCGTCTATACGGACATTTCGAGAGACGGCATGCTTACCGGTCCTAATATTTCGGCCCAGCAGGAGATGGTCGGTACGGTCAATATTCCGGTGATCGCCTCGGGAGGCATCGCAACGATTGATGACGTAAAAGGGCTTTTGCAGATAAAGGGCCTTTGGGGTGCGATCACGGGTAAAGCGATATACGCCGGCACGCTCGATCTGCGCGAGGCGATAAAACTCGCAAACGGCCTTTAGGATGCTCGCTAAACGAATTATCCCCTGCCTCGACGTGAAGGACGGACGTGTGGTCAAGGGTGTCAGTTTTGTAAACTTGCGGGACGCCGGCGACCCCGTAGACAATGCGAAATTTTACGACGAGCAGGGCGCCGATGAGCTGATTTTCCTCGATATCACCGCCTCTCATGAAAAACGGAAGATCATACTCGACGTGGTCGAACGCACCGCCGAGGACGTTTTCATGCCCCTGACCGTCGGGGGCGGGATAAAGACCCTCGACGATATCCGGGACCTCCTTAACGCAGGATGCGACAAGGTCTCGATCAACACGACTGCGGTGAAAGACCCTTTTTTTATCAGCAGGGCGGCGGAGAAATTCGGGAGCCAGTGCATTGTAGTGGCGATAGATGCCAAGAGGGTAACGTCCGCTATGTCCGAATTTACCGGAGAGGACTGGCTGGACGATCCCGCGCTTAAAGACGTCCGCCTCACGCTTCCTACTCCCCCTGCCCCCACATTACCAAGCGGGGGTAACGGGGAGGTGTGGGCTATCTCGACTCACGGCGGCAGAAAGATGAAGCTTATTGATGCGGTCAAGTGGGCAAAGAAGATGGAGGAACTCGGCGCCGGCGAGTTCATGCTGACAAGCATGGACAGGGACGGGACCAAGGACGGCTACGACATCGAGTTGACGCGGACTATATCCGAAACAGTGTCCATACCTGTCATCGCATCTGGCGGTGCCGGAACTCTTGCACACCTCTACGACGGACTCGTCCACGGCAAGGCCGATGCCGTGCTTGCGGCGTCCATCTTTCACTTCAGGGAATTTACTGTCCGTGAAGCCAAGGAGTTCCTCAGATCAAAAGGCGTGCCGGTAAGAATTTAGTATCACGATTTGTCCCTTCAATTTTTTCTGCGTTTCCCCTTCGAAAATGTCAGATTTCATGTGGGGGCTTCGCCCCACGCCCCCAGTCACCTTTCTTGCTCGCTCCAAGCAAGGTAACCCAAAGAAGGGCGCCCCGACGAACCTTCCCGGGCGGCTCGCACTGCCGTCCTCGGGGAATTTCAGGAACTCGCCCCTAACATCGGTGCTCAGACAGCCTGAAATTCTTCACCTGCGGGCGGCAGCACTCACCTGGAAGTTTCGAAGGGGGATCCTAGATCAAATGCAAACTGATTGTCATTCCGGCTTGTCCGGAATCCCTTCGAGTCCGTCATTCCCGCATCGGCGGGAATCCAAGTTGGGCTTTATTCGCAATATCGGCTCTTGATATTCCCACCCGATATGATAACCTGTAATCATAAGTCGGACTATTTACGGAGGAATAATTATGAGGATGGAACTCGAGGGCACGCTTATAAAGTTCACACCTGAAAACGACAGGGAAAAGGAGGAGCTGAACCAGCTCTGGACAATAGTAATAGGATGTGTGAACGAAGGCAAAAAACTGGTCCCTGTCGGCCAATATCTGCCGGGCATAAAGGAAGTTGCCGTATTCAACATAGAGTAACAGAGGGAAGAAAGATCAGGGTAATCGCGTATTCCGGCTACAGGGGGGAGGAGAGCCCTCGGTCTTTTTTCCTCGATGAAGTCAAAGTGGAAGTTGTCTCTCTCATGGATATGTGGACAGAAGAGTCGCTTCAGGACAGGGGAAGGAGAAGATTTTTCAAAGTCAGGGGCGGCGACGGGTTTACCTATACGCTATATTACGACGAAGGCCGGTCCGAATGGTTTTTGGCCCTGCCGATTAATTCATAAATCCCTTCCTCAGATTTCTCCCCGTATCTTTCGTAAGCGCTCGACGATAGGCGGATGCGAATAGTAGAACTTCGAATAGAGCGGATGCGGATGAAGGTTCGAGAGGTTGTCCTTCGAGAGCTTAATCAGGGACGTTGCGAGGCTTTCGGGGTCTCCCGTCAATCCAATTGCAAAACTGTCCGCTTCGTCTTCGTGCCTTCGCGAAAAATAGCTCATCAGAGGCGTGAAGGGAAAGGCAGCTATGCCGAAGATAAATCCGAGAATGATTATTTTTGCGAAGAATGCCTCGCCCTCTAAACCGAAGATATCGGAAAGGGCCCCTGAATTAAGTGTCACATAAGCAAGGTAAGAGCCGGCCAGGGACATAAATTCGAAGAGGACGAGCCGTTTTAGGACATGCTTCTTCTTCCAGTGTCCGGCTTCATGGGCAAGCACTGCGAGAATTTCGCTCTGCACCATCATCTCCATCAGCGTATCGAACAGGACGATCCTTTTCACCCTTCCGATCCCCGTGAAATAGGCGTTTGTGTGGCGGCTCCTTTTCGACGCGTCGATAGTGAAAACGCGGCTTACGCGTAGCCCGACCTTCTGCATCATCTCCCTGATCTTTTCTTCCAGTTCACCGCCCTCCAAAGGGGTGAACTTATTGAAGAGCGGTTCGATGACATAGGGTGATATATACATAAGGAATATGCTGATAACGAAGAAGAACCCCCATATGAAAAGCCACCAGTACCCCGGGCTGTGCCGGACGATGGAAAGCCCGCCGAGCGATATGACCCCGAGGATGACCGTCGACAGAAAGAGAGATTTGAACAGGTCGGCGGCCCAGAGCTTCAAGGTCATGGTGTTGAACCCGTATTTGTTTTCTATCCGGAACGTCGAGTAAAGGCTGAAGGGGATGGTGAGCAGTGTATTGGCGAAGGTCAAAAAAAAGAAAAAAACTGCCCCTTTTATGACAAACGGCAGCCCGAGGGAATCGACCCAGCGGTTGTAGAGGCCGAGCAGTCCGCCGTAAAGAAAAACTATGATGACTATATTGCCGAAGACGGACTCGATGAAAGAAAGCGAACTCGTCTCGATGGTGTATGCATGAGACTTCCTGAGTACCGACTCGTCGATATATCCTTCGAACCCTTCCGGGACGATCATGCCGTATTTTTTCATATAACTCAGGTTCAGGAATCTGAGCCAGTATCCGAACCCCTGGACGAAGAGATAAGCGCACAATATGGCGAACTGGTATTTTTGCATTATAAGCGACCCAAAAAATATTATAGCACTTGCCGGCGGGATATCCGAAAATGGCTGTTTTATCGGTTATAATAGAAAATTACGTTGAAAGGAGTCTCAAATGACCACAGTCAAAGAAGGAGATACCATCAGGATACATTTCGTCGGCAAACTTGCCGACGGCACGGTTTTCGATACGTCGGAGGGCGGGGCCTCGCTCGAAATAAAGGTGGGGGGCGGAGAATTTCTCCCGGGACTCGAAAAGGGCGTCCTCGGCATGAGCGCCGGAGAAAAAAAGACGATAAGGATTGCCGCGGGAGAAGGTTACCCTTACCATAAGGAAAGGGTCTTCGAGTACGACCGGTCCAGGCTGCCGGAGGGCTTTAGTCCGGCAGTGGGCCGGCAGTTCCAGATGTTCCGCGCAGACGGACAACCGGTGACGGTGACGATCGCCGGCATGGGTGATAAGACTGTCACGCTTGATTGCAACCATCCCCTCGCCGGAAAGGACCTGGTGTTCGATATAATCCTCGAAGAGATCCTCTAGAAGCCTCTTTCTGAATGGCAAAGAGAATTAATCTGAAATCTCTCACGAAGGACGGCCTTCACAGGTTTGTTGAAGAGGCCGGTCTCCCGCGCTTCCGGGCGGGCCAACTCATCCACTGGATTTATCAGGAGTATGTTTCCGACATCGCCGGCATCACCGAGTTTTCGAAGGAACTCAGGTTTACGCTGGCCGGTCTGGCATACATAAGCAACCTGCAGCTTGCGCGGAGGCTGAAGTCTTCGGACGGTACGGAAAAGTTCCTCTTCTCCCTCGAAGACGGCGAAACGATCGAGAGCGTACTCATCCCTGATGATGCACGCCTGACGCTCTGCATATCATCCCAGGTCGGCTGCGCGATGGGCTGCAAATTTTGTCTTACCGGGAAGCTCGGCCTGATCAGAAACCTGAGGGCCTTCGAGATTGTCGACCAGGTGATTTTTGTGAACAGGCTCATCCTTCCCCGGAAGATCACGAATATCGTCTTGATGGGGATGGGAGAGCCGCTGGCAAACCTCGATGAGGTTGCAGAAGCTCTCTGGAGGACCACCGAATATATCGGCATATCAAAAAGGAGGATAACCCTTTCAACCGCCGGACTTGTCCCGGGTATAGCGCTTCTTGCCGATAAGGCGCCGGGGGTGAATCTGGCGGTTTCTCTGAACGCCTCGACTGGCCGGGTAAGGGACGAGATCATGCCGGTGAACAAGAGGCACCCCCTTAAGTCCCTCATCGAGGCCTGCAGGAAGTTCCCTCTGGGACCGGGGAGGAGGATAACCTTCGAATATGTCCTGATAGGCGGCGTGAATGATTCTGTCGAGGATGCCCGACGGCTTGTGGGGCTTGTGAGGGGCCTTCGGTGCAAGGTGAACCTGATACCGCTGAACCCTCATGCGGGAAGCGGAATGAAGCGGCCGGCCGACACGACCGTGCTTGCATTTCAAAAGGTGCTTGCCGGCAGCAACATCACCGCCTTTATCAGGGAGAGCAAGGGACAGGACATCCTTGCGGCCTGCGGACAGCTCAGGGCTGATTATCCCGAGAATAGCGGTTAACCTGCCTTTGTGGGGGTGGATTACCGAGAGAAAGTTGCAGCATATTTCTCTTTACTTGACGGCCGGTCTTCTGATAGCTTAAAAACAATGAGAAGATATATATTCGCCGGGAGGCAAATGGTGTGATAAGGTCGAAAATCGTTCTTCTTGTAATTATTATCACCCTTTCTGCGGCCTGCGCGACTACAGATAATGCAAACAGGGCGGAAGCGTACTATAAGCTCGGCATCGCCTATCTCAGCGACAACAAGGTCCAGCAGGCGTTCGTTGAATTCCATAGGGCATATGAGCTCAATCCGCATAAAAAGGAGATCCTGAACGCGATAGGAATAGTCTATCTCCTTCATCTCGAAGAGACGGACAAGGCGATCGAATATTTCGAAAGGGCGGTGAAGGAGGACCCTCTGTATTCGGAGGCATTAAATAACCTCGGCTATGCCTTAGAAAAAAAAGACGACTTCGGAAAGGCAATAACTTTTTACAGGAAGGCGCTATCTAATCCGCTTTATCCGACGGCGGAAAAGGCATACATCAATATGGGCAATTCCTATTACCGGCTCGGCAATTTCGATGCGGCCCTGCAATCTTACAAGGAAGCAATAAAAAGGGCGCCGGGTCTTGCCCTTGCATACTGGAGGCTCGCGCTTTGTCTTAACGCAATGGGCAGATACGGCGACGCCTCGACTGCAGTTTCCGAGGCGGTAAAACTGGAGCCTGCTTACGGTGGCGACAGGGAAAAGGCGATCGAAGACCTGAGTCTCAGTAAGTTAAAGGCAAAAGGCCGTGAGGAACGGGACATCCACGAGTACATCGAGATCCTGAAGTACTGACCCCCTGGGGCGACGAAATTGATAAAGGTATAAGTCAGTAACTTTTTCCGTCATTCCCTCTTGCCCGGAAATCTCCCGAAGCAACGACAGACAAGCGATTTTTCCTGCCTGCATACTATAAGCAAATCTTTTACTGTTTGAACAGATCCCGGCGGCAAACAATACGATTATTCTTTTAACTCCGGCTGTTGACAGGCCCTTCGTTTGGGTATACTATTTTTACTAAATTCAACCATCTGAAGGAGGGAGTATGAAAAAAATTGTATTTATTGTCTTTATTTTAATTTCTGTATTTGTCCTTCCCGCGATGTTGCATGCGGAAATAAAAGAGGGAAGTTTCGAAGTCAACCCATACGTCGGCTATTATTTCCCATCAGCGGACAGGGCCGACAGGGGGGCTGTCGGCCTCCGTCTGGGATACAATTTTACGAAGAACTGGGGCTTGGAGGGTGTCTATGACCATCTTGCCTCGAAGGCGGAACTGTTCCATGCCAACGCCCTGTATCATTTTATGCCGGATGGGGCCTTCAATCCCTTTGTCACCGCCGGCATAGGAGACGCCTTCATAAAAGACGGCAGCCGTAATAAAATTATGGGAGATGTGGGTATCGGCGCAAAGTATTTCTTTTCCGATAGGATTGCCGCCAGGGTCGATATCAGAGAGGTCGCGACGCAGTTCAGCACTGTTCTGGTAACGGCGGGTATCACAGTAACCTTCGGTGGAAAGACCCCTAAGGCTGTCCCTGCTCCTCCGCCCCCTCCTCCGCCCCCTCCTCCGCCTCCGCCTCCGCCTGCGCCGGAGGCAAGGCCGACTCCTCCGCCCCCTGCGCCAGAGGAGAAACCAGCGCCTGCACCCGCAAAAGAGGTGAAGATAATACTTGAGGACATCCATTTTGAATTCGATAAGGCGACGCTTACCGCTGCCGCCATGGAAATCCTTGACAACAATTTGCGCGTAATCAGGGATAATCCCGGCATTCACGTCCAGGTCGAAGGACATGCCTGCGCGCACGGTCCGGAAAAGTACAATATGGCCCTGAGCGAACGGAGGGCGAACGCGGTTAAGGAATATCTTGTAAAAGGCGGCGTCGAGGCCGACAGACTCACGACTATTGCATACGGAGAGACAAGGCTGGCGATGCCCGAGGTCCCCACTCCCCGCAACAAGGAGTCAGTGGAGGCCAGGACCAACAGACGGGTTCTTTTTGCAGTCATCATAAAATAAAGATGAAGTAAAGTCTCCATACAATGTAAGCCCCTGGCCGTCTCCCGGTCAGGGGCTTTTTACTGCAAAGGAGATCCTCAAGAAAGACATACAAGTATTAAAGGAGAACCCCGAGGTCAAGGTCGAAATCCAGGGGCACACCTCGGCAATAGGCAGCTCCCAGGAAGAGGGAGTCGAAAGCTGCAAAGATAAACAGACGCATACAACATTTTGAAATTATCGAAAAATAGTATTACAATTGAGTAGATAAATCGAAAGCCTCCGGCGACCTGTCCGGAGGCTTTCGGTCTTTTCGTATCGAAGGAAAAAAATGATAAACCGGTTCTCCCCATTTTTTTTGGTGAAACTCATCGTTGTTGGGGCCGCCCTTGTTGTCCTTTCTTCGTGTGCGGCTGAGAAAGAGGTCACCCGGTATTCGCCGCCTCCTGCGGAGCCTCCGCCCCGGATGGCGGTACCAGAGCCTGTAGCGCCTGCAGCGCCTGCGCCTAAGATGAAGGCCTCCCTGCAGTGCCTGGAGGACACAAGAAAAGTCTATAACCGCTGCGGCATAGATGTCCTTCCTTTTCTCCGGGCGGTTTTCTACGACATCGACGGCGACGGCGAAGAGGAGATGACAGTCGGCGGCAAGGAAGGGACACTCCGGCTTTTTAAGAATTACGGCACCGCCATGCACCCTGAATGGAGGGTCGTGGAAGATTATTTCAAGGGAATATCTGCAGGTGCCTTTTCCTCTCCCGCAATCGGCGACATAGATAATGACGGAAAGCCGGAAGTGATAGTCGGGACCGGAGGTTTTTCTTCAGATTCAGGCAGGGTCCTTATCTTCAGGAATACCGGGACCGTTTCCGGGCCTGAATGGGAAAGGGCGGATACGGCGGAGTTAAGGGTCGGCAACGACGCTGCCCCGACCCTCCTTCAGACTGACAATAAAGGCAGGCCGGACCTTGTCGTGGGCAATTCCGAAGGCAGACTCCTTCTATTCAGAAACGCCTCAAAAGAGGGGAAGATAGTATTTACAAAAGATCGCGGATTTCTTGGCGGGGTGCGTCTGGGGATGTATGCGGTGCCCGCAGCAGCCAGGGCAGGGGGCAGAGACGTTATTATCGCAGGCAACGATATGGGAAAACTGTATATCCTTGAAAAGGCGAATGGAAAGAACGGCGTCTGGACCCGGACCATTCTGAAGATATCGACAGACGGCTTTGCCTCGCCCGCCCTGATCAGGACACCGGACGCGAAAGGCCATGACCTGATTGTCTCAGATGGGGACGGACAGATTCATTATTACAGGAATAAAAAAGGAAATTTTCGGGAATGGGAAGCCTCTCCAGGACCCTTTGCCGGCCGCATAGTCCCAGGCCCCGCATGCGCCCCCGCAGTGACGGACAACGGTGCGGGGAGGGTCATCACTATTGGAAACATCCATGGTGAGATAAAGCTGTTTGTCCAGGACGCCTCGGGGGCGGACCTGCCGGTAGAAAGACGCGGCTTTTTCAACGGTGTCAGACTCTCGGGCTTTTCGAAGGGGGTCCTTACCGAATGGCAGGGGAAGAACATGCTTATCACGGGGCAGCAGGACGGCGTGCTGAGGGCATTTCTGAATTCGGGGAGTATCGAGAGGCCTGCCTGGAACGAACTGAAGAATTTCTTCCACGGAATCCCGAAGATGATGCATGCATCTCCCGCCGTATTCGATCTCGAAGGCGACGGGAAATGGGAATTGATTGTGGGAGATGCAAAGGGGAGCGTTCGCGGGTTCCACTATGAAATAGGACGTGGCGAGATGCCGCAATGGGAGGAGATAAAGGGGATCTTCGATGAGGTGAAAGTCGGGGGATATGCTTCCCCTTCGCTTTTCAGGGAGGGAAACAGGCTCTCTCTTCTCGTGGGCGAGCAGGATGGAAGGATACGCGTATTTGACGCCGGCACAGGCGAAAATATGCTTTCCATGTTCCATAAGGACGGTTTTCTCGGGGACATCCGCGTGAAAAACCACAGCTCTCCTTCCGCAATAGCGAAGGAAGGTTTCGTAGAGGTGGCGGTCGGGGATTATGACGGCAACCTCAAGCATTACTCATGCAATATGGTCTCTGTCGAGCTGAAGTAGGCCCATTCAGTTAACGTGATATCCCTTGCGGTCTTGCCCCGGGGAATATCAATGCATTCTTAACTCTTTTATGATTAATATAAAGTATGGATGTGGAAAAAGAGCCGAACGTTGTTCTTTATACGGCGCCCAACTGAAGCGACTGTCATGCACTGAAAGATTTTCTTTCGGCCAAAGGGGTTAAGTTTACGCACAAGGATGTCGGGACTGATAAATCGGCCAGGGAAGAGCTTATCGCAAGACACGGCAGGATGGCAACCCCGACGCTCGTGATCGACGGACGGGTATTTTTGGGCTTCAGACAGAACAGGGAAGAGATCGAGAAGATGGTCGACCAGATCGTGAGAGGAAAATGATGAGCGAAAAGTCGGAAACAATCGGCAGGATAGACCTTCCGGTAACCGGTATGTCCTGCGCCTCCTGCGCGGCACATATCCAGGAGGGCCTGTCGGCGCTCGACGGCGTTCAGAGCGCCTCGGTAAATTTTGCCGCTGAAAAGGCGACGGTCGTCTATGATAAATCAAAGGTAACGGTGGACAGCTTCGTCAATGTAGTTAAGGACCTCGGGTATGGTGTATCGGTCTCAAAGATCATGCTCCCGATCAAAGGCATGTCCTGCGCCTCCTGTGTTGAGACTGTGCAGCGGACCTTGAATTCTCTCGACGGAGTTATTACGGCATCTGTAAATTTCGCGACCGAGCAGGCTGCTATAGAATACTTTCCCTCCCAGGTCGGGGTGAGGGATTTCAAGAAGGCGATCAAGGACGCAGGGTACGACATCGTCGAGCCCGAGATAGGCGAGGATGTCGTAGAAAAGGAGCAGAGGGAAAGAGAGGGCGCATACCGGGCCTTGAGGACAAAGGTGATCACCGGTGGTCTCCTCACGGTCCCTTTGTTGGTACTCATGCAGTGGGACCATATCGGACTATCACGTCTGGTCAGTTTGTCTCATCAGGCGAACTTTCTCCTTCAGTTCGTCATCGAAACCCCCATACAGTTCTGGATAGGGTGGCAGTTCTATACCGGCGCTTTTTCAGCCGCCCGTCACAGGACGACGAATATGAATACGCTTATCGCGGTCGGCACTTCTTCCGCCTATATCTATAGCGTTATCGCGACCTTTTTCCCTTCGGTGTTTGAGATTAAGGGCTATTCCGCCGGCGTTTATTACGACACCGCCGCTACGATAGTCGTCCTTATCCTTTTGGGCAGGCTCTTTGAGGCGAGGGCAAAGGGACAGACCTCGGAGGCGATCAAGAAGCTGATGGGCCTCCAGGCGAAAACAGCACGGGTCGTAAGAGACGCAGGTGAAGTCGATATCCCGATTGAAGAGGTCGAGATCGGGGATATTGTGGTCGTAAGGCCCGGCGAAAAGATCCCTGTGGACGGCGTGATCAAAGAAGGGTACTCTTCTTTGGATGAGTCGATGGTGACTGGCGAGTCGATGCCTGTCGAAAAGGGGGCAGGGGACAGTGTCATCGGCGCGACGATAAACAAGACCGGGACCTTTAAGTTCGAGGCGACAAAAGTCGGACGTGACACGATGCTCGCACATATCATCGAGATGGTCCAGACCGCCCAGGGATCGAAACCCCCTATCGCGCGCCTTGCAGACCTGATCGCCTCGTATTTTGTGCCGGCGGTCATGGCCGTCGCCTCACTCACCTTTGTCGCATGGTACTTCTTCGGCCCCGAGCCTTCTTTCACCTATGCGATGCTCAATTTTATCGCGGTCCTTATTATAGCGTGTCCCTGTGCGCTGGGCCTTGCGACCCCGACCTCCATCATGGTGGGGACCGGGAAGGGCGCGGAAAACGGGGTGCTGATCAGAAGCGGCGAGGCGCTCGAAACCGCCCATAGGATCACCACCGTTGTATTCGATAAGACAGGCACCCTGACAAAGGGGGAACCTGAAGTCACCGACATTGTCGAGGGCGGACTGGGTCATAGCGATATCCTCTACTATGCGGCGTCGGCCGAAAAGGGATCTGAGCATCCGCTTGGAGAGGCCATCATAAATAAGGCGAGAGCAGGCAATATCGAGGTCAAGGGACCGGAGGCGTTCCAGGCTGTGCCGGGCCACGGCATAAGGGCGACCGTAGACGGAAAGGCCGTGCTTCTCGGCAATGAGAGGTTCATGGAAGAGGAAGATATAGATATCACCGGCCTTAAACAGAAGGCGGCCGGTCTTTCGGAGGAGGGAAAGACGCCGATGTACGTCGCTGTGGACGGCAAGGCTGCAGGCATCGTGGCGGTCGCAGATTCTCTTAAAGACGATTCCATTGATGCGGTGAAGTCGCTCCACGCCCTCGGCATGGAGGTCGTGATGATGACCGGCGACAACAGGCGCACAGGCGAGGCGATCGCGCGGCAGGCCGGCATCGACAGGGTGCTCGCCGAGGTCCTTCCCGAGGGCAAGGCAGGCGAGGTGAAGCAGCTCCAGTCCGAGTCGAAGGTGGTGGCCATGGTAGGGGACGGGATAAACGATGCCCCTGCCCTTGCGCAGGCGGATGTGGGCATTGCGATAGGCACGGGCACGGATGTTGCCATGGAGGCCGCGGACATCACCCTTATCGGCGGCAAACTCAAAGGGGTCGTTACTGCTATAGCCCTCTCAAAGGCCACGCTGAGGAACATCAAACAGAACCTCTTCTGGGCGTTCGCATATAATGTTGTCCTCATACCTGTTGCGGCCGGGGTGCTCTTCCCATTTTTCGGGATACTTTTAAATCCGATGCTTGCGGCCGGGGCGATGGGGTTTTCTTCGGTAACGGTAGTCACGAACGCCCTGAGACTTAAAAGATTCAGGGCGGCATAATCATCTTTCGGGGCTGAAGCCGCCGGAGTTCAGCTATTATTTCTTCCTGCTCTCCTTCATCGCCGTCTTCCTTGCTTCGTCGATTACCTGCAATAGCGGTACGCCGCTTTTCTTAGCTATCGCTTTACAGTCCTCGTATTCCGGCGAATATTTTCTGATATCTCCTAAGGAAGAGATTTTTATACCGACCTTGCCGTGTTTTGTCCTCACCTGCCGGGAGTATCTCTCCATTGTGACCCTCGACGCCTCGTAATATCTGACGCCTATGCTTGTCGTTTCCCGGAGTATAAGATGTATCAGGTCGTTTCGCACCGACTTATTGCACAGCACGCTCAGTTTCACGCCGGGCCTCATTTTCTTCATGACCCTCTGGGTCAAAGAGACATCGAGGGCGCCTTCCCTGAAAAGCAGATCGACTAGATATCCGTACACCTGGGGGTTCATATCATCGATATTTGTCTCTATGACCGTTACAGAGTCGTGAGACATTTCCCTATGGAAATCACCTATGAATATCCTTAGGACATTGGGTCTGTCTTTGAGGTCTCTGCTGCCGGCGCCTGTCCCTGTTCTCTCGGGCATAAAAAAAGGCAAAGCACCGAAACCTTTGGCTAAGGACTTCAGTATCGCCGCCCCTGTCGGCGTCGTAAATTCGAATGGAGCGCCGGAGGAATAAACAGGAACGCCCTTGAGCAGAGCGATTGTCGCAGGCGCAGGCACCGGCAACAGGCCGTGCGCCGCAGTCACATGTCCTCCGCCGAGGTTTACAGGTGAAGAATAAACCGCCTCCACCCCAAAATAATCGAGGCCTATCAATGTCCCGAAAACATCCACGATGCAATCGACCGCCCCGAGTTCATGAAGGTGTACATCCCTGGATGGTTTGCCGTGGACGCCGGCCTCGGCCTTGAAGAGCCTCTCGAAGATCCCCATCCCCTGCTTCCTGATGTTGTCGGAAAGAGAAGATCTCTTAATTATCCTTTCTATATCTTTCCACTTCCGGCCCCATGCCTGCCCATCGCCTTTACCTGTCAGTACTACATCAACCTTTGTGCAGGAAAGGGACGCACGTTTCGCTTTTCTTGCAGAGAGAGTATAACCGGTGACAGGCAGCTTCTTCAGTCCCTGCTCGATTTTTTTCAGAGGTATGCCGGCGTCCACGAGCGCACCGAGACACATATCGCCGCTTATGCCTGAAAAACAATCAAAATACGCTATCTTCAACTGTTGCCCCGGTAATCAGTAATTCGTAGATCATATCCCATCAAATATATCATACCCTGAATTGTTATTCCTCAAATCGTACAATGCTTTCTTTAAAGAGGACCCGGGTCTCCCTTATAAAAGACCTTGAATCACAACAGGTTGATTCTATTATAAATTTAGATTGGCATTTCTTTTGTATAATTTTTTGAAAGAGAGGATGAAAATCGATGGTGATACGGATGTGGCAGAGCTATAATAACTTAGATACTGTTGATGCAATGTTTGTATTGCGAGACCGTGGGTCCTGTGAATTAGGACCTACCGTTACAGTGGACGGAAAACCAAAGAGAAAAAGGAGAATACGATGATGACCTGGAAGAAGGTATTTCTGGCTTTGATTTTATTGTTATTGCCTCTATATTCCCAGGCGGCAGTTTTGGGGGATATGCGCATAAGTTACACGGAAGGCGATGTCCAGATCAAGACGCCCGACACCGATGACTGGGGCGCGGCGTTGATAAACGGACCACTTATGGAAGGTGACCAGGTCTGGGTGCCCGAAGGCGGGAGGGTCGAACTACAGCTTAATACCGGGACGTACATAAGGCTCGACCAAAATTCAGCGCTCCAGATACTTTCGCTGGATAAAGACTCTACCCAGTTTAATGTCTCTCAGGGGCATGCATATATTTATTTTAGCGCCCCCAAGGGTAGAGTCATTCAGGTCGACACCCCTGATGTGTCGGTCCGCGCCTTCGACAAGGCGGTTTTCAGGGTCGATATGTCCGACGAATACCAGTATACGGATATATCTGTATATAGAGGATATGTCGAAGCGGAGAACGAGGCCGGGAAGACAAGGGTAGATGCCGACCAGATGGTCTCGATAGGCCAGAACACCGATGCTGAGGTGGCCCCTATGGGCCCCGCGGACGAGTGGGAGAAGTGGAACAAGTCGCGCAATGACAGGATACGTGCCAAAAAGGGCGCGAGTTCGCGTTATCTTCCACCCGAGCTCAGTGCTTATTCCAATGATTTCGACACCGGAGGCAGGTGGGTCGATGTCCCCGAATACGGACATGTCTGGACGCCTACAATCTCTGTCGGTGTGAGTTGGGCCCCTTACAGAGAGGGCAGGTGGATGTGGAGGGGCGGCGATTATATATGGGTGTCGTCTGATCCGTGGGGATGGGCGCCCTATCATTATGGCAGGTGGGCCTTTGTGGCGAGTGTGGGCTGGTTGTGGGTACCGCCTGTCAGAGGTGATGTATACTGGGGCCCGGGGTATGTCGGCTGGGTAAATACAGGGGATTACGTGGCATGGGTCCCGCTTGCTCCGGGAGAACTCTATTACGGACGCGGATATCACGGCAGGCACAGTGTGAACGTCACCAACATAAATATCAACCAGGTCAGTGTCACCAATGTATATAAGAACGTCTATATAAATAATGGGGTGACGGTGGTCAACCGTAACACCTTTGCAACCGCCTCGCCAAGGATGGTCAATGTCAACAAGAACGTCATACAGCAGCAGCTTTTTGTAAGAAAGAATATCAGCGTCGGCGCGCCTGCGATAAAGCCCACGAGGGAGAGCTATTTTGCATCCGCAAAGCATATATCACCTGCCAAGCTCCCGCCCCAGCCCGTCAGAAACATGCAGGTGACGCAACTTAAGCAGTCGCGTCCGTTTATGAAAGATCCCGGGAAATCGGTCTTTAACCCGGCTGTTAAAGCTAAACCCCTGCCGTTGAGCAAAGTCAACACGCCGAGGACGCCAGGCAAGATAAAACCTGCGATAAAGTCTTTTCAGCCTGCAACGCGGGGGACTACAGGAGTTTCCGGCGGTCTGGCGCCGAGAGGGGAAAAGGGCCAGATCAAATCTCCTGAGAAGAAAGTAACCCCTGAGGGAGGCCCTGCGCCTAAGGTGGAGAAGCGTGAGATCAAACCGTTGGAGAGGAAAGCGGTGACGCCTGAAGGAGGCCCTGCGCCTAAGGTGGAGAAGCGTGAGATCAAACCGTTGGAGAGGAAA
>Ga0316628_100001823_pt1 | contig 15333 bp, 13 predicted proteins | sample OWC_Aug_M2_C1_D5_FD_207648 | JGI IMG/M metagenome (GOLD analysis project Ga0316628, IMG submission 207648) | Wetland soil microbial communities from Old Woman Creek delta, Ohio, United States - OWC_Aug_M2_C1_D5_C | ecosystem: Environmental > Terrestrial > Soil > Wetlands | place: USA: Ohio... | reverse complement strand
CACCGGCAAGAATTGTAGACGTTTCGAGTGGACTACTAAGACCACAGAATTTAACTAGTCTAATGAGCTCGTGAGCAGCTTGCTCAAAGAAATCCTCATAGAATACAAAAATTCGTGGACATCCTACCGTGTCCCGAATCGCGCTTCGCGTGTATCGGTACCAAAGATAGAGAGACCTTTGCATTGGCATTGCATCTCGCCTTGCTAATGAACGGGCAACTTCGAGTGGATTCCTGAGACATACAATGAATCGCAAAGTTGGGCACAGCTTTCTCCAAAACGGAATAACCAAAGCCGTTCGAGGATCTTTCCATCCCCAGGGGTATCCTTGATTGAACGTAGCGAATAAGCACGCCGCCTCGTAAAAAACTGGTTCTAACCGCGGATCATTTTCCCACGCTCGGGGCAAATCAGGTGGATCATCCGAACTTCCACCGAAAATCGAAAGTATTGTATTGTTGATTTCGATAAAACGCTTATGTTCAAAGTGCCCCTCCGGATTTCCCTGATCCGGTCCGAGGAGCCACTCTTTCGGACCCAGGTACACACCGCAAAGGCTCGACAGGTGTGCAACCATCGACGTTCCGCTCCGGTGCATTCCAACAATACAGATAGGTCCTTTGTTCGCAAGGTCTGCAGTCATCGCCTTGTATCTCGGAATGATTTGATCAGACTTCAAGTTTAAATATCAATGGTTGCGTTACGTTAATCGACTGGACCATCGGTCGGAGCGATTTCGTAGAAAGCGCATTTAATGATTCCAAGAACGGTAAACGTCGAAAGCCAGTGTAAACCTCGATATAAATTTCATGGTCTTTGGAAATGAAACATGAGAGTGATTGACGACTACATGGCAACACTCACCGAATTATATCAGCGTCATAATAACTTTCGCTAGAACTATCTGTCATTGTTCAATGAAAAGTGACAAATTTAGAGGATCTCCTTATAATAGTTAGGCCATGATCCCGACTGCGCCCGTAAGTATAGTCATACCGTGCTTCAATTATGGCCGGTTCCTTTCAGAATGCTTAGCCAGCATTGCTAACCAGACAGTTAAGCCACTCGAAACTTTGATTATTAACGACGGCTCCACCGATCCAGAGACCCTGAAAATTTTTCAAAACATAGCGCGCTCTGGCCTACGAATTATAGACCAGAACAATCGTGGACTTGGCGGTGCTCGTAATACTGGTATTCGCAATTCGAACGGAAAGTATATCTACTTTTTGGATGCAGATGATGTGATGTTTCCCGAATGTTTAGAGATCCTTGTCTCTCTTATGGAGCAAGACGAGGATGCCGTTGCCGCCTGCAGCGGCATGCGATTTAGGGGGGGAAGAGATGATGGGAAAGATTGGCTTCCAACGTATGATCCTTACCGGATCCTCGTTGAGAACTTGTGGCCAGCTAGTATTCTTTTACGAAAGCAGGCCGCTGAGGTTTACGGTCTATGGTATGATGACACTATGCGATGCCACGGATATGAGGATTGGGACCTTAATATCCGGCTTACGAAAACAAAAAGACCCATTAAGGTCATTCGCGAGCCGCTTTACCATTACCGTGTTCATGGAAAATCCTTGCTGACGGAATCGCGACATCACCACGCAGAAATCCTGACCTATTTCCGTCAAAAGCATAATGATCTTTTTGCACCGTCAAATCTACTAGAGGTCAAGCGTCGTCATGCGCCCGGGTTGGTCATCCACTCTCATCTTGAAGATGAGGCCCATATAAGAGCTTGGCTGAGAACACAAACATTTTCCGACTGGACCGTAGCAACACATAACGACAATTTCGAACACGCTTATCACTTCGTTCATTCAGGGACTAGTGCATTGCAGCAGTTGCCACCGGAAGCAATCGAATGCGCTATGATGGCATTGGAATCAAGCTATTCCGAAAACGGTTGCATAATTGCTTTAAGACCAAGTACCCTCGCTTCTGCATCGGGTCGCTCCGAGCAACTGAAATCTTGTCAGCCCATCGCCTTTATCACCAGGTCGAGAGAGCAAACGGCCGGTGTAAGTACCATGAACCAACTGAACATCAGTAATCACGTGCTCCCCTGTAATGAGCAACGGTTGGGTTTGGGACTCGCAAAGTTCAGTTTGCTGAACGCAAATGGGTTGAACTTCGTCGACTCGCTAGCTCTTCGCAAACGCCTAAGCCTAGGTATAAGAAGGGTTTTCGGTCCAAGCATACAAGCTTTTTGCGTCCGGCTGTATGACCGACTTTACTACAACATCTTATTTTCGGACTCGGCAATCACCCTTAGGCAAAAATTGGCGGGTTTGTTAGGTGCCGACACTGAGCGTATTGGGTCTAAACTTATTTACGGCTTGTTTTTAGCAGATTCGCAAAGTATCAGCGATGTTTTTTCCCGTCATGCCTCCGTTTCGAAAGAGACTTATCCTGCCCCGCTTTTCATTCGACCGGTAAACACACAAACACAGAAAACAAATCTGCTTATCGCAACTGCCTGGCTGAATGAGGGCGGCGTCGAACAGGAGATTCTTGACTTGTGTCGTCACTTGGACCAGACCCGTTTCCAGACAACTATAGTGACCACGAGACGATCCTCTCACCCTTGGGAAGACTTGGCGCGGCAATCGGGAGCAAATGTATACCACCTGGCAGATTTTTTAACCCGACTAACCATTCCCTATGGTCTTGCCCATCTGCTTTTGAACCTTAACACAGACGTTTTCCACATCGTACACTCGAGCGTGGCTTACGAAGCGGTGAGAACCATCAAGAGGTTTCTTCCTCATTTATCAATATCGGATCGCAACGTTACACGTGGAGCTAATTTTCCCAAGATCTCAGCGACAATCGGCGGAACGTATCTGGACGTAAGAACAGTCGGACATAAGAAGTTAGCTGATTACATGTCTAGAGAATTCGGCCTGGCGTCGGAAGTCATACCAGTTATCTACGCCGGTACAGACAGTAAACAGGTAAGCCGCATTCTCACGCAACAAAAGGGACAACTTCAGAGGATTTGTAACGTGCCTTTGGGCACGCCGATGGTGATATTCATCGGCCGAATGAGCGTTGAGAAACGGCCAGACATTTTCGTTGAATCCGTGGCAAGGATCTTTGAAATAAGTCCTGAATGCAATGCCCGGTTCGCGATGCTCGGTGATGGCGAGATGCGAGGATCAATAGAAACGATAGTTCGCAAGCTCCGATTGGAGTCACGGATACACCTCCTTGGTTCTCGCTGTGATGCAAAGGATTTGCTTGCAGATGCTACCCTTATGATGATGACTTCGGCCTACGAAGGATTGGCGCTGGTATCGTACGAAGCGATGGCCCTCGGAGTACCACAGATCTTTGCCGATGTCGGCGGCCAGCGTGAGCTGATTACACCTGAGACTGGCATTCTGGTCAAAAATGGCCCGGGAGAAATCACGCGTTATGCTCGTGCTTGCCTCGAGTTGCTGTCCGATCCCGAACGACGAGCGCGCATGGCGGCCGCTGGGAAAGACAGAATCAAGAACTATTTCTCGGCTGAGAACGCGGTTAAGCAGTATGCCGAAATTTTCGAACAAATGGCCGCGCTCAGCCGAAAACGGGCAGCAGAAATCCCGCACCTGAGACCTCCGCATATCAACCCCTTGCACGAGTTGTACTGACGGGATGGCAACGGCTACTCACGATTCTATAGACGTCGTCATTCCGGCGCGCGGGCCGGTGCCATGGTTGGCTATTGCCCTGCAAAGCCTGGCCGCGCAAACGCTTCCATCAATCTCCATTACAGTCGTTGACGACGGGCTCGAAAGTCCCGCAACGGTTCGCAATCTGGGAGATCAACTCTTTAGCGCCCGGTTTCAATTGCTGAACAATCCGGGGCGTGGCATTTCCTCCGCTTTAAACTCAGCCATCCAACAAAGTCGCGCCGACTGGATCGCGCGGATGGATGCCGACGATGTGGCTCATCCGGATCGACTCGAGCGGCAACTCGTCTTTCTGTCAAATCAGCCTGAGCGGGTACTCGCTTGTGGTACCCAGGTCCGTTTCATCAACGCGCGCGGCAAGGTCTTGGGGAAATCGCGCCTACCCCAGGACTGGTCACAAATCAGCGCCCAGATTTACTCGCGAACTTGTTTTGTTCACTCGTCCATGGTCTTTCGCAGAGAGGCCTTGCTCGCCACCCCCTATCGACCCTGCATGGATGGCGCGGAAGATGTCGATTTGGTTCTTCGGCTCGCGGAAAAAGGTCGGCTGCTTAATCTGGACGGGCCTTTACTCGATTATCGCTTGCACACGACTCAAGAGAGTTTTAGCGATCGGGCCCGAGCGACAGCGATCCAAGAACTCGCCTTTCGCTTGGCGCTGAGCAGGCAAAAGAGAAATGTCGATCCGCTTGACCAAGCCGGCGACTTGGCGGAACGATTTATCCGCTGGCGCCTGTCGGATCCGGCTTATATTCGGGCGCGGACTTTTCTCACGGCGCTTCGCTACGCCAAGACCTATCTGGCCGGCATGGACATCCACGGATTTATCCAAATGGCTTCAATGAGTCTTAAATCATTTCCGACCACTTGGTCGTCGTTGAACATAGCTTGGCAAGTTGCCCGCAGAGCAGGCGCCGCGTTGCTAAGCCAGACGACCCCCTTTGGGGAGCTAAACGCGCCGTAACTGACGGAGCAACATGCGCATTCTGGTTTTAACGAAACGCCAGTATATGGGCAAAGACCTGCTGGACGACCGCTTTGGCAGGTTCCGCGAGCTACCCCTGGAGCTTGCGCGGCTCGGCCACACGGTCAGCGGCATAACATTCAGCTACCGCTATAGAGTCGAAGGCGCGTTTAGCGATGTAACAGAATCAGGCGACGCCGGAATAACTTGGCATTCCGTGAATCTGCGCAATGATTTTCGTCCGGGCATCAAGAGATATGTCCGGTACGCCCGCGCCATCATGCAAAATTTTCAGCCGAATATTGTCTGGGCTTGCTCCGACGCCTACCATGCCATCTTCGGCTACGGGCTCGCCCGACAGTTCCAAACAAAATGCGTCATCGACTTGTATGACAACTTCGAAGCCTTTAAGGCCAGCCGAATACCAGGCGTCCTGACTCTGTTCAGGAAATCGGTGCGACAAGCCGATGGCGTAACATGCTTCAGCACGAGGTTAGCCGATTACGTAGCGATGGCCTATCCGCGCTCTTTCCCGACCACTGTGATCGAGAATGGGGTTCGTACGGACTTGTTTTACCATCACGATCGGACCGACAGCAGGCGGGCTCTTGGACTGCCGAAAAACGCCAAAATCATCGGCACGGCGGGCGCGCTCGATCGCAGCCGCGGCATCGATACGTTGTTTCGCGCTTTTGATATGCTGGCTGCGGATGATAGCCAAATCCATTTAGCCCTTGCGGGCCCGCGCAAGCGCGGTTTGCGCTTTCCCAAGGGCCTTCGGGTTCATGACTTTCAGAATTTACCTCATGAGAAAGTCGGCGCCTTTATCAACGCCCTGGACCTGGCCGTGATCTGTTACCGTGACTCGGCGCAAGGCCGCTACAGCTTTCCGCAAAAAGCGTACGAGATTCTAGCCTGTCAGACGCCTTTCGTGGCTGCAGCAGTGGGCAGCATGAAGGATTTGCTCAAGCCGTACCCGGCGGCTCTGTTTGAACCGGAAGATCCGGCAAGCTTGGCGTCCGCGATTCGCTCTCAGCTCCAGAATCCCGCACCGATCGACATAAGAGTTCCGACCTGGCGTCAATCCGCAGAACGTTTAGGAAGCTTTTTTCAAGAAGTTTTAGATGATGAGAACCGCCATTGAGGTCGCCGCAAACCGTACGGCTACGATTCTGATCCTACGTCCAGACCCAGAGCCTGCTCATAGCTCGCAATAATTTTCGGCCAGGCGAATTTTTCTTGCACCCAATTCGAGCCGTATCGGCCAAGCGCTCTCCGCAGCTCATCGTTTTTTAGCAATGCGATCAATGCCTTGGTCAGCTCGTCGTAATCGCCCGGCGCCACCAAGATTCCCCCTTTTCCATGCTCGACGGCGTCGGGAATGCCGCCAACCCGGGTTGCGACCGCCGGCTTTGCCGCGGCGGCCGCTTCCAGTAGAACGATACCAAAACCTTCAACGTCCTCTTTTGAAGCCAGCGCCGGAAGCACGACAACATCAGCCATTTGATAGAGCGCCACCACTTGCTCGTCGCTGACTGCGCCAAGCAACCGCACATGATTTTGCAAGCGCAATTGCGCGATCGCGTCCTTGATTCCGGTGAGCACATCATCACGGTGAGCGAGAGATTCCAGCGGATTGTCTCCCACGATTGCCAAACAGGCTGCCGGGATTTCGCGGCTGACATGCACAAACGACTTTTCAATGAACTCCTTAACGCCCTTGCGCTTGGCGAGCCGACCGACGAACAATATAATTTGTTTTGTGTCGAAGCCGAGCTTACTTCTAACACCATCGACGTCTTGCGAGGCGGCAAACCGCTGCGCATCGATCCCGGGGGATATCACGGTCACGTGATCCTCCGGGACTCCGGCGCTTCTTGCCAGTGCGGCGGTATAGGTGCTGTTGGCGATAATGCGTTCGCAGTGTCTTAACCAGCGCACACATAGAAATTGATAAAGAGCGTTAGCGTAGATGATGTCCAGACCGTGGGTCTGGACAACCGCTTTTCGACCAAAAAGCCGAGCGAGAGTCAAGACCACCGGCGCAACCAACGCGCTCCCGCCAAACACAACTGTTTGCTCACGATCGCGATGAAGCAGCCATGCGCCGCGCCAGATTGCGTAGAGCGCGAACGGGATCAAACCGGGGCAGGGCGCGCGGAAAATATTGTTGTGGTCGGAGTCTCGGGTCCGTGCGTGCGTCGTAATAACCTTAACCGGATGTCTCTCCCTGAGCCCAGTGACAAAATGGCTGATGACGTTTTCAATGCCTCCGCGCCGGGGCGGAAAGTTCCAAGTGATCACCAGAATGCCCATTTGTAGGTTTTGCTATCGCGATTTACGGTGATGGTACTCTCGGGAGCGCCCTTAGTTGCGAGGCGGCCCGACGTAATGTATCACGTTCGCTTTCGGGCGAATAGGCGGCGGAGAGACCTCACTCTTCTTTCCGCTCCAACCAGGTCTTAGGCGTGGCGTGCTGTCGTTCCATCCTCAAAGCCGCGATCTGCTCGGAAACCAGACCGAGCATAAAGATGATAACAGCCGTAGTCCACATGAAAACCGACATATTGGTGAATCGACCCTGGGTCAGATAGGTGTGTAAGTAATTAACCGAACCAGCCAAGAAAAAGAAAAGGCTTACCGGTAGAAAAACGCGGAACGGCGAGAACAGGGTAGCAATTTTGCTGATGATCAATAAGAAGCGGATGCCATCGGTGACCAGGCTGATTTTACTCTGCCCGCTCCGGTAGAGCGTCTGGATCGGAACGTACTTGATCGATAGACCCGAACGCAAGAAAGCCAGCGTCAGCGTTGTCGGATAAGAAAATGTATTGGGCAACAAGTCGATAAAGCGCAACGCGTCGAGCCGAGCGAGTACCCGGAACCCAGACGTGAGGTCCTTCACGGGAAATTGTGTAACGTAGGAGGCCAAAAGGTTGTAGACGAGGTTCGCAAGGTTGCGGTGAAGACGCAGTTTTGAGCCTTTGGCCCGCGCCCCAACCACCATGTGGTACCGATCGGCTTCCGCGAGCAGCTTGGGAATGTCCTCGGGTTTATGCTGGCCGTCTCCATCCATGAAAACAAGCAGCCGACCACGGGCTGCCCTGATTCCGGTTTTGATCGCCGCGCCGTTGCCAATGTTGTAAGGGTGGCGCGCCACATTGGCGCCAGCGGCTAGGGCGACATCGGCGCTGCCGTCCGTGGAGCCATCGTCGACGACGATGATTTCGGCGGAGGGCAGTCGTAGGGCGTCAATCTGGCCGATCAGAGGCGAGAGATTCTCCGCCTCATTGAAGACAGGGATCACTATCGAGAGTTGATATCGATCACCCATCGAGCTGATATAACGCGTAACCCCGATCTCGGAATCGGGCGTGCAGGCGTTCGGCGACAAAGCGGTTCCACAGAATGTGCTGGTTGGGGCTGAGGTTGTTATCCAGAAAACGCACTAACAGACCTTCACGGACCATCAGGTGGGTGATTCCTTTTCTTTCCAGCGTTTCCCCTATTTCGGATGAATCCCGGGCCGACTGGATCGCGCTTACGAGCAACCCCGGCAATTCGCCGCCGTCATGAATATAGTCACGGTCGCAATAATACGCTCTCCGGCCGATAAAGAGAAGGTAAATTTTTGCCGTCAACGGCAACTCGTGATTGATGTAGTAAAAGGTGGAGTATTCAGGAACAAGCCGCGTCAGGTAAGCGTCGCGGCTTTCCCGCCCCGCCAAGTAGCCGAGCGGCCCCACGGCTTGGAAATAGCGCCCCAGGTAAAACCCGTGCAGTAAAGCAAAAAAAACCAAAATCGCAAAAAGATAGCGGGGACGTTTGATGCGCAAATACACGTTGAAGACCCCGTAAATCATCAAGGCCACCAGCGGCGGCACAATCGGGAGCACGTAGCGCGCCCGCATATCCACGAGAAAGAGCGCAAAAGCCAAATAGAGAAGCGCAAAGGCCGCCAGCAGTTTTTTCTCTTCACGCCATTTACCCTTAAACGCCCACGGCAGAAACAGGATCAAAATCGGACTCAAAACACCGTCGAAGTATTGCGGGTTATCGTCACGGCCTGAAAAGAACAAGCGCAGGGGCAACGCGGCCATTTGCCACCAGCTTTCGCCGTAAAGCAATTCCCGTTTGGCAAAAATCCCCAGACCGCCGAAAGTGACGGCGCCCTGGGCGTCTCCCGTATTGTGACCCGGGAAAAAACCCGCGAGCAAAGGAAAAAAGGGATTGCCCGTTTGCCACCAGTTCTTCGCCAGCCACGGCGCAACCGGCAACGCAGCCATCACAATAAAAAGAAACATCTGTCGCGCGATTTTGCCGACACTTCTCTGCGGCGCGCCAGCCAGGACAAAAGCCATTAGAAAAAACAGTATCAAGGCAGCCAGAAAACCATTTGGCTTCGTGGATGCCGCGAATCCCATCGACGTGCCGGCGAGCGCAAGCCAGCTCGAAGCGGTTTGGTCTTCGCGCCAGCGAATCAAACACAAGAGCGAAGCGGTGGAATAAAAGGTCGTGCCCAGATCGACGTAAGCCCAATGATTCAAGCGCAGCACGGCGGGAATCGATATGAAGAAAAAAAAGCCCAGCAGGCCGTAAATAAAGTTCATCCGCCGCGAGAGGTACGCGCATAGCGCGAATCCGGTAAGAAAGCCGTAAAAGCAGTGAATCAGCTTGGGCACGGAATCGTAGCCCCAGTAGACCCACGGCGTATAAAGCATATCGAGGAGCATGGGATAGTAGGAATACGGAGCCATGGAAACTTCGAAGATACGCCCGGCGCGTGCATAGAGCCGCGGAATCGCCAGGTGGTGAGTGAGCTCATCGCGGGCGGTAGGGGGGACCAGGCTCAGGAGGATCTCGGCGGCCAGAAAAATCACAATCACGCCGCCGATTCCCCGACCCAGCGAATTCGCCGCACTCAGCGTTTTTAAGAAGAGAAACAGAGAAGCCAGCGCCGCGGCGACAAAGCTTCCTGCCACAAACAGGTTCAGCCAAGCGCTGGCGACATAACCGGCCAATCCGAACAAGAGATAAATCGTCGCCGCAAGTCCCAGCACAGAGCCGATCAGGGTGGCGTGAAAAAGCAGGTGGGAAGATCGTTCCTCGATCATCAATCCGGACCACCCGACTCGACCCGCTTACCTTGTGAGGAGGTCACGTTTCCGCTATTCCTTTGAATTGCCCAGACAGGAAATAATTCGCAGTCCGTGATTTCAGGATGCGCGGCATCGCCGCCAGCGTCGGAAGAGCGCTGACCAGTCAACCGCCGCGACAGCGCGATTGCGTCACTCTTTTTTTTCGATGATGGCAACCACCGAACTGAACTTGACGCTGTCTCCGGCTTGCGCCTTGATCTCCTGCAGCAGGCCGTCGTCCGGCGCTTCGATCTCAACGTTGACTTTGTCCGTTTCGACTTCCAGCAATCCCTCGCCCTTTTTTACCGGCGCGCCCGGATCCTTTAACCAACGAAGTATTCTCACCTCGTCGCTTTCATCACTCGACCCCAAGCGGGGAATAATCACTTCTTTTTTCATTGGCTCCCTTCACAGCGATTTAGCCGCGAAGCTTTCGGAAAGCGAATTCAGCTTTAGCGTCTGACGCATGTTTTCCATGAATGCATGAACGTTCTTATAACCTGCGGGTATGTCGTACTTGACGGTTGTATAAAGATAGTGAAGCTGCGAGAAAATGGAGATGTCCGCGAGGGTCATGCGCTCGAAGATAAACTTCTTGCCGGTATAGATTTGATCCAAGGTATTGAAATGAACCGCCCATTCCTCTTCGGCCTTTTTCCGCGCCTCGGGATTTTCCGCTCGGCGCATGGCGTGGTTCGCATGAATCAGAACTTCATCCGACCAGTCCTCCAACGCCAGGCACAGCCCTTTGTTCGCCGCGCCTTCGGGATAGATGCTGGTGCCCGGATGGTCTTTTTCCAGCAACGCGGAGATAACCGTGGAGTCGATGACACAGCGGCCATTATAGTCCATGGACGGAACTTTTCTTTGGCCGGTGTACTCAATAAGCGATTTGCGCTCGTCAGCGCGCACATCCACGATGTCATAGGGGACTTTCTTTATCGCAAAAACTACCCGCACCTTTTCGCAAAACATCGAAGTCTGAGATTGAAATAATCGTATGGCCATCAGAATATCCTCCTCTTTGGTGGGTCCCAATTAACGCGGCATGACGTAGCACGGCGCGCTCTTGCCAGTAATCGTTCAACGCCAAATAATCAAATTAACGGCCCCGATTCTAAAAGGGTTTTGCCGCGCTTGCAACAAATGGCGTGACCTTTCTAGATCCAAAACCAATGCTGCGACCATGGGCGCACCCTCAACCAGCCTGTCGATCCACACCATCCGGCCCATCGCATTGCGCTTGTTGACCTACGGTGAGTTGCTCAGTATTGTGGAAACCAGTCGATTCGTATGACTTGAGAGGAACCAGCATGGCTAAATATTTACAATGCAGCGAGTGCGGCAAATTGGCTTTTTATTACGACGACTATGTGGGCACGGAAAAACCTTTTTACAGAAGGTTCATGCGCTACCCGGAAGGTGAAACGAAGTACGAGCCGCCCCGCTGTTTCAGTTGCGGGGGCGTACCGCGCTTGATTCCCGATTTCATCAAAGAAGAAAAAGCCGCCGCTAAGCACTAGCGCTCCATCAAACTTCCCCAGAGCTATTTTTCATTGGCTGCCCGCGGATTCTCATCCCGCGCAAAAAGCGCGACGACGGCCTCGCGGCAACCACGCTTTAGACCAACCCATCCTAGCGCCAAAAGAATATAGCCGAATGCGTAATAATATCTAAACTGTGGATCGGGAATAAGCAGTTGCGTTGCGAAAAGCGCAAAGAGTAAGAGCGCCTCTCCCACAGCGAACGATAAATCCGACAGCACCGCCACGGCAAAAACCGATTGCGCGGCGGTTAACAGAAGCTCTTCGACCTGCCGATCGTCCATTTGCATGGGGGAGAGTCGACCTAACGATACGGCATAGACCACGGGCAGCATGCCGATAAGCAGCGTCCACTGGTTGATCTTCGAAGAGATCAGTGTGCCGATGCTGGCTCCGGGATTGGCTCTGAGGGCGAATAAAATTGCGACGATGAACTCGGGCGATTCAGATGCCAAAGGCGCCAGCCACTGGACCAAAACGAATTCCTCAATCCCGAACCTGCGCCCGCTCGCCAACAAACCTTCCGCAAACGGCTCGGCGGCAATAAAAATCGTATAGCCTGAGAGCAGAAAAAAACCTATCGTGATCGCGCGCCGCGGGCCCGTTCCCCATCCGGCGATCGTTTCCGGGGGACCTTCCAGTTCAGGTTCCACATGAGCGGCCTGCGCGGCTCTGCGCATATAAAGAACAAATATGGCGATGAAGACCACCGCATCGAACAAATCCAGCCGGCCTTTAAGCGGAATGAAAAAAGAATACAGCGTTGCTAAGCCAAGATAGAGGACCTCTATTTTATGTCCCGGCTCGAGTTTGACAGCCCTTTGGCGTGTCTTCAGCCAAAACGCGAAGACCACCGTGGCCCAGCCGACGCCGATCAACAATCGATTCGCGCCGGTCATGTTGGCGGTGGCGAACGCTGTATAGCTTGGGTCTTTGCCGGCCATCCAAGCGAAGTACATATCTACGGCGTATTCCGGCAGCACGGCGATCAAGGCTAACAAGGCCAGCGCGAGTGCCTGCGGAATGTCTAACTGGGCGAGCTCCGCCGACCAGGAAAGCATAAACGACGCGCCAAAGATGGCCATTCCGGCGCTCAGAGCTTGCCATTCAGGCGCTAGATGAAAACCGCCGAAATGGATGATGGCCCATTGTAGACAAAGACCGACGGAGGAAGTTACCCAAAGCACGCTACTCATGCTGCCACCTAACCTGCCATGACCCTCATCAAAGTTCTGTCCGTCCCCTTTTAGCGAACTTCGTAGGGAAATGTCAAAAAAAAAGGGCGGGGTTGTTAACCCGCCCTGCGAGATGGTGGAGCCGATGGGAGTCGAACCCACGGCCTCTAGAGTGCGATTCCAAAACATAGCGCGACACTGCCCAGACCGTACACGAAAAATTAGCCAAATCAAGACATATTTCGCGGAGTGCCGTCACATGTCTGCGTTTAATAGGCATGCAACCGCACTGGTTCGCGGACAAAAGGCGGACAGTGCCGGTTTCAAAACTGGCGTTGCGCTCTTGATCGCATATCTAATGGTCTGTTCTAACCCTTGGCTTGATAAAAGTTTTTCAACCGCTGTCCGTGAATTGTCCGTCTTCTTTTCAGCAAGGAGACGGCAATGGATCAGGCTTCAAAGTGTCCCTTCTGCGGGCACGTTCGATGTGAGAATTGTAAAGAGGATAAGTGGCCAGCTTTAGCCGATGGGTGCTGTGACTGTGTAGCTCGTATTCTGAGACAAGCGCGACTGGAGGGTTTGGTATGGCCTACCGACTAAAAACCTTCCGTGTGCAGTTTGTGGCCGAGCCTGCGGCCTTTCCCACGGGTTCGCCGTGTAGATCGTCGGAGGATGTCCAACGGGTAGCGCGTGGCATCTATCAAACGCTAGACGCAGACAAAGAACATTTTCTGTTGCTTGCGATGAACAACAAGAACCGCGTCGACGGGTTCAAGGTCGTATCGACGGGAAGCCTAACCGCTTCGCTAGTGCATCCGCGTGAAGTATGGCGAGCGGCGTTGCATCTTTGCGCAGCTGCCGTCGTGTTCGTTCACAAGCACCCGAGCGGCGACCCTGCGCCTAGTCAAGAAGACCAGGAAATCACTCGGCGACTAAAGGAAACCGGCGATATGCTAGGCATTCGGGTGTTAGATCACGTCGTGCTTGGCGATGAAGGACGGTTCTTCTCGTTCAGCGATAGGGGCTTGCTGTAGCGTTTGCCTCGCTCGCGTTGTATTACGCGGGCAAGTGAGCAAACGCCGCAGAAAACGACGGCACCTTCGGTGACCTGCCCCGTACCCCACCCCCACCCCCTACCTTGCTCCGCATATCATCGGCGCGGTCGCTGGACATTTTACCAATTCTAGAGTCGGTAGGTGAATGACGATCAAACCGTGGGTTCCGCCCATCCCGAGTCCGATCTAAATCCGTTTCTGTGAGCGCCCCACGACGGCGTTCTCAATCACCCCGGCTCTCCGCGTCGGGTTCGTCCAGTGTCTTTGCAAAACAAATGGCCACGAGAACTGGCATAATCCACGGCAGTATCCACCAGGCTGGCCCACGGCTCATGTGCCACTGCTGCATGTGTCCGTAGTATCCGAATGCTCGGTGAAAGGTACTGTCCCAAAATTTTGCAAGCGAACTAAGGGCAAAACCAATGGTACTGATCACCAGCAGTGCTCTTGGCGGACCAGGAACACACAGAGCAGCAAGAGCCAATATCATGAGCGCGTAAATCAATGCGATTTCGAGCAGTCCCTCATCAAGACTTCCTCCTGGGACAGGTAACCTCCCGTCGTAGACAGTTACGGTAATATCCAAAGCAGACCATTTGGTCAGGTTTAGGATGGGTGGTTCTACGACGACCATTGTTGCGAAAAAAGTGTATATGCCTATGGCAATCACCAAAAGGGCGAGTCCTTTTCTGTTTCTGCCAAGAGGTTTCATTGGCGGCTTCGTCACGAGCACATTACGAACTCTAGGATGATAAATGATTTTGCCCGTTCAAAAAAGGCACAGCATTCGGCGTGAAGTATGATTGAATTGATCAACGGCTCGGTCGAGCCTCAGGCGCTATTGTGGTGTGCGACTCAGAAAAAAGCCGCTCGCGCCAACCGTAGCCTGCCCCGTGTCAGACCCCCTCCCCCTGCATTGCACCGCATATGGTTTTCGCCCTCGCTTGGAGTTTTTGGATTTTGGCACACTACCCACCAGGTACTGATAACGTTTGAGTAATTTGACGACTGAGAATAAAAAGGGCTAACCTAGATTCCATGATGTACATCGTTTTATCTACTGTGTTAGTTTTCGGTATCGTTGCGTTGGCAATCGCTTTTATCGCTTGGTTGAATAAACATTAAGAGGTGTGAATCAGAAAAATAAGTCTGGCACAAACCATAGCCAACCTGGCCCGTTTCCACCCCACCCCCTGCATTGCAGCGCATACAGTTCGTGCGGGCGCTTGAGGTTTTAGAGTTTGACAGCCGCAGCAGAAACCGATGGCAAGCACCACCGATCAAAGATCGGCCCGATTTGAGATAACGCGAAGGGCCTGTCTCAAGCCGTTTGTTATGCCAACCTTTACGCAATGTCGCCGATGACTATAATCCCGGCACTGACCATATGTTCATCGTTCGCGGAATGCCACGCAGTTTAGCCTGACACAGTATTGACGCCCAACGCATCATAGCGCTCCAACCATGATTCCGCATCAATATGTTCTCCCACAGTTTTGACCCCAGGCAGTTTCGTTTTGCCTTGGGGCTTAAAGTCAAGCGAGAGATGGTAGCTGGAGCTGTTGGGAAATTTGCCAGAGAAAAAGTATTGCAAGCCGGCTGCCACTTTCGTTGCTGGGAAAATGTAGACTTTTGGCTCGCGGTTCGTGACCGCAAGGTCAACGCAGCAAACAAAACGACGGTCAGCGGGAATGGCATCGTCCCGTGGCGAAGCATATTTTTTCTGTAAGACCCAGCGACGAGAATTGGATGCGCTAGATTTCACTTCTAG
>Ga0316628_100001822_pt1 | contig 15335 bp, 10 predicted proteins | sample OWC_Aug_M2_C1_D5_FD_207648 | JGI IMG/M metagenome (GOLD analysis project Ga0316628, IMG submission 207648) | Wetland soil microbial communities from Old Woman Creek delta, Ohio, United States - OWC_Aug_M2_C1_D5_C | ecosystem: Environmental > Terrestrial > Soil > Wetlands | place: USA: Ohio... | reverse complement strand
AGGCGATCACCAAGCTGACGCTGCGCACCCTGCGGCGCCGCATGGCAGCCCAGGAGGGTGTCGCCGCGCCGGCGGCACCGCCGCCCGCCGGAGGCGCCCCTCGGCCCCAGGTGGCGTTCAACCCGTCGGCGCTCACGGCCGCGGCCGCTGAGGGACTGGGGACGCCTTCATCGGCGGTCGTGCCTCCCACCCCACGCGCCCCGGCGATCCTGGAAAAGACGCTGCCAGGGACCTCGGCCGCCCCTGCGGCAGCGCGGCCGGCACCGCAAGCGGCACCTGCGCTGGCCACGGCCGCGCCCGCACCGGCACCCGCACCCGCCACTGACCACGCGAACGACACCACCGCGAAGGTGCCGGCCGCCCTCGAGGTCGAGGAGGCGCCGGTCGAGTTCGCGACCACCCCCGAGCCGGTCACGGAAGCGGTCGAGACCGAGATGCGGCACGTCAAGGTTTCTTCCTCCCTGGACATCCTCTCGGAGCTGGAGACGCTGCGGAAGTCGAGCACGTTCCGCGCCGAGCCGAAGCCCGCCAGGAACGGAACGCCCTCGCTGGACATCGACACCCTCCTCCAGAGCTCGGTGAACTCGCGCCAGGAGGTCAAGCGGCGTGTCGACGAGCGGGTGGGCAAGGCCCTCGGCCGGGCCAGCCGCTGCCTCGTCAGCATCCAGCTCGTGGACGAGGGCGGACACCCGGTGAGGGACGCCCTCCCCGTCGAGGTTGAACTCAAGCGCGGTGAACGGCTGCGCCATCTGGCGCTCACTCTCTTCGTGAACCTCCAGGGCGAATGATCCGGCGCATTCTGATCCCGTTGCTGGTCGTGGCGGCGCTCGCCGCGTGCCGTTCGGCATCGCCGCCGGCCTCCCAGGCGCAGTCCCAGGCAAAGGTTGCCGGTACCGGGACGCAGGCCGAGAAGTTGCCGGAGGACCCGCGCGCCCAGGTGGACGCGCTCCTCCTCGCCGCGCAGGACGCCGTCATCCGCGGCGAAGGGGAGGAGTTCCAGGACTGCGAGGCTGCCATCGTCCAGGCGCTCCAGAGGTCGCCCGAGGTCGCCGGCGGGACGCCCGAGGGCCAGACCTACCTCGGCGACGTGCTCGACGAGCTCGCGAGGCTTGCCGACCAGCTCGAGGACGACGAGACGCCGGGGGAGCCCCCGGAGCCGCAACCGGTGCCCGAGGCGCGGGTGGCGGCGGTGCAGGAGCAGGCGCGGGAGGCCCACTTCGACCTGCCGGTGGTCGTCAACCCGGAGGTCACCTCCCTGGTCGACTTCTACACCGGGAGGTACCGCGAGCGCTTCATCGCGGCCCTCGAGCGCGGCACCGTCTACCTGCCCTACATCCGCTCCGAGCTGTCCAAGGCCAACCTCCCCCAGGACCTCGCCTACCTGCCGCTCGTCGAAAGCGCATTCAACCCGCGCGCCCGTTCCCGCGCCAAGGCACAGGGCCTCTGGCAGTTCGTTGCCGGGACCGCACGCCTGTACGGCCTGCGCTGCGACGGCCTGGTGGACGAACGCAACGATCCCTACCTCGCCACCCAGGCGGCGGTCCGGCTCCTCTCGGACCTCTACAGCAACTTCGGCTCCTGGGAGCTCGCCCTCGCCGCCTACAACTCGGGGGCCGGCAGGGTCCAGGGGGCCGTGAAGAGGGCGAAGGGGAACACCGACTTCTGGACGGCTCGCCGCTACCTGCGGCGCGAGACGCGGAACTACGTCCCGGCGCTGTGGGCGGTGCTGGTGGCGGTGAAGAACCCGAAGACGTACGACCTGCCCGCCTTCGAGGACAAGCCGGTATGCCTGGCCAGGGTCACCATCGAGGGTGCCCTCGACATCGACGTGCTCGCCGAGCACGCGCAGCTCGACAGTGAGGATTTGGCGCAGCTCAACCCCGCCCTCTCCCGCCGCCTCACTCCGGCGAGCGGCAGCTACCAACTCGCGGTGCCGTGCGGGCGGGAGCAACAGGTCGCCGAGACGATCGCCTCGATCCCGCCCAACGAGCGGGTGCGGCGCTACCTGTACGTCGTCAAGCAGGGCGACACCCCGTCGTCGATCGCCCGCCGCTACGGCTCCACGGTGGATGCCATCCTGGCGGCGAACGGCATCCACAACCCACGCGCCCTGCGGATCGGCCAGACGCTCGTGGTCCCTCGCGCCGGGGTCCCGGAGCCGGCCCGTACGACCAGCGCGCGCAGGGGCGGCACGCAGCGGGTCGCTGCGGCCGCGCCGCAGCGCTACGTCGTGAGGCGCGGCGACACCCTTGCCGCCATCGCCCGCCGGTTCGGCACCTCCGCCCAGGAGATCCAGCGCCGCAACGGCCTGCCGGACACCACCATCAGGCCCGGCGACGTCCTAGTCCTGGCGCGCTGATTTGCCGCGCTTCTACCGCCGGATGGCGCGGATCACGATCCAGGTACCCGCGACGACGAGCGCGGCCGGCCACCAGGCGCGGACCGCCATCATGACCTCGGGCGGCACGAGGGTGAAGTGACGGACGTAGCGCCACCCCCCGGCGAAGAGCAGGACGACCGCCGGCAGAAGCGGCCACCAGTGCCTGTTCAGCTTGAGGATCAGGGCGAGAAGGTAGATTCCGAGGAAACCGGCACCCAGGCCAAAGAGCATCCAGGTGCCCGCCGGGATGCCGGCCACGCCCCGGTCGCCGAGCACCATCCCGGCCCCGAACCCCAGCAGCACCATGCCGCCCACGAGAGCGCCGTAGGAGCCGCCGGTCACCGCGATCAGCGCCAGGCAGACGCCGATCCCGAGCAGCCACGCAGGTGCGGTCTCAATGGGGACGAAGCGGGTGACCAACAGGACCGCGCCCACCACCAACAGGATCAGCCCCAGGGCCAGGTTGGGCTTCGAGCTGCGAGCCATAGAACCTCCCGAGTCGGGTCGTGTCAGGCGAGCCCGAGCAACGTCGCCACGGACAGGAAGACCGTCATGGCGATGAGCGAGCTTACCAGAACCCACGCGATGGCGTTGAACGTCCTCGAATTGACATGCTCGCCCATGATGTCACGGCGGTTTGCGAGGACGAGCATGAAGATGAGGACCACCGGAAGCAGGACTCCGTTCGCGACCTGCGAGAGGTAGAGGACCTTCAGCAGGGGGACGCCCGGCAACAGAATGGCCCCCGCGCCCAGCGCGATAAGCGCCGTGTAGATGCCGTAGAACAGGGGCGCTTCCCGGAGCTTCTTGTCGATGCCCCTCTCCCATCCCATGCCCTCACACACCGAGTACGCCGTCGAGAGCGGAAGGATCGCGGCCGCAAACAGCGACGCGTTGAGGAGGCCGAACCCGAAGAGGAGCGCCGCATAGCGGCCCGCCAGCGGTGCCAGGGCATGAGCCGCGTCGGCAGCGTCCTTGATCGGGATGCCCGCCTTGTGCAGCGTCGCCCCGCAGGCAATCAGGATGAACCAAACGACGAGCACAGCCATGAGTGTGCCGAACGCCACGTCGAGGCGCGCATCCTTGAGGTTGCGGGTCGGGATGCCCTTCTCCACGACGGCGGCTTGCTGGTAGAACTGCATCCATGGCGCAATCGTGGTCCCCACGATGCCGACCACCATCACCACGAACGGAAGGTTGGTCTCGAAACTGGGAGTCACCGTGCTGACCAGGACCTTCCCCCACTCGGGCTTGGCCATGATCCCCGAGATCACGTACGCGACGTAGAACGCAGACGCCATCAGGAACGCCTTCTCCACCACGCGGTACGTCCCCCACGTGACGAGCCACCACACGAAGACCGCCCCCACGGGCACCGAGACCAGGCGTGGCACGTGGACGATCTCGAGAGCCGCCGCCAGTCCGGCGAACTCGGCCATCGTGTTTCCCCAGTTGACCAGGAGGAGCGCCACCATGAGGTAGAAGGTCGCCTTCACTCCGAACTGCTCACGCACCAGATCGGCAAGCCCCTTGCCCGCGACGACTCCCAGCCGCGACGACATCTCCTGAACCACGAAAAGGGCGAGCGCCACCGGGATCACGGTCCACAGCAGGCGGTAGCCGTAGATCGCTCCGGCGAGGGAGTACGTCGTGATCCCACCGGCGTCGTTGTCGACGTTGGCGGTGATGATCCCCGGCCCGACAACGGCAGCGAACACGACCAGCCGCCGCCAGCGACCCTCGAGCCATTGCCTCACGTGAGCCTCCCCTCACGCCCCTCGCCTTCCCGCAGCCAAGCGACCACGTCGTCCACCGTGATGACGCCCTGGAGCTCGCCGTCGGTACCGACCACGGGCAGCGACAGGAGGTTGAAGCGGTCGAAAAGCTCGGCGACGTCGCCCATCGGGTCGCCAAGCCGCACGGCCACCGGATCTGCGTCCATGACGTTCTCAACCGGGCTCGAGCCGTCGGCCCTGACCAGCTCCGGCAGGGAGACGACTCCACGCAGCTGCCCCTCTTCATTGACGACCATCACCGAATAGCCACGCACGAGCTCCTCTGGGCCGGTCCGCAGGCACTCGGACGCCTGCGCGACGGTCGTGCCCTGTGCCACCGTGAACACTTCCGGGTTCATCACCGAGCCGGCAGAGTCCGGCTCGTGCCGCAGAAGGTCGGTGACGGTGGCCGCGTCCGCAGCCGGCAGGGCGCGCACGAGGCGCTCCCGCAGGCGTTCGGGCAGCGCCTCGAGGATGTCGGTGGCCTCGTCGGGCGCCATCGAGCTCAGCAGCGCGCTGGCGCGGCGGAGGTCGAGCGCCTCGAGGAGAAGCCGCTGGAGCTCGGGTGACATCTCCGCGAGGGTCTGCGCGGCCTTCGGAACGTCCAGCGCATTCAACATGGCCGGTCCTTCGAACCGGTCGAGTTCCTCCATGATCTCGGCAAGCTCTGCAGGGTGGAGCTGCGCGAGCTGGCGCTGGGTCACGTTGAGCCGGAGATCCTGGGACAGCGAGAACGACCGCAACGGAACGACGTACCGCCAGGAGAGGAGCCGCTCCTCGGCGAAGAGCCTCGCCTTCAGGCCGACCGTCCGCAGGGCCCTGTTGAGCGGCCGCTCCCAACCCAACCGGCGAACGATCCCCCGAAAGCCGATGTCCACGTGCACGACACGCACCTCGCTGCCGCGCGCCCGGAGCATGTGCACGTCGTTGACCCGTACGACGCGGGCGCCGTCGGTGTCGACGATCTGCTTGTCGAGGATCTCGCGATGGAGGAGGATCTCTTCGGGGAGTCGACGGGGGGACGCCTGGAGCCCCTCGGTCGGGACCGCCAGGCGAAGCGTCTCACTGGGGACGTCGGCGAAGCCTGGAGCGGGTACCGCGAGGGTCACGGGCGAAAGGAGGCCCGGGCGCACGTAGTACGTCGCGACCCGCGGGAACGCTTCTTCGCCCGCGCACCCGACGTCGACCAGTCGGCCGACCCGCTCCCCGTCGCGCGACACCACCGGCCGCGACAGGATTTGGGAGAGGTAGAAGAACTCCTCGCGAGGCCGCGCAACTTCGGCCATCGGTGCCCCCATCGCCACGCCGGCCGTCGGCTTTCGCCGCCTGGCTCCCGCAGGCTCCAAACATGGGGGAAGCTTACCCCAGGGGCGGGCTTCCCGCCATCCCGATTTCAAGGCAATCCGCGGTCCCAGGGGCGCATGCAGCGTCAGCCGTCGTTTCGCCCGCGCCACGCGCCCGGGAGGGCGCCTCAGCCGCCCCCGGACCTCCCGGGCGGAGCTCTCGAGACCAAGGTGTCCACCGCCTCGACCGCCGCGCGCAGCGCGTCCGGCACGCTCGCATCCACCACCTCGGACAGCCCCACGCCGGTCTCGATGGTGGCCGGCTCGACGCCCACGACCACGACCTCGTCGGGGAGCTCCCCGACCAGCGCCGCCGCGCGGAGCAGCTCGACGGCGCTCGCCTCGTGGGTAGTCATGCCCGCCTTCGGCGCGGCCGCGAAGACCGCCTCGTCTCGCAGGCGGTGGACCGTGCCGGCGGCGGCCCCCACGGCCACCGCGTCGAGCAGGACCACGGCGCGCCGCCCGGTGAGGAATCCGAGCAACGCCATGCCCTGGGTGCCGCCGTCCACGAGCTCCACGGCCACGCCCCAGCGGGCCGCGAGGGTGCCCAGCTCCGCGAGCAGCCTCTGTCCGACCCCGTCATCCCCGAGCAGAACGTTGCCCACGGCAAGAACGAGGACCGGGGCGACGCGGCCCCGGTCCTCGCTTGCGAGATGGGCTGGCCGCCCGTCGTCACGAAACCCAGGTGTCATGGTCGAGGTCGTGCTCCCCGTAGAACTTCTCGCCCGACACGATCGCCCCCACCAGGCCGTTCTTGTACTGCTCACCGTCGTAGAAAACGATGTAGACGTGGAGGATGGCGAAGAAGATGAACCCCCAGGCGAAGAGGTGGTGGAACATCCGCGTCTGGAACGAGCCGCCGAGGAGCGGGAGCACCCACCCCACGGTGCGACCCCAGAAACCCGCGGGGTCGGACTCGGAGTAGAGGGCGAGGCCCGTGAAGATCTGCGCCCATCCCAGCACGATCACGAAGATGGTGTAGGAGAGGCCACCGAGGGCGTTGTGGCCGAGGTGCACGTGGCCGCGCTCCAGCCGCAGGTAGTCCCCCGCCTGGCGGACGAGATCGCGCCACCACTGGCGGCGCCAGACGAACGGGAACCCCGAGCGCGCGTAGTTGTTGCCCATCCAGAACCAGTAGATCCGCCAGAGGAAATTGACGATGAAGATGAACGCGAAAACGAAGTGGATCAGCCTGAAACGGGCCATCACGAAGTGGGTGTACGGCTCTCCGGCGGGGGCGAGGATCGGGCTCGCGATGTAGAGCCCGGTCAGGAAGAGGCCGGCCACGCAGATCGCGTTGACCCAGTGGAACGCGCGGATCGGCCACTGCCAGACGTACCTGCGGCGGAAGTAGCGGTGCGGGCGGGCCGCCACGTCACTGACGTCGATTGGTTGGACCCTGGTTGCCATCGCCCACCTCCTAGCGCACCGTCACGGTTGCCAGCGTGCGCCCGTCCGGTCCGACGACGTGCGAAGCACACGCCAGGCAGGGGTCGAAGGAGTGGATCGTGCGGAGGATCTCCACCGGCTGCTTCGGGTCCGCCATCGGCGTGCCCAGCAGAGCCGCCTCGTACGCGCCGTGCTGCCCCTTTCCGTCCTTCGGCGAGGCGTTCCACGTCGAGGGCACCACTGCCTGGTAGTTGGCGATCTTGCCTTCCTTGATGTGCACCCAGTGACCGAGGGAACCACGCGGTGCCTCGGTGAAGCCGAACCCCTTGGCTTCCGCGGGCCAGGTCGACGGATCCCACTTCGAGGTGTCGGCGGTGAGGTTGATCCCCGCCTTCAGGTTGGTGACCAGGTGCTCGTACTCCTCCTTCAGCCAGTACACGGCGAGGCGGGACTCGAGGCCGCGCGCCGCCGTCCTGCCCAGCGTGGAGAAGAGGGCCGCTGGGGGCGCGCCCAGGCGCCCCAGTGCCTCGGTCACGACCTCCTTGAACTCCGGCCGGCCGCTCGCATACCCGATCAGCACCCGCGCCAGCGGCCCCACCTCCATCGCGGTGCCCTTCCAGCGCGGAGCCTTCAGCCAGGAATACTTGCCGTTCTCGTCGAGGTTCTCGTAGGGGGGCCTGGGTCCCGTGTAGTGCGGCTGGGTGACGCCGTCGAACGGATGAAGCGCCGTCTGGCCGCCCGGGTAGTCGTACCAGGAGTGCGCGATCTCCTCGGCGATCTGCTGCGCGTCGGTGGGGTCCACCGGCAGGACCTCGGCGAGGTTCTTGTTCAGGATGATCCCGCGCGGGAAACGGAACTTGCTCGCGTCCCCGATCCCGTTCTGCGGCACGTCGCCGTACGCCATGTAGTTGCCGAGGCCGCCGCCGATCGCCGCCCACTCGAGGTAGAAGGAGGCGATCGCCAACAGGTCGGGCAGGTAGAGCTGTTCGATGATCGTGATGGCGCCGTTGATGAGGTCCCTCACGAGGTTCAGCCGCTCCATGTTGATGGCGTTGTCGCTGTTCAGGTCGATGGCGCAGGGCATCCCGCCCACCAGGTAGTTCGGGTGCGGGTTCTTCCCCCCGAAGATGGTGTGGATCTTGATGATCTCCTTCTGCCAGCGGAGCGCCTCCAGGTAGTGCGCCACCGCCATCAGGTTGGCCTCCGGGGGCAGCTTGTAGGCGGGGTGGCCCCAGTAAGCATTCTGGAACAGCCCGAGCTGTCCCGACTCCACGAACTTCTTCAGGGTCGCGGCCACATCCGAGAAGTAGCCGGCGCTGGCCAGGGGCCAGTGCGGCGAAACCTTCTGGGCGAGCGCCGCCGTGGCGGCCGGGTCTGCCTTGAGAGCCGAGACGACGTCCACCCAGTCGAGGGCGTGCAGATGGTAGAAGTGGATCACGTGGTCCTGCACGTACTGGGTCAGGAACATGATGTTGCGGATGATCTCGGCGTTTTCCGGCACCTTGATGCCGAGCGCATTCTCGACGCAGCGCACCGAGGCGAGCGCGTGGACGGTCGTGCACACGCCGCAGATGCGCTCGGTGAACGCCCACGCGTCGCGGGGGTCGCGCCCCTGGAGAATGATCTCGATCCCGCGCCACATCGTTCCGGTCGACATGGCGTCCTTGATGACCTTGCGATCGTCGAGCATCGCCTCGATGCGGAGGTGCCCTTCGATCCGGGTGATCGGGTCAACGACGACTCGTTGTGTGCTCATGGCTCCCCCCCTTACTCGCGCTCACCGGAGCTGTGGCCTTCGCCGTCGGCCTTGCGAGCCCCGAGCGCCCGGCGAACGAGGAACGAGCCGAAGTGGGCCGCCACCCCGACCCCGGCCACGACCGCGGCGGTCTTGCCGATCTGGTCCGGCGTCGACTCCACGCCGGGGAGAGGCACCGCCGAGAGCCGCTGGTAGAAGGGACCGTTGTCCCAGAAGTTCGCCTCGCTGCAACCGATGCACCCGTGCCCCGAGCCGATCGGCCAGGAGACCCCGTTGTTCCACTTGAAGGTGGCGCAGGAGTTGTACGTCGAGGGCCCGCGGCACCCCATCTTGTAGAGGCACCACCCCTTCCTCGCGCCCTCGTCGTCCCACGCCTCGACGAACTGGCCCGCGTCGAAGAACGAACGGCGGTAGCACTTGTCGTGCAGGCGCTGGCCGTAGAACATCTTCGGACGGCCGATCCGGTCCAACTCGGGGAGGCGGTCGAAGGTGAGGATGTACGTGATCACGCCCGTCATCACCTCGCCGATGGGAGGGCACCCCGGGACGTTGATGACCGGCTTGCCGTGGATCAGCTTGTGGACCGGCATGGCGCCGGTCGGGTTGGGATGGGCCGCCTGGACGCAGCCGTTGGAGGCGCACGAGCCCCACGCGACGACAGCCATGGCGTTCTCGGCGGTCTCGCGCAGCATGTCGAGGAACGTCTGCCCCCCAACGGTGCAGTACACCCCGCCATCCTTGGTGGGGGCGTTGCCCTCCACGGCAAGGATGTACTTCCCGGGGTACTCCTTCATGATGCGCTTGCGGATCTCCTCGACCTGGAACCCCGCGGCGGCCTGCAACGTGTCGTCAAGGTCGAGCGAGATCATGTTGAGCACCACGTCCTGGGCGATCGGGTGCGAGGACCGGATGAACGACTCGCTGCAGCAGGTGCACTCCAGGCCGTGCAGCCAGAGCACCGGGATGCGAGGCTTCTTCTCGAGCGCCTCGACGACCTTCCCGACGGCGGTGGCGTCGAGCCCCATGGCCGCCGCCATCATGGTGCAGAACTTGAGGAAGGACCTTCGGTCCACACCATGCGCCCGCAAAAGCTCGTACGTCGTCGGCCTTGTCAGCGCCTTCTCCATAGCGACCTCCTTCGGTTGTGAACTCCCCCCCAGAGAGAGCGAAAAGTTGATAGCACGCTAAGACGGGGCCATGTGATTGTCAATAACCCTTGATTCCTCTCGATTCGGAAAATACAATTGAGTCTCTATACAGGTGAAGGATGCGGCCGCCATTGACTGATCGCCAACGCGAACGGGCTTTTTTGCGTGCGAAAAAGGGAGCGTCTTCGTGACGGTTTTCACGATCCCCGGGGTTGTCTTCGTGACGGCTTTCACGAGTGCGCTACCATCACCGTCGTAGAGCGGCAATAGGAGGGGGGATCGATCATGGCGACCAAGGACAATCTCAAGGCGGCGTTCGCGGGCGAGAGCCAGGCCAACCGCACCTACCTCGCGTTCGCGAAGAAGGCCGAGGCTGATGGGCTCAAGCAGATCGCGAAGCTCTTCCGGGCGGTGGCCGAGGCCGAAACCGTCCACGCCCACGCCCACCTGCGCGCAATGGGCGGCGTCAAGACCACCGTGGACAACCTGCAGGCGGCCATCGAGGGCGAGGGCTACGAGTTCCAGGAGATGTACCCCTCGTTCCTGGCGCAGGCGGAGGGCGAAGGAGACAAGGCAGCCACCGTGTCCTTCAAGTTCGCGATGGCGGTCGAGAAGCTCCACCACGTGCTCTACACGAAGGCGCTCGAGACTCTGAAGGCCGGCAAGGACCTCGCGTCCGCGCGCATCTGGGTGTGCCCGATCTGCGGGAACACGGTGGTCGGCGAGCACCCGCCCGAGAAGTGTGACGTCTGCGGCGCGCCCGCCAGCAAGTTCTTCGAAGTCAGCTAGGCATTCGGCCCCGGACCCCTCTCCGATCCCCGCGCCGCGCCGGGTCGCAAGCTCTTCTTCGCGGTCTCGTGCCGAACGCGGTTCGCGCGTGCTCGCCCTCTGCGGCGGCTGTCGCAATCGAGCGGGCGTCGTTGCGCACGAGGAATTCCCTGTGATAATCGGGCGTTCCACTGGTACGCAGTGAACCCTGACGCGACGGGAGACGCGAGATCATGGCCGAGGGTAGCCCGAGCAACAAGCACAGCGCCCCACTCGACCACGATCGAGGCACCCGGCACGCCGGCGCCGCCAGGAGCCACGACCGCCGGCCGATGACCTCATGATCTGCCCGAACTGCCAGACGCCGAACCCCGACGGCGCGGTGGTCTGCCTGGGGTGCTCGAGCTCGTTGCGGCTGGACCGGCTCAAGCGCAAGGAGGCGTCCGGTTCCACCTCGACACCGGTGTCCGCCCCGACGATGCTCCCCGCCCCCTTCGAACCCCCCAGGGCCGCGACCGGCCTCTCGGTCGGGGGCGGCGCCGTGCAGCCCCAGAACCTCGACTCCGGCGTCGAGGTCGGCCAGCGCTACAGGGTCATCCGGCTCCTGGGCCGCGGCGGCATGGGCGCGGTCTACCTCGCCCACGACCGCGAGCTCGACCGCGACGTGGCCCTCAAGGTGATCCGCCCGGACGTGGCCAACGACCCGGAGACCCTGGAGCGCTTCAAGCGCGAGATCCAGCTCTCGAGCCTGGTCACCGACAGGCACGTCCTGCGCGTCTACGACCTCGGCGAGAGCGGGGGGATCAAGTTCGTCACCATGCAGTTCGTGGACGGCGAGGACCTCGCCGCGCTGATCAAACGCGAGGGGAAGCTCCCGCAGCCGCGCATCGTGGACATCTTTCGCCAGATCTGCCTCGCGCTGCAGGCCGCCCACGAGCAGGGCGTCATCCACCGCGACCTCAAGCCGCACAACGTCATGCTCGACAAGACGGGCGGCGTGTACCTGACCGACTTCGGCCTGGCGAAATCCATGGCGCAGAGCGGAATGACGCAGACGGGCGCGCTCATGGGGACCCCCTTCTACATGTCCCCCGAACAGGTGCGCGGTGAGGCCGCCGATCACCGGTCGGACATCTACACGCTCGGCGTGATCCTCTACGAGCTGGCGACCGGTCAGGTCCCCTTCAGCGGCGGCACGGCCTTCGAGACCATGATGCAGCGGCTGCAGCGCGCGCCGCAGCCGATCTCGGAGCTGAACCCCGACGTCCCGCTCTACCTGCGCAAGGTCATCGAGCGCTGCATGGCCCTCGACATCGAAGCCCGCTACCAGTCGGTCACCGAGATCCTCGCCGATCTGAGCGCGGCGAGCTTCAGCGCGCGGCCGTCCACCCGACCGCGCGGGCGCCGCTTCCTCCTCGGCCTCGCCGCGGCGGCCGGCCTGGCCGCGCTGGCGACCGCCGCCGCGTGGCTCTACGTGCACAAGCCCGCACCCCAGGCGGCTGCAGCGCGCAAGCCGGAGTCCGTGCTGGTGGCCGACTTCGAGAACCGCACCGGCGATTCCGTGTTCGAAGGGGCCCTCGAACCGGTGTTCGGTCTCGCCATCGAGGGCGCCTCCTTCATCAGCGCCTACAACCGCGCCCAGGCCAAGAAGGTGGTCGCCCAGATCAAGCCGGGGGCGACCGGCCTCGATGAGGGGACGGCACGGCTGGTCGCGGTGCGCGAGGGCATCAACGTCGTCACCTCAGGAACCGTCGAGCGCCGGGGGGCCGGCTACGTCCTCTCGGTACGCGCCGTGGAGCCCGAGAGCGGAAAGGTCATCATCGCGACCGACGTGGAGATGCCCGACAAGGAGGCGGCCCTCGCGGCCGCCGCCAAGCTGGCGGCGCGTGTCCGCAGCGCACTTGGCGACCTCACCCCCGAGTCGGCCCAGCTCGCCGCGGCCGAGACGTTCTCGGCCGGCTCCGTGGAGGCTGCGCACGAGTATGCGGTTGCGCAGGAGCGCCAGTGGGAGGGCAAAGTCGACGAGGCCATCGCCCACTACTCGAAGGCCGTGGAGTTCGATCCCAACCTCGGGCGCGCCTATGCGGGCCTGGCCGCGCTCTACGGGAACCAGGGACGGCGCGAAGAGTCCGAGAAGTCCTACCAGCAGGCGATGGCCCGCATCGATCGCATGAGCGAGCGCGAGAAGTTCCGTACAAGGGGTGCCTACTACCTCACCATGCGCCAGCCGGACAAGGCCCTCGAGCAGTTCGAGCAGCTCGTGAAGCTCTACCCGGCCGACACGGCGGGTATCGCGAACATGGCGCTCGCCCACTTCTACAAACGCGAGATGGCGGGGGCCCTCGCGGACGGGCGCAAGGCGATCGAGATCTACCCGAAGAACGTGCTGCAGCGCAACAACGTCGCCCTGTACGCCATGTACGCGAGCGACTTCGACAGCGCGATCAAGGAAGCCGAGGCAGTTCTGAAGCTCAACGATGCCTACCCGAAGGCGTACCTCGCGCTCGGGCTGTCGAAGCTGGCGCTCGGCGCGCCCCAGGGTGCGGCGAGTGCCTACGAGAAGCTCGCGACGCTGGGTGCGCGCGGGGCGTCGCTGGCCTCGATCGCCCTCGCCGACCTGGCGCTCTGGCAGGGGCGGAGCGACGAGGCCGTCGCGGCTCTCACCAGGGGCATCGAGGCCGACCTGGTGCAGAAGACCAACACGGCGGCGGCGGTGAAGATGGCCGCGCTTGCGGCGGCCGACCTGGCGGCGGGGCGGACCGCACCCGCGCTTGCGGCGGCCGACCGGGCAGTCGCCACGGGTAAAGGCGACGCTGTCCTTTTCCCGGCCGCACGCGTCTACCTCGAGGCGGGGCGCGAGTCGCGAGCCCTCGCCATCGCGGACCAGCTCGCCGCCAGCCTCGAGCGCGACTCGCAGGCGTACGCCCGGCTGATCCGCGGGGAGGTCAAGCTGCGCCAGGGAAAGCCTCGCGAGGCCATCAAGGACTTCGAGGAGGCCAAGGGCATCTCCGACACGTGGATGGGCCGCTTCGACCTCGGGCGCGCCTACCTCGAGGCCGGCGCGTTCACGGAGGCCGACACCGAGCTGGAGGCCTGCGTCAAGAGGCGGGGCGAGGCGACCGCCCTCTTCCTGGATGACGTGCCGACCTACCGGGTCTTCCCGCCCGCACTCTACTACCTGGGGCGCGCCCAGGAGGGGCTCAAGAGTCCGGCCGCAGCCGAGTCGTACAAGGCGTTCCTGGCCGTCAAGGAGAAGGGCGGCGGGGGCCCCCTCGTCGAGGACGCCCGCCGCCGCCTCAAAACACACCCCTAGTCGATGACCTGTGCCGGCACCACGACGACCCCCACGAACCGGGCGGCGTCGGGGGCGCCGTTCCACCAGAACACCCCCGAGTCGAAGCACCCGTAGTCCTGCGAACGGTCGAACCCGACGTAGTAGCGGCCCGGCACGGCCGGCGCGGTCAACGTCACGGTGCCGGTACCCGAGACGCCCGAAGGACCCGGTTGTCCGTTGTACCCGCACGCCTCCGGAAGGCCGGTCGCGAGGCCGAGCTCGATCTGGTCGATGCAGCCCGTGCAAGCGGTGTCCACGATGGTGTAGTTGAAGCCCACGGTGTACACGCTACCGAGCAGCGCGATGCCGCTGTTGCCGCCGTTGTTGATCGTGACGCCGGAGATCGTGACCGGTCCGTCCGTGGACGTGGGGCCGATCACGTCGATGGCGCCGATGGTCCTCGAGGGATCGGGCGAGCCGCTCCACCAGCCCGTCTGGCAGAAGTACTGCTGCGAGCGATCGATGCCTATATAGTAGCGGCCGGGCACCGTGGGTGCGGTCAACGTCACCGCGCTGCTGCCGGAGACGCCCAGCGCACCCGGGATGCCGCTGTAGGCGCAGGCCTGCACGAGCCCGTTGGCCAGACCCATCTGAATCTGATCGATGCAGCCCGGGCAGTACGCATCCACGATGGTGTAGTTGAGGCCCACCGTGAACGACGCACCGGCGGCGACGACCGCCTCGATGTCCCCGCCGTTGACCGCCACGTCGCTGACCGTGACGCCGGCAAACGTCGTGGTCGGAGCCGAGATGAAGAGCGCGAACGTCGAAGTCGAGGAAGCCCCGTTGCCATCCGTGACCTTGACCGAGACGGCCGTCGCGCCCGCGCCTGTCGGCACCCCCGCCAGCAGACCGTCCGACGTCAGGACGAGGCCGGCCGGCAGCGGTGCGGCCGCGCTCCAGGCGAGTGGAGCCGCCCCTACCGCGGTGAAGCGAGTGGCGGGATAGCCGCGGTTCTGGAACGCGGTCGGGATCGCCGCGGTGGTGACGGCGGGGTTCACCGCCAGCGAGAAGACCTTCGTCGCCGTGAGGCCGATCGTGTCGGAAGCGGAGATCGTGAAGCCGAAGGTGCCGGTGACCGTCGGCGTGCCGGAGAGGACGCCGGTGCCCGGAGCAAGCGTGATTCCGGACGGCAGCGCACCGGAGATCACCGACCAGCTCACGGGCGGGGCACCGCCCGTCGTCGTCAGGGTTTCGGTGTACGCGATCCCGGTGACTGCGGCGGGCAACGGAGAACCGCTCGCAATCGCGAGGGGGCTGAACACCCTGAGGCTGAAGACCCTCGACGCCGTGCGAGGCGTCGGGGACGAGGAGCCCGTCACCGTCACCGTCACGGACGAGGCCCCGGCCGGTCCCTGCGGCGAGCCGGAGATGACCCCCGACGTCGTGCCGATGGACAGGCCCGCTGGCAGTCCCGTGGCGCTCCAGGTCCGGGTTCCGGT
>Ga0316628_100001821_pt1 | contig 15337 bp, 11 predicted proteins | sample OWC_Aug_M2_C1_D5_FD_207648 | JGI IMG/M metagenome (GOLD analysis project Ga0316628, IMG submission 207648) | Wetland soil microbial communities from Old Woman Creek delta, Ohio, United States - OWC_Aug_M2_C1_D5_C | ecosystem: Environmental > Terrestrial > Soil > Wetlands | place: USA: Ohio... | reverse complement strand
ACCCGGCGGGCGCTCCCCGGCCCGGCGCAGCCCGAGCCCGCGCCCGGCTCCACCTCCGGCGATGCCCCCGGGCCTGCCCCCGGGACCACGTCGGCTCCTGCGCCGGCCGCCCCGGCCGCTCCCGCGGACGCGGGCGGCGCACCGCCGGTCGTGACCGGGGGGGCGAACCCGTGAGCCCGGCCCTGCGCCAGCTCGCGCTCCTGGTCCTCGGGGCCGCCACCGGCTGCGCCACCGCGGGCGGTGGCCGTCCCGGCACGGCGCGGCCCGCCGACGAGCCGCTGGCGCCCGGCACCTCGCTCTCCACCGGCGACGCCGCCCAGGGCGCCTACGTCCGCGCCTTCGAGGCCGTGAAGCGCGGCGACGCGGCCCGGGACGCGGGCAACCTGGATCAGGCCCGCGCCGAGTGGACCAGCGCCGCCGACGGGTTCCTGGCCGCCGAGAGGGCCGGCGCCTCCGGCTGGCGGCTGGCGCTCTCCTACAAGGCGGCCAAGCTCCTGGGCCAGGCCGGCGACTACGACCGGACCGCCGCGCTCGCCTCGGGCGTGGCCCGGGACCCCGCCGCCGACGACCGCTCCCGCGCGCTCGGGTGGCACCTCGCCGCCGAGGCCCTGGCCAACGCCGGGGCCGCCCAGGCCAAGGCGGGGAAGCTGCCGCCCGTCCGGCTCGTCTTCGCGGAGCAGCGCGGCAACGCCCCGCTGGCGCCGCAGCCGCCGCCCGGCACCTGGAAGAGCTTCGTGGAGGCGGTCGACGCCTACCTGGCCGCCTCCGACTCGGATCCCGATCTGTCCCGGCCGCCCGAGCAGCAGACGCTCCCCTCGCCGGCGCGCATGGCGGTGGGCGGCGCCAAGGTGTTCTTCTCGTTCGACGACATGCCCGAGGCCCGCCGCCGCATCGAGGCGGCGCTGACCCGCTGGCCGGGCGACGTCGACGCGCTGGTCGAGGCCATCCCGATCTACCTGCAGACGTTCCTGGTGCCCGGCGACCGGGCCGGGCACGAGGCCGCCGCGGCGCGCCTCCAGCAGCTCATCGACGAGCGCTCGGCCCAGGCGCAGGGGAAGGCCAAGGAGGGCTACTCGCGCGCCCAGGACGAGCTCAGGAAGGCCACCTCCGGCGCCGCCTTCCTGGCCGCGCAGAAGCTGCTCGACGCCGGCAAGCCGGCGGACGCGGCCCAGGCCTTCGAGGCGGTGGCGGCCGACGGCACCTCGGCGGACGCCGCCAGCGCCCTGCACAACGCCGCCATCGCCTGGGACCGCGCCGGGGATCCGGTCAAGGCCGCCTCGGCCCGCGATCGCCTCCTGCGCGAGCACTCCGACTCCCGGCTGGCGCCCAGCGCGGCGCTGACCCTGGCCGCCTACCAGGCCAAGAAGGGCGATCATGCGACGGCGGCCCGGATCTACGGCGAGTTCCTGGATCGCTGGCCCGAGCACGGCAACCGCTGCATCGCCATGCAGAACGTGGCCTCGGAGCTGGACGCGGTGCACCGCTTTGCCGAGGCCGGCGAGCGCTACCTGGCCTTCGGGCGCGATCCTGCCTGCTCCCGGGCGGATCCGGGGGTGGCGCTGATCGCGCTCCGCCGCGCCCGGACCCTCTTCGACCAGGCGGGGAAGGCGGCGCGGGCCAAGGAGGCGGCGGCCGCCGCCGAGGCCCTGGCCAAGAAGCCGAGCAAGGAGAAGGGCACGTGACGCGCGCGAGGGCTACAGGCTGGAGGCTCCAGGCGACAGGCCGCGCCCCGCGCCTGATCTCGGCGGCCGCGCTGTCCCTGCTGGTCGCCTGCGCCGGCGCGCAGAAGCCCGCCCCGGCGGAGCCGGCCCCGGCCGTTCCGGCGGCGCCCGCCGCGCCCATCACCGGGCTCCCCGGCGAGGCTCCGGTGGCGCTCAGCACCGGCGCGCGAGGCGCGTTCGAGGAAGGCGTCGAGCGCGAGGCCTCGGGGGATCTGGCCGGCGCCGTGGCCGCCTTCGAGCAGGCCTTCCAGGCCGATCCGGCGGCGGCCTTCGCGGGCGTGAACGCGGGCCTGCTCCGCGAGCGAATGGGCGACGACGACGCCGCCCGCGCGCTCTACGGGAAGGTGCTGGACCGGACCCCCACCTTCTTCCCGGCCGCCCAGGACCTGGTGCGGCTCGACGCCCGCCGCGGGCGCGCCGCCGACGCCGAGGCCGACCTGCGGGCGCGGCTCACGAAGGACCCGGACACCGTCGCCTTGCGCAACGGGCTGGCCGAGGCGCTCCTGGCGCAGGGCAAGGTGGACGCCGCCGAGGACGCCGCCCGCCAGGCGCTCAAGCTCGAGGAGAAGAACGTCCCGGCCATGGTCAACCTGGCCACGGCCTACGCCCGCAAGAAGCGGTTCGAGCTGGCCAAGATGGTCCTCGACAACGCCCGGCAGGTCGACGACCGCGACGCCACCATCTGGAACCGGCTCGGGTTCGTGCAGCTGTCGCTGGGCGACCGGGCCCAGGCGCTGGAGTGCTTCCGGACCGCGGCCGCGCTGCGCCCCGACTACCCGGAGGCGCACGCCAACTATGGAGCGCTGCTGGCCGACGCGGAGGACTTCGGGAACGCCGCCGCCGAGCTGGAGCAGGCGGTGAAGTACGCGCCCGGGAGCGCGGTCGCCTGGATGAACCTGGGCAACGCCTACCGGGGGCTGAAGGAGTTCGACAAGGCGGAGGAGGCCTACCGCAAGGCGCTCCAGCTCGACCCCAAGCTCACCGCCGCCAACTACAACCTGGCCATCCTCTTCCTGGACGGCGACAAGCCCGGCATGCCCGCGCTGCAGCGGCTGCAGACGGGCGTGACCTTCCTCGACGCCTACGAGCAGGCGGGAGGGAAGGACGTGCGCCTGGCCTCGTACCGCAAGGACGCGTCGCGGGCCATCGAGCGCGAGAAGAAGCGGCTCGAGCGCGAGGAGAAGGATCGGCTCCGCAAGGAGGCCGAGGCCAAGAAGAAGGCGGACGAGGCGCAGCCGGAGGTGGTCCCGGCCGGGACCTCCGACGCGACCACCCCGGCACCCGCGGGCACGGGCGGCGCCCCCGGCGACAAGCCCGCCGCGGAGTCCGCGCCCGCGAAGGCCTCCGGCGGACAGCCCGCGGCCACCCCCAAGAAGAAGCCCGCCGGCAAGAAGAAACCGGGCAAGGTCGGCGCGTCGGAAGGCGGCGCGCGCGCGCCGCCGGGTGCGGAAAGGAGCGACAAATGAACGGACGTCGTCTGCTTGTCGCCCTCTCGGCGGCCGTGCTAACCATCGGGCTGGCCTCTCCGGCTCAGGCGCAGACCAAGGCGGCGCCGGCGAAAAAAGGCCAGCAAACGCGGGCGGAGCCGAAGCAGGCGGGAGGCAAGAAGCCGGCGCCGAGGAAGGTGGTCCGGCTCGAGGAGATGCGGGTCGAGGGACGGGTCCAGAAGCCCCAGGCGCTGTTCCTCATGCCCCGGGCCAACGTGAACCCGGCCGCCGAGCAGGACCGCACCGAGTCGTTCCTCCCGAAGGCGCTGGAGGCGGTGCAGAAGGATCCTTTCTAGGGGCCGGGCGTTCAGGCTGGTGAGGAAGCAGTCCGGGCACGATCCGAAGGCAGGGGAACGGATGTCGGCACAGCAGGCAAAGGTCCTCCGCGTCGGCGTCATCCGAAACGGCAAGATCGTGGAGGAGCGGATCCTGCCCGCCCGCCAGGGCATCACCATCGGCAGCGGCCCGGGCAACACCATCGTGGCCCAGGGCTCGACGCTGCCGCCCACCATGCCGCTGTTCCTGTGGCACGGCGAGCGCTGGCTGCTCTCCTTCCGCGAGGGCGTGCAGGGCCGGATCCAGGGCCCGCAGGGCGAGGCCGACCTCTCTGCCCTGGTGGCCCAGGGGCTGGCCGCCAAGCAGGGCTCGAGCTTCCTGGTCCAGGTCCGGGAGGACCAGCGCGGGAAGCTGGTGCTGGGCGACGTCACCGTGCTCTGGCAGTTCGTCACCCCGGCCCCCGAGGCCCGGCGGCCGGAGGTCCCCAGCGTCCGGAAGGGCAGCCACTTCCAGAGCATGGATCGGCTGTTCGTGCGGGTGCTGGTCGTCTCCCTCTTGCTGCACGCCGCGTTCTACGTGGTGCTGGCGGCCACCCCCAGCCCCGACCGCGAGGTCACGCTGGAGGAGATCCCCGACCGCTACGCCCGGGTCCTCATCCCGGAGAGGAAGCCGGAGCTGCCCAAGATCCCGGAGAAGGGGCCCGACGCCGGCACCGAGGCGAAGGTGGAGCCCACCCCCGAGAAGAAGCCGGAGAAGAAGGCCGGCGATCCGGGGCCGGAGGGCAAGGCGGCCCACGCCGCGGCCGTGGCCAAGGCGGTCCAGTCCAAGGGCATCCTCAAGGTGCTGGGCGCGCTCGGCCCCGGCACCGGCAAGGGCGCGGTGGCGGACGTGTTCGGGTCGGGCGCCGGGGTGGGCGACGTCGCCACCGCCCTGGCCGGCGCCGGCGGCGTGGCGGTGGCCACCGACGCCAGCGCCGTGGGCGGGCGCAAGGGCGGCGGCCAGGGCGGGAGCGCCAGCATCGGCAGCCTGGCCACGGCCGGCGGCGGCGGGGGAAAGGTCGGCTACGGCACCAAGGCCGAGGTCAAGGTCTCCGGCTCGGTGGCGGCCGAGGCGGCCGAGGTGGACTCCTCCGAGGTCGATCAAGGCAAGCTGGGCGCGTTCGTGCGGGCGCGCATGGGGCTCCTCAAGGCGTGCTACGAGAACGCCCTCAAGCGCAACCCGGGGCTCAAGGGCAGGATGCGCATCCGCTTCACCATCCTCGAGACGGGCGGCATCCAGGACCTGAACGTGGTGGAGAACGCGCTGGGCTCGTCGGAGGTGGCGAGCTGCGTGGCCAACACCATGCGGGCCTGGCGCCTCCCCTTCCGTCCATCGGGCCCGGTCACGGTCGACTACCCGCTCGTCTTCACGCCTGGAGGGTAGGGCATGCGGGCCGTCCCGCTGAAGGAACTCCGAGAGCTGCTCCAGAGCCCGCCGTTCCTGGCCTGGTGGGCGGCCTACGGGGCGGCGGTGGATGCCGAGCGGGACGCGGCGGCCCGGCACGCGCATGGGGGCGCCCGCCAGCGGGTGGCCGATCTTGAGGCCGAGGCGTCGCAGCGCGTCGCCATCGACACCTTCTCCGAGGCGGGCGAGGCCGAGGAGGTGGCCGCACGCGTGGCGGCCGAGGCCCAGGCCCACGAGGTCCGCGCCCTGGAGCAGGTGGGGCGCTTCGAGGAGCAGCGCTTCCGCACCTCGGATCTCTGGTACCGGCTGGGCGGGGCCGAGCGGGCGGTGGAGGTGCGGCGCGAGGGGATGGCCCAGGTGGCGACCGGGCCGGACGCCGAGAAGCTCCGCCTCCAGGCCGAGGCGGCGCTCCGGCTGGCGGAGCGCCAGCTGCGCTCGCTCCAGGACGAGTACGGCGCCGAGGATCGCAAGCGCACCCAGCTCTGGGACGAGGTCGAGGCCGCCTGGGAGCGGAGCTTCGAGCGGTCGCTCCTGGCGGCCGAGCACGCCATCCGGTCGCGGCGCATCATCCGCGACGCCGAGCGGCTCTTCCACGATGCCGAGGAGAAGCGGGCCGCGGCCCGGCAGCTGCGCGACGAGGGCGAGCAGGCCGCCCGGGCGCTGGCCGAGGCCAGCCGGCGCCGGGCCGGGCTGCTGGACGACGCCCGCGAGCGCTTCGGCTGTGTGGCCGGGGAGTCGTTCCTGTACTGGCGCCACCCCGACGACCAGCGCGCCGCCTGGGCGGTGGCGCTGCGCGAGGACGCGACCGGCTGGAACCTCCCGGTCAAGCCGCTCGAGGTCTACACGGTCAACCGGGCCCGCGGGGTCGCCTTCCTCGAGCCCGCGCGGGAGGGCCTGCCGCTCTCGCTCGATCAGGGCGATCGCCGCTTCGAGGAGTACTTCCTCGGGCCACGCCGCGGCGCGCGCCGCGAGGGCGAATCGAGCCCGGTCTCCCCGGAGGTCGAAGAGAAATGACCCTTGCCCCGGAGGAGGCGCTCTCCCGTTCCCCGGTGTTCGAGATGCTCTCGCCGGCGGAGCTCGCCGCGCTGGCCAAGCTGTGCCGCAGCGTCTCCTGGCGCGCCGGCGAGGTGGTCTTCCGCGAGGGCGATCCCGGTGCGTCGCTCTTCGTCCTGACCGCGGGCGAGGTGGAGGTCCTGCACGCCCACGGGGGCACCGAGAAGGTGATCGCGGTGCTGCCCGCCCCGGCCGCCTTCGGCGAGATGGCCCTGGTCGATCGCGAGGCCCGCTCGGCCACCGTGCGTGCCCGCACCGAGAGCGAGGCGCTGGAGCTGACCGCCGAGGCGTTCACCGCCTTCCGCAAGCGCTCCCGCGACGGGTTCACCTTCGTGGTCATCAACGTGGCACGCATCCTCTCGTCCCGGCTCCGCGAGACCAGCCAGCGGCTGGCCGCGCATCTCTAGAACGGTGCTGCGCCTCTCCCCCGCGCTGCGCGTGGGGCCCACACCCCGCCTGCCATCGAAGGTACGAAGGAGTGGAGGTCGGGCGCCCACAGTGTAGGGGTCCAGTGCACGTCCGACATCGGGTCCGGTCCGGATCTGGTTACGCGCGCGCTGGTCGTGTAGGACTCTCTTTATGAACGGGCTCCTGGTCGCTCTGGCGCTCGGCGCCAGCGCCCTCTCCAATTTCCCGCGCGAGGCCGGCGGCAAGATCTCGTTCCCGGCCGTGCAGGTGGCGGTCGGTGGGTCGCCGGCGGTGGTGGTCGCCGCGGGCGATCGGCTCACCGCCTTCCGCGCCGACGGCGGCACGCCGGCCGGGTTCCCGGTGACGCTCTCGGCGGCGCCGGACGAGGTGGCCAGCGGCGCCCCCGCCGCCGCGGACATGGACGGCGACGGCAAGCCCGAGATCGCGGCCGTGACCAGCGCCGGCCGCGTCTTCCTGTGGAGCGGTGGCGTCCCGAAGGCCTGGCCGGTCCAGCTGGGCGCGCGGGCCCGGGCCGGCGCCTCGTTCGCCGACGTGGACGGCGACGGAAGGCCCGAGCTGCTGGTGGGCGACGAGCGGGGCCGGCTGCACGCGCTCGAGAAGAGCGGGGCCGAGGCCCGCGGCTTCCCGGTCTCGCTGGGGTCCCCCGTCACCAGCCCCGCCACCAGCGGCGTGCTGCCCGGCGGCCGCGCCCTGGCGGTGGGGTGCGAGGACGGCAAGGTCCACGTCCTCGATCTGAAATCCCTGCGGGATCGCCCCGGGTTCCCGCTCGCCACCCACTTCGCGGTGAGCGGTGCGCCCGCCTTCGCCGACCTGGACGACGACGGGGTGCTGGACCTGGTGGTGGCCAGCCAGGACTTCAACGTCTACGCGGTGACGGCCAACGGGGAGTCGCTGCCCGGCTTCCCTGCCGCGGCCGGCTACCGGCTCTACGAGGGCCCGGCCATCGCCGACGTGGACGGCGACGGCAAGCTGGACGTGGTCTTCACGGCCGCCGACGGCGTGGTGCACGCGGTGAGCCGCGCCGGCGTGCCGGTGCCCGGCTACCCGGTGCACATCGGTACGCGGCTGGTGGGCGGTGCGGCCATCGGCGACCTGGATCGCGACGGGACGCTCGAGGTGGTGGCGGTCTCGGGCGAGGGGACGGTGCACGCGCTCGGGCGCGGGGGCAAGGAGCTGCGCGGCTTCCCGGTGGATCTGGGGTCGACGGAGGTGACCGCCGGCCCGCTGCTGGCCGACGTGGCCGGCGACGGCACGCTCTCGGTCTTCGTGGGCCTGCCCACGGGCGACCTGCACGCGGTCCGGGCCGAGCGGTCGGGGAACGCGGTCGCGGCCGCGCCCTGGCCGGGGGCGGGCCGCGACGCGACCCACTCGGCGCGCTTCGGGCCCTACCCGCCCACCTACAAGGACCTGCGCCTCGATCCGGCGGCGCCGACGGTGGGGGAGGCGCTGCGCGCCGGCTGGCGCGGCGTGTGGCTGGACGCGCCCGCGGGCGAGCAGGTCCCGGCCCCGCACATCACCTGGTACCGGAACGGCGCGGCCATCCGCGATCTGGACGGCAAGAAGGAGCTCCCCGCCGGCACCGCCCACCGCGGCGAGCGCTGGCGCTTCACGCTGGCGGCGCCGGCCGCCCCCTCGCGGGCTGAGGGCCCGCCGTTGAGCGGGCCCGAGGTGCTGATCCGCGACACCGCCCCGGGCGCGCCCGAGGTGGCCATCGAGCCGGCCCGTCCGCTGCGCATGATCCCGACCAAGGCGGTCATCGTGCGCCCGGCGGTCGACCCCGACGGCGACAAGGTCAGCTACCGGATCGACTGGCTGGTGGACGGCGTGCCCATCGGCGTCAGCGGCGAGAGCCTCCCGGGCGAGAAGCTGCGCAAGGGGGCGCTGGTGGGGGTGCGAGTGGTGGCGAGCGACGGCGAGCTGGACGGCCCGGCCGCGCTGGCCCTGGCGCGGGTGGCCGACACGGCGCCCGGGCCGGTGGAGATCGCCCTCGAGCAGAAGGCGCCGCACCGGGGCGAGCCCATCCGCGTCAAGGTGACGAAGCCCGCCACCGACGTGGACGAGGATCCCATCACCTACGAGTACCGCTGGAGCGTGGCCGGGAACCCGGCCAACCTTCCGGCGGCCACGGCCGAGCTGCCCACCGGCGTGTTCGTGAAGCACCACAAGGTCCGGGTCGAGGTGAACGCCACCGACGGCGAGCTGTCGGGCCCGAGCGCCTCGGCCGAGGTGACGGTGGTGAACTCGCCGCCCACCGCGCCCAAGGTGGAGATCCTCCCCGAGACGCCGCGCAAGGGCGACGGGCTCCGGGCGGTGATCACCGCTGCCGCCGAGGACGCCGACCAGGATCCGCTCACCTACCGGTTCAGCTGGAAGAAGAACGGCCAGGCCTTCACCGGCACGACCGGCGGCGGGCGCGAGGTGCCGGGGTCGGTAGTGGCCCGCGACGATCGCTTCGAGGTGACGGTGCTGGCCAGCGACGGCGAGGTCGACGGCCCCGCCGCCACGGCCGCGGTCAAGGTGGTCAACACCCCGCCGGTTCCCCCCATCATCGCCATCGAGCCGCGCCATCCCATGGGAGGCCAGCCGCTCAGGCTGGTGGTGGTCCAGCCGGCCCGGGACGCCGACGGCGACAAGGTCTCCGAGACCATCGCCTGGACGCACGACGGCGAGCCCACCGGCAAGGCCGAGCCGGCGCTGCCGGCCACCGCCTTCCACAAGCACGAGAAGGTGCGGGTGACGGTGACGCCGCGCGATCCCTTCGTCGCCGGGCCGGCGGCCGGCGACGAGGTGGTGATCGACGACGCGCCGCCCGGCGCGCCCGCCATCGCCTTCCTCACCGAGAAACCCACCGTGGGCAAGCCGCTGGAGGTCAAGGTGACCAAGCCGGCCCCGGACGCGGACGGCGACGCCATCACCTACGCCTACCGCTGGCTCCGGGACGGGTCGCCGGTGCAGATCGACACCGGTGGCTCGGCGCCGCACGAGGCTCCCTACTGGACCACCAGCGCCAAGGTGCCCGCCTCCGAGCTCGCCAAGGGCCAGCACTGGGAGGTGCAGGCGCAGGCCTTCGACGGCGAGGAGCACGGCCCGGTGGTCAGGGCCGAGGTGGCCATCGTGAACACGCCCCCGCCGGCGCCCGCGATCAAGTTCATCCCGGTGAAGCCGCGGCGCATCGACGGCCTGGCCATCGCCGGCCAGCAGCCGCCCGACGCCGACGGGGACAGCATCACCTATCGTTACGCCTGGACGCGCAACGGCGCCAAGGTCGACGTCCCGCCCGAGCAGTCGATGATCCCGCGGGGCGTCCCGAAGAAGGGCGAGAAGTGGGCGGTCGAGGTGCTCGCCAGCGACGGCGAGGCCGAGAGCGCGCCGGCCCGGCTGGAGGCCGTCATCGCCGACACCGCTCCCGGCCAGACCTCGGTGAGCCTGTGCGACGGGCCGGTCCCGGCCGGCACCGTGCCGGAGGTGAAGATCGTCAAGCCCGCCGTCGACCCGGACGGCGACACGGTCGTCTATCACTACGAGTGGACGCTGAACGGGAAGGTGATGGCCGGGGGCCGTGGGCAGACGCGCTTCGCCGCCCAGCCGCTCAAGAAGCACGACCTCCTGCGGGTGGCGGTGACGCCCTTCGACGGCGAGCTGTCGGGCCCGGTGGCCAGCGCCGAGTGCCAGGTGGTCAACACCCCGCCCGGCCCGCCGGAGATCGCGCTGGAGCCGGCCGAGCCGACCGCGCTCACCGGCGTCCGGGTGGTCGTCCGGAAGCCGCCGGCCGACCGCGATGGCGACAACATCAGCTACCGCTACGCCTGGACCCGCGACGGCCTGCCGGTCTCCTTCGAGACCGCGGCCATCCCGCTCTCCACCATGCGCCACGGCGAGGTGTGGCGGGTGGAGGTCACGCCCTTCGACGGGGAGGAGAGGGGCGCTCCGGTGGTGGCCCAGGCCACCGTCAAGAACACGCCCCCGGCCGCGCCGGCGGTGCTGGTGGTGCCGGAGGTGGCGGGCGTGGGGCAGGAGCTCACCTGCCAGGTGAAGGCGCCGCAGAAGGATCCCGACGAGGAGCCGGTCGCCATTCACTACAAGTGGCACCGCAACGGGCAGCTGGTCCCGGTGGCCGAGGACAGCCCCACCTTGCCGGTGGGCATCGTGCGGCGGGGCGAGCGCTGGAAATGCGACGTCTGGGCCAGCGACGGGTTCGCGGAGAGCCCGCGCGTGGCCGGCGAGATCACCATCCGGAACACGCCGCCGACGGCGCCGCTGGTGATGGTCGAGCCCGAGCGGCCGCACCGGCGCGACGCGCTGGCCTGCCGCATCGCCGGCCCGTCCATCGACAAGGACGGCGATCCGGTCACCTACACCTACGCCTGGTGGAAGAACGGCAAGTCCGCGCCGCCGGGCGCTGACCCGTCGCGCGTGGAGTCGAGCCGGATCGCCAAGAACGAGCGCTGGAAGTGCTCCGCCACGCCGAGCGACGGAACGGCGGCGGGACCGGCGGGCACCGCCGAACGCACCGTGCTCAACACGCCGCCCACCCCGGCGCGCGCGCGCCTCTCGCCTGCGGCCCCCCGTGCGGGGCTGTCGCTTCGTTGCGAGCTCACGGCCAAGAGCGAGGACGCCGACGGCGACGCCGTGCGCTACCGGTACACCTGGGTCCGGAACGGCGAGCCGCAGTCCTTCGCGGGGACCTCGCAGGAGGTGCCGGGGCGCCTGCTGAAGGCCGGAGATCGCTGGCAGTGCCGCGTGGTGCCCACCGACGGCACCGACGACGGCCCGGAAACCGCCAGCGAGGAGACCGCCATCCCGGAGGGCCCGCAGCCGCCGACCGCATCGGCTGCGCAGTGAGCGTCGGTGGCCGGGGCGGATGTGTGTGGATTGCCTCCACCGCCGGGCGGGGGGCCTCTGGCGCGTTGACTGGTCGGGCGAAAGCCTTTAGGCTCAAGGGGTTTCGACCCTTTTGGCGGGGGGAGGGAGATCCCTGATGTTCCGATACACCGTGTGGGCCTTCCTGCTCGCGCCGACCCTGGCGCTGGCCGCCCCGGCGGCGCAGGCGCCCGCGGCCCGGCCCCGCCCGGCCGCCATCGCCGGGATGACCCCTGACGCCGCCGCGCAGATCCCGGACGCGAAGAAGCTGGAGATCGCGGAGCAGAGCCTGAGGGCCATCCGGAAGACCGTGGACCGGGTGGCGGGCCGGTCCGACGAGGCGCGCGTCGAGAAGGACGTCGGCAAGCTGAACTGCCTCAATGCGCAGCTCACCCAGATGAAGGGCCTGGCCAAGGTGGCGAACCAGGCCAACGACGCGCTGGTGGACGCGGTCGCCAAGAAGGACTCCGCCACCGCCAACACCCAGTTCGCCCGTGTGGCGATCGCCACGGACAAGGTCCAGCGCATGGGAGGCGAGGCGGACGTGTGCCTGGGTCAGCTCGCCTACCTCGTGGACGGAAAGACCAGCGTCCAGGTCGAGCAGCCCGAGGGGCTGCCGGGAATGGACGTGACCCAGCGCACGCCGCCGCCGCCGCCGCTGGTCGCGCCGCCGGTGGTTCGACCGGTCAACGCGAGCCAGTACTACTGAAGCGAATCACACCACCTCCGGTGAAGGGCCCGCCGCGGGGGTGGCGGCGCCGGGGGAATCGAGGCCGGAAGGCCCGCCGACGATCGGGAGGCGACGTGACGGGGGAGATGACGTTGAGACGCGCCCTGGTGGGGTCGTTCCTGCTCGGGTTCGCTGCGGTGGCGCAGGCCAGCGCCGGCAACGGCATCCGCGTCGGCGGCAGCTCCGGCCGCCTGCACCCGTACATCGAGCTGGAGGGCCGGTACGACTCCAACGTCGCCTTCGATCAGAATGCCAACCAGAGCTCGGGGTTCATCCTCCACGTCCGCCCCGGCCTGACCCTCGACTCGCCCGGCGAGTCCGTGGCGGTGAAGCTCGACGCCAACCTGGACTGGGCGCAGTACCTGGGCAAGAACTCCAACCTGTCCCGCCTGTACGGCGAGGCGCAGCTCGGCGTGGGCGTCAACCGGAGGGGCACGCTCGGGCTGGAGCTGACCGACGGCTTCCGGCGGTCGAGCACCACCCACGTGCTCAGCTTCAGCGGGGCGGTGGTCGAGAACTCCAACTCGCTGACCCTGGCCGTGCCGTGGCGGCCGGGCGGCGGCGCCTTCGTGACCACCGTCTCGGGCGGCTGGGACCTCTCCACCTTCGAGGCCTTCGACAAGGGCCTGATCTGCGGCGATCCCACCCTCCCGGACTGCGACGCGGGCCGGCTCGCCAAGCTCGGCTACAGCGACGTCCGGGGCGGCCTCGAGCTGCGCTGGAGGTTCCTCCCCCGCACCGCCGCGGTCCTCCAGGGCGAGTACTGGAAGCGGCTGCCGCAGGACTCGCAGCTCAGCAGCAAGCCCTGGGGCTGGCGGGTGTGGGCCGGCGCGGCCGGCCTGATGTCGGCCCATCTGGCCGGCACGCTCAAGGGCGGCTGGGGATCGATCAGCGACGCGCCCGGGTCGATCTCGAGCTGGCTCGCCAACGCCGAGGTCGAGTGGCTCCCGGTGGAGACCGCCAGCCTGAAGCTCGGGTACGTCCGCGACATCGGCGTCGACCCGGGGCAGGACTTCGGCTTCACCAGCCACCGCGGGTACCTGGACGCGCGCGCGCTGCTGGCGTCGCAGTACACGGCGCAGATCACCGCCAGCTACGAGCACCGCGACTACCCGAAATCGAACACGCTGGACGCCGCCGACCTGCTGGTGGTCCAGCCGTCCGCCGACATCGAGCTGACCCGCTGGCTGCGGGTGGGGGCGGGGGTGGCGTACACCAAGCGGACGTCGAAGATCCCCTCGGGGGGGCACCAGTTCCCCGCCTTCGACTTCGACAAGACCGAAGCGTTCGTGCGCCTGCGGGGGACGTACTGAGCGCACCCGGTGAGCGCGGTCGCGCGCGCGGCGAGCGCCGGGCCAGGCGGATGAGCCTGCCCCGGAGCGAGCGGCGGTCCGGGAGGGCCCAGCTTCATCGGCCCTCCGGCAAGATCGCAGCGCCCGGCTGTTGACGGCACCCGCCCGACTCCGGTACGACCTCGCAGGTCCACGTCTCCATGTCCCCCCTCCCCAGAGCTCGCCTCCTTGCCGCAGCGGCCGCCCTGCTCACCGCCTGCGGCCACGGCCGCGGCGCCACCAGCCCGCCGGCGAGCGGCGAGAAGGCCGATCCCGAGCCGGTGGCCTCGACGCTCGGCGCCGGCGATGTCCTCGAGGTCCGCGTCTTCCAGGAGCCCGAGCTCTCCGGCGTCTACCAGGTCGGCACGGAAGGCGACATCATCTTCCCGCTGTGCAAGAGCGTCCCGGTGCGCGGGCTCACCGCCAACGCCGCCGCCGAGACCATCCGCGACTGCTTGGCCAGGAAGTACATGCGGGACCCGCAGGTCTCGGTGCTGGTGAAGGAGTACAACTCCAAGAAGATCTTCGTCTTCGGCGAGGTCCAGAAGCCCGGTACCTTCCCGTACCAGGACGGCATGTCGGTGGTGCAAGCCGTCACGCTGGCCGGCGGGTTCACCAAGACCGCCGCCCAGAACTCCACCTCGGTGACCCGGCACGTGGGCGGCACCGAGACCAAGATCAAGGTCAGCGTGCAGGACATCGCCCTCGGCAAGGCCTCCAACTTCACGCTCGAGCCGGGCGACATCGTGTACGTGCCCGAGAGCCTGTTCTGACGGGCCGCAAGCGCCACCGAACGTGGACGTGGACGTAGACCTAGACGTAGACGTAGACGTAGACGTAGTCGAAACCCCGTTGAGCGAGGGCTCGCCCGTCTACGCCTACGTCCACGTCTACGTCTACGACCACGTTGGTGGCCTACGGATCAGGAATGGTTCATGCCGCGACCGCTCGCCTCCTCGCTCGCGATCCTCGAGGATCGGATCGTCCGCTGCCGGCTCTGCCCGCGGCTGGTGGCCTGGCGCGAGCAGGTGGCGCGCACCAGGCGCCGCGCCTACCGCGACGAGGTCTACTGGGGCCGGCCCATACCGGGCTTCGGCGATCCCGCCGCGCGCATCGTCCTGGTGGGCCTGGCGCCGGGCGCGCACGGCTCGAACCGCACCGGCAGGATGTTCACGGGGGACCGCTCGGGAGAGTTCCTCTACGCCGCGCTGCACCGCGCCGGGCTGGCCAGCGCGCCCGCCTCGCGCTCCCGCGACGACGGCCTCACCTTGCGGGGCGCCTTCATCACCTCCGCCTGCCGCTGCGCCCCACCCGACAACAGGCCCACGCCGGAGGAGCTCGCCCGCTGCGCCCCGTTCCTGGATGCGGAGCTGGCGTTGCTGCTCGAGCTGCGGGTGTTGGTGGCCCTGGGCGCCATCGGCTGGGACGCGATCCTCGGCCACCTGGAGCGGTCCCGGCGGCCCATCCCGCGGCCGCGGCCGCGCTTCGGCCACGGCGCCGAGTGGGCGCCGGCGGGCGGGCCGGCCGTGATCGGGACGTATCACCCCTCGCAGCAGAACACCCAGACCGGCCGGCTCACCCCCGCCATGATCGATGCGGTGATGCAGCGGGCGGCGGAGCTGGCGACATCCTGAACGGTCTGGCGGCCGGAGCTGGACCTGGAGCACCGCTCACGTCCGTCTGACGGACCGGGCGGACGCGGCGCGCACGGGCTCCCATCAGGGGAGTGCGCGGAGATCCTCGTGCTTTCCAGCCGCGGTACCTGGCACGCCTCCTGCTCCACGCGCCTGGATGCTGGTCCGAATCCGCTCCGGCACGGTGCTGGGCGTCACCGCCATTCCGGTGGAGGTCGAGGTAGAGGCTGGCGACGGGATGCCGGGGATCCACATCGTCGGGCTGGCGTCGAGCGCGGTGCAGGAGGCCAGGGTGCGGGTGCTGGCCGCGATCCGGAACGCAGGGCTGACGGTGAAGGCCCGGCACGTGACCGTGAACCTTGCGCCGGGCGAT
>Ga0316628_100001820_pt1 | contig 15342 bp, 10 predicted proteins | sample OWC_Aug_M2_C1_D5_FD_207648 | JGI IMG/M metagenome (GOLD analysis project Ga0316628, IMG submission 207648) | Wetland soil microbial communities from Old Woman Creek delta, Ohio, United States - OWC_Aug_M2_C1_D5_C | ecosystem: Environmental > Terrestrial > Soil > Wetlands | place: USA: Ohio... | reverse complement strand
GCCTTCTGGATGAAGGGAGCGCTGTTCGTCTGGGGGCATCACTCGAACGGCCAGACCCAGTGCATCTACGACCCGACGAAGCTCGATGGCGCTCCGGACTGCAAGGGGCCCCCGAACCCCGCGGACGTGCAGATCAACTATCCGAACGGCTCGTTCTCGACCAACTATCTCAAGTTCGCTCTCTTCGTCACCAAGATGCGCCTCGGCAAGCTCGCGCCCGCGGCGGGGCACATGACGCAAAGGGTTGCCTACGCGAAGACCACGATCGCAGCCAGCCTGGAGGTGAACCCTGCGGGGCTCCCGCCTGGGGGCTCGCTCGACGAGCCGGCACGGTCACTGTACGGCCCCACCCGCGTGGGGCTCCTCGTCGAGCACGAGCAACGCACGAGCCGCCGAGGGTTCCTTGCCGGGAGCTACCGCCTGACCGGGATTACGGAATTCATCGACAAGACGCCCGACGCTGGCTCGTCCCGATGGCGTTTCACGGCGGAGGCGGCCTTTGAGCCCGACTGGTTCCGATCGGGCGGCTTCGTGGCCCGCTACATCTACGGCCAGGACTACTACAACCTGCAGTTCACCCGGAACATCAGCTGGTTCCAGTTCGGCCTGATCTTCTCGGCCTCCGAGTTCGAGCCTTTTCTTGCGCGAGTGCCGCGATGAAGCGCAAGAAGCCAGGACGGGTACGCATTCCACGAGACCAGTGGGCGCTGGCCGCGGGGATCCGTCCCTCCACGGGGCGCCAGGCGACGCTCCGCGAGGTCGTGGACCCCAGCGTGGAGACTCGATCCTTCGACGAGCTCTCCCGACGCCGGCAGGCCGAGATCGTGGCCGCGCGGATCCGCGGCCAGAAGCGATTCCGCCTGTGGGTGTTCGGCACCGCTCCCGTGACCAAACAGCGGGCCATCGACGCCGTTCTCTCCCGCACGCCCCTCGGAGAAGCGCTCATCGCGGTGGAGCGGCGTATCCTGGCCTCACTTGCCGAAGAAACGTCGCGTCGCAGCCGACGCCGGCGCCGAAGGAGGCCGGCATGACCGTGAGGCTCATGGCCGTCGAGGCCAACGAGGACGCGCCCACCCGCGCGGCGTATGCGTACCGCGACCAGCACCTCTACCAGAAGCTCGACACGGTGGGTACGAACCTCCTGACGCTGCGCGGACTTCGTACGACGCCCGAGTTCTTCACGCCTGGCATCGCCCACCACGATCCTGACTACGTGGTGGCCGTCGGACACGGCGACGAGGACACCTTGATGGGGTACCGCGGCGTGCCGCTGCTCGAGATCGGTCACTACCAGGCCACCGACGTCGCCGGGCGGATCATCCATCTCCTGGCCTGTCACACGGCGGCGACGCTGGGCCGGGATCTCGTGAGGAACGGCGCTCGCGCCTTCATCGGGTACAACTGGTTCGTGATGGTCCACGAGGGGATCGTGGACGAGTTCCTCGAGTGCGATACGGCGATCGACGAGGAGCTGCTCGGCGGGGCCACGATCGCCCAGGCGTATCGGCGGGCGATCGGGCTCTTCAACGGCCACATCGCACGCTTCAAGGGCGAGGGGCGGCTGATGAAGGCGGCCCTCCTGGAGACCAACCGCGACAGCCTGATGTGCCCCGTCACGGACAGCCGTCTCGGCCGCTCGAACGCGGCCCTGTAACGAGCTCGCGCGACAGGCGGGCGGGGGCGCGTGGCTCGAGTGTCGCTACGCGATCCCGTGGCGGCGAGCACCGCCCACGCGGTGTGTGAGTGTTGCCAGGTTTGTGGATCCGGGGCTCCCTCTCCCTGGTGCACGTCCAGTTATCACTCGGTGAATGCATTGTCCCGTTCGGATGGATAGTCAGTATCCGAACAGAGTTCTTGACCTTTGCGCAGGGCGGCGCTAAAGGTCATGGCACTCCGCGATCATCACGTTGCGCGAGGGTTGCGTGACGACCTCACGGATCCGACCGGCGGCGTCGTTTCAGCCTTGGGACACGGCCGCAGAGCGAGACGCTCACGACGAGCGCGCAGCCGAAGCGTGCATGACTCTCGTTCAACGCGTTTCTGAGCCACGGGTAGCAGCCCCTCCAGTCATGCGGCCCAGAATGTGCGCGAGAGAGGCAAGAACTGCGTTCCGCGTGCCTTCGGCCGTCCCCGAAAGAACAGGGGCGTGACGTGGCGCCACATCGATGTCCTGGGAACCAACCGTGGCCCCGAGCCGCTCGGGCCACGCCGCGTGGCGGGACGCGTGGCGTGGCGCCCTGTGCCGACAACAAAGCGACGATAGGAGGTTGTGATGCCAAGGCCATTCTCCGCTAAGGAGTTCGTCTTCACACAGCCCGATGGGACGCCGCTCAGGCTCCGCGGCTGGGGAGACCAAAACTATGCGGTCTTCGAGACCCTGGAGGGATTTACCGTCGTCAAGGACCCGGCGACCGGCTTCTATCACTACGCCAGGTTGTCGGCGGATGAGACGGAGCTTGTGCCGAGTGGACGGCGCGTGGGAGCAGTCGACCCGCGGAGCCTGGGTCTCACGGTGCACGCTCGCATCCGTCCGCGGGCCGCCAAGGAGAGGGCGCTGACGGCGGCCCGTCCGATGGGCTTCCGGCGGCGCTGGGAGATTCGCAGAGAGGAGAGGAAAGCCCGGCTCCGGGCGACGATGAGGTCGAAAGGGCCGCTCGCCGCGCCGCCACCCCAGGCGACCACGGGCGACTACGTGGGGCTCTGTCTGCTGATCCAGTTCCCTGATGTGGCGGGCACGATCACACCACAGCAGGTCACCGACTTCTGCAACGCCCAGGGATACACCGGCTTCGGAAACAACGGGTCCGTCTACGACTACTTCTACGATGTGTCCGGCGGGCTGTTCCGCTACACCAACGTCGTCACCGCCTACTACACGGCCGCGCACAACCGATCCTACTACTCCGATCCGGGCGTGACCCTCGGCACGAGGGCCCGCGAGCTGATCCTGGAAGCCCTGCACGATCTATCGTCTCAGGCTTTCGACTTCAGCTCCCTGAGCAGCGACGCCGACGGCTTCGTCTACGCCCTGAACGTGTTCTACGCGGGGCCGTGTCCGAACAACTGGGGCGAGGGGCTTTGGCCGCACTCGTGGTCTCTGGAAAGCCCGTATGACGCGGCGGCCGGGAAGAGGGTCAACGACTACCAGATCACCAACATGGGCGATCAGCTCAGCCTGGCCACGTTCTGCCACGAGAACGGCCACATGGTGTGCGACTTTCCGGACCTCTACGACTACGGGTACCAGTCGCTAGGCGTCGGGGACTACTGCCTGATGGGGTACGGCGGACCCGACGAGAAGAACCCGACGCACGTGGGCGCATACCTGAAGTACAACGCCGGCTGGGCGCATAGCGTGGCTGAGATCGCGCCGGAGTTGGACGCAACGCTCTCCGCCCTGAGCAACGACTTCTTTATCCACCAGCGGAGCGCGGCGGAGTACTTCATCATCGAGAACCGGCGGCAGCAGGATCGGGATGCGGCGCTCCCGGATGCCGGGCTGGCGATCTGGCACGTGGACGAGACCGGGAGCAACAACGACGAGCAGATGACGCTCGCCCACCACTACGAGTGCTCTCTGGAGCAGGCCGACAACCAGTGGGACCTCGAGAACGACGTCAACAGTGGCGATGGGGGCGACCTGTTCGGCGCGCCAGAAGACACCCGGTTCGCCGACAGCACGTCACCCAACAGCAAGTGGTGGGATGGCACCTCCTCCGGTCTGGACATCTACGAGATCTCCGCACCAGGCGACACGATGACGTTCAAGACCCCGAGTGAGGAGGTCGTCAGGACGCTTCGCAAAGGGGCCAAGCCCAGGGTGAAGATCCCGGACAACAGCCTGAACGGGATCCGGAACACTCTCAAGTTCGCAGAGTCGGCCGTCGTCCGTGGGATCAGGGTCGGTGTCGACATCACCCACCCTCGTCCCCGGGATCTGCGCGTGTCGCTCATTAGCCCTTCGGGCACGCGAGTCGTGCTGTACTACAAGGCTGGAGGCATCAGCAAGGACCTGCGGACAACCTTCGACGTTGCCACCACGCCTGCGCTGTCCGCCGTTCTGGGGCAGTTTGTCAAGGGCAGCTGGACGCTCCACGTGGCGGATCTCGCGACCGGGCAGAGGGGGACACTCAATGCCTGGGGCCTGGAGATCCGGGCCGTGATGGTGAACACTCTCGCGCTGCAAGAGTCCCCGCGCAAAGCGATCCCCGACGACGCGCCTACCGGAATTGCACGCACTCGGGCGGCGCGGGCTGCCGGAATCGTCAAGGAGCTGGCCGTCTCGGTCGACATCACGCATCCCAGCATCTCAGACCTGACCGTGTCCCTGACCGCTCCGGCGGGCAAGACCGTCCTCCTTCACAACCGCGGCGGCGGTTCCGGCGACAGGATCTCTCAGACCTACACGGAGGGGACGACGCCAGGGCTCGGCACGCTCGCGGGACAGCCCGTCCGGGGGAAATGGAAGCTCAATGTGGCCGACCATGCGGGAGTGGGCGTCGGGAAGCTGAATCGCTGGTCGGTGCAGATCGCCCTGCAGCCGTAGTCCGCGGCAGGGGCAAGGAGAAACGGGCAAGCTCGGGCGCGTCCTCCGCTTGCGGATCCAGCGTCGCGACTGACGCGGCTTGTCGTGCGAGAGACGCGCCTCAGTGCCCGGCGGGAGGCGAGGTCGCCGGCCGGCTTCCTGCGACCGTCCGCGCCGGGGGCGGCGCGTCGATCGCCGGGGGCCCGGCCGCTGGCGCCGCGACGCCGGCGGGAGGGGCCTGCTCGCCGCCGACCTGGCACTGCCACATGAACTCGAGGGCGGGAGCAACCGTCTCCCGCCAGGCGTCGAGGCAGGCGGCATCGTCCCCCTGGCACTCTCCGAGCGTCTTGAGGAGGGCCTCGAGGAAGAGCTCGTAGTGCCGCTGCGTCAAGGCGAACCTCGCGTGGTCCCTCGCCACCTGCCGCAGCTGGTCGCGCTCGGGCCCCGCCCCGGGAGGGAACTCGAGCAGCAGCTCGATCGCGCGGTTCAGGATCTGGTACTGCCGCGCCATGTCGACGTGCCGGAAGAGCGGCTCGACGTCGGGGCAGAGGGCGAAGAGGCTCTCGTAGAACCTCCGGAAGAACTCCCGCTCCCCGTCCACCCCCCCCGCCTGGAGCCGCAGGTAGACGGCCTTCGCCTTCTTACGGCTGACCTCCTGGGGCGGCTCGGGGACCTGGATCTCCCGGAGGTAGTCGCGGACGTCGCTCATGGAGGGCCAGCGGGCCTCGGGGTCGACCCGGAGCATGCGGGAGACGACGCCCGCGAACTCGGGGGACCGGTGCGCCCACTCGCCCTTCCCCGACTCGAGCTCCGCGAACACGGTGCGCTTGCACTCGAGGTCGCAGGGCGAGACCACGCGGGGCAGGCGCGCGCCCCCGAGGAGCTCGGTGGCGATGAGGCCGAGCGAGTACTGGTCGGTGAGCTCGGTGCGCTGCTGGCCGAAGAAGCGCTCCGGGCTCATGTAGGCCATCGACTCCCGGTCGACGAGGAAGTTCCCGGCGAGCAGCGCCTGCTCGCGCCGGATGTTCGAGAAGTCGACGGGGGATATCCGCGCCGCACCCGTCTTCTCGATCAGGACGTCCGAGGGGCAGATCTCCCCGCGCTGCCACCCGCGCTGGTGGGCCTCCTCGATCGCCCGCGCGATGTCGAGGAGGATGCCCTTGACCGTGCCCAGGGGGGCGCCGGTCGGGTGCCTCGCCAGGAACTTGCTGAGCTGCTCGCCGTCGATGAACTCCGTCACCAGGCACTCGGGAGGGTCGTCCAGAAAGTGCTCGAGGATGGGGATGAAGGCGGGGCTCGTGAGCGCGACCGCGCGCTCCACGCTCTCCACGAAGGCCCCGCGCGCCCAGTCGTCGAGCTCCGAGGCGACGAAGACCTTGACTCCCACGATGCGCTCGGGGTTCCTCCGCCGCGCCCGGTAGAAGATCGAGAACTTGCCCGTGCCGACCTCTTCCTCGATCTGGTACCGGTCGCCCAGCTTCGCCTGGGCCTGGGAGAGCAGGCTCTCCCGCCGTCCCCCGGTGAGCTTGGGGCTCGTGCCGAACTCCTCGACGATCTCGAGGCAGATCTTCTTGATCACCGACTTCCGCTCGGCGGTCGGGAGGGTGTCGAGCGGATGCGCGGGGTCACAGCAGGCCTGGATGTTGTCGAGCGGGCTGACGTCGTAGAGGCTCGCGGAGATCGGCACCCAGCGGATCGCGATCCCGCCCTTCTGCGCCGAGGCGAGGACCCTCGCGAGCTCCACGTTGGTGATGAACTTCGACTTGAGGAAGTGGTCGCTCACCAGCAGGAGCCCGACCCGGGCCTGCGCGAGGGCTCCGTCGATGTCGTGGGACCAGCTCTCTCCGGCCGCGATGCTCCTGTCGGACCACAGCTTGATGAGCCCCTGCGTGCAGGCGGGGGCGAGCATGCCCTCGAACTCGTCCCGCCACTGGACGTCCTCGTGGGCGTAGCTGATGAAGACCTGGTCCGGCTTCGGCTGGCCCATGGCACTGCACCCCTGTTTGTGAGGAGACCGTGGCTAGAGCATACCTATACGCAAAGTAGATATCCAGTACACTCTGCCCAGACTGACGGGGTGACTATGACTATAGGCCTCCGGGCTCCCGGGCCGGCAGGTTGAGGATGAGCGCTCCACGGACCACGCGCGGGTCGTGCCGCACCTCGATCGGCACGCGGTGGCCGTAGAGGCGCGACAGGAAGTCCCGGCTGCCCACGGCGATCCGCTCGGCGAGCTCGCGGTGCTCCTCGTTCGAATAGAGCAGGGCTCCCGGGGCCGAGAGCGCGCGCCGGTTGCGGTTGACGCTCGAGACGGGGACGTCGGATCGGCGCAGGAAGTCCGCGAGCTCCTGCGCGGCGGGCCCGTCTGCCTCCTCCGAGAAGTGGATGGACAGCGTCGGGCCGGGGGGCTCCGGGCCGGGCTCTCGTGAGACCGTCAGCTCGACCATGCGCAGGTCTTCCGGGATCTCCGCCTCCGCCGGGGGGAACTGCCGCAGCACGGTGTCGGGCGGTTCCTTGCGCGTTGCCTCGAACGTGACCATCGGCTCGATCCCGGCTGGGGCCAGGATCTTCCGCGCCTCGACGAGAGGCCGACCCACGAGCGTCGGCATCCTCACCGGAGGCCGGTTCGTGACGTCCTGACCAAGCCGTCCCTTGACGAATCCTTCCTCTTCACGCACCCCAGGACCTGCGGTCGGTGCCGCTGTGGGCGGCGTTTCGTGCCCCCGGAAGGGCGCAGCCTTCCACGTCAAGAAAGCGACGACGCCCAACGTGATGGCCGATACCCCGACGATCCAGGGCCACTGCGACCGTCGGGGCGGGGGCCCAGGCAGACCGGGCGGCCCTGCTGTCCGTCCATCGAGCGTGCGCTCCAGCCGATCGATCAGGTCCTCAACGTCGGCGTCCCAGCGCGTGTCCCGCAGCTCCACGGCGTGCCGGCGGGCGAGGGGCTGCAGGTCCGACGGCAGCGCGTCGGCTGGGGGCATCGTCGCCCCCTCGACCAGCACGGGAACGACGCGGACCCCCCGCGCGAGGGCCCTGGCGACCTCGATCCGGATGAAGTCGTTCGGGTCCTCGAGCCGCCGGCGGCCACCCGCGTCCCGGCAGCCCAGCCACTCGCGCCCGATCACCGCGAGGAGGACGTCGCAGGAGCCGACCTCCCGGTCGATGGCCTCCACGAAGTCGACCCCGGGCTCGATACCCGAGACGTCCATGAAGACCGACTCTTCCCCGAACCGCGCCCGCAGCCGGTCGAACAGCCGGCCCGCGTGGCCCGCCGCGTCCTCGCGTCGATAGCTGACGAAGATGCGGGGCATGCCCCTCTAGTCGAGAACCTCGTACGTGCAGGCGAAGGCCGCCGCCGCCACGCGGTAAGTGTCCTCGGGACTCTCCGGGTCCTGCACGATCGCGTCCCCCGGTTTCGCCACCATGCGCTCGCCCCAAGGCGCTGTGAAGACGAACTCGCCGTGCTGCGGCTTCAGGACGAAGAAGCGCATCACGTTGCCTTCGGGGCGATGCTCCTGCCAGCCGTCCTTTCCCGCCGCCTTTCCGGTGGCCCGGTACCGCTCCTTGAACTTGTCCGCGGCCACCAGGTACTCCTCGTTGCCGGTGGGCTCGCAGCGGTTGCGGACGACCCAGTCGCCCTTCGCCGCCGGCTTGCTCTTGGTCTCCTTGCCCTCGCCGGCGATGACGGTCACGATCACCTCGCCCGGCGTCGCCGGCCGCGCGTCCACGAGCATGGTCTTCCTCGCCATGCGCACGAGGCCGCGCGACTCGGCCTCTTTGAAGAGCGTGCGAACCTCGTCGAGGCTCCGTTCTCTTGCGGACGTCTGGGCCGGATCGCTCATCAGGAGGGCTCCCAACCCGAAGGCTAGCACCGCGGTCCTTGACATGGAACCCTCCTTTTTGGGATTGCAGACCCCGGAAAGTGCCAGTGCTTCTATCTTTCTCCGCGGGCGAGGTTGAAACCAGCGGGACACGAGCAGCTCTTGACTCGGTGTGGTGGTGAGCGTTATACGCTCGCACGGTCGGCGCCACCTCGGAGAGGGCGTCCAAGGTCACCGACGAGGGCTTGCTGCCGCTCGTCTGCTGCTTCCAGGCCGTGGGCCTGACGTTCACGGAGGTTGAATGGAAAACCAAGTCGCCTTCGTCAGTATGCCGAGTGCGGACGAGTTTAGGGCGGTCCGCGCCGCGACAGTGAAAGCGCTCGAGAACGCGGGCTACAGGGTCTGCGGCGACTGGTCGGTACTCGAGTCCGGACGCCCCTGGCAGACCGAGATCCTGGACGCGCTGGCATCAGCAGACGTGATCGTCGCGGACGTCACCGGGCCGCGTGACAACGTCATCTATGAAATCGGATACGCCCATGGGCGGCGAAAGCCCGTGATCCTTATTGGGCGGCCGGATTCGCTGAGCACATTGCCTAGCTATCTAAGGAACTACCAGGTGCTTCTCTACAAGCCCGACGACTTCGAGGAGCTAACGTACCTGATCTACCAATCGGTCAAGCGACTCACCAGCCGCAACGCGAGATGATCCATGAGCGCTGCCAAGAAGTGTTTCGTGGTGATGCCTTTCAGGCCGGAGTTCCGGTACTTCTATCTGTATGTGAGCGCCCACCTGAAGGAGGAGTACGGGCTCGAGGTCGAGCGAGGCGACGACCGGATCGAGTCGCGACCCATCGCAGAGAAGGTACGAAGGCAGATCCGCGAAGCGGACATCATCCTCGGTGACGTGACGGGAGCGAACCCGAACGTGTTCTACGAGTTGGGCCTCGCGGACGCAATGGAAAAGCCGATGTTCCTTCTGACCCAGGATGACGTCGAGAAGGTGCCGGTGGATGTGAGGGCCCTAGAGCTGATCCGGTACTCCCTTGACGATGAGAAGGCGTTGCGGGACAAGCTGCACAAGGCTCTCAGCAACTTTCTTTGGGAGCGATACAAGGAGCTCTACGAGCAAGGTCGCCAGTTCCTTAGGCAATACAACAAAGACACCGGCGCCAATTACGAACCGGTGTGCGAGAAGGACTTCGAGCTGGCAATGGTCCAAGCAGAACGGATCCAAAGCATTCCCGTCGATGATGACGACGCGCTGCGTGGGTTCTTGCTCCCTAAGATCATCGGACCGGCACTACTTGACGTGAACCTGATGGAGCGCATGCAGAGCTGGTGGGTAAAGACCTCCCGGCATTCGCGGAAGATGCCGCGCAAGAGGCGCGGTATGGTGAAAGCCACAGCCGCAGCAACTCCGCGAGGTGCCGCCTCCACCGGACGGAAGCGCGGCAACGCGCGCGCCCGGCGCGGCTTGTAGACGCGACAGGTAATCTCGACGCCAGCCGACCAGCCGGTGGGAGAGGCTCGGCGAGAGCGGGCTCGTGCTCAGAACGGTGGAGGATGGCCCAGTTGCGACTGACCACCCCAGTATCCGCCCGTAGCGGACTGGACAACCGAGGCGAGCTCCGCAAGTACCCGACGCCGTTCAGCAGCGTCCTCCGGCAGGCGCCTGCCTCCGTTGAGCGCCTGGAAGTGACTGATGTCCCCGGGTATTGCGGAAGCGTCGTCCACGTCCACATTCATCCACAGCAGCTTGAGCACGCGCGCGTCGGCGGCGTCCACGAGGAAGGGGCGCTCCTTGGCCTGTATGAAGGTGGACGAAAGGAATGCCTGACTGACGAGCAGCACCGCCACCCGGGTCCGGTGCATCGCCCGGACGATCTCCTGGTACCAGACGTCCCCGGGCTCGATCCTCGTATCGGCCCAGAGACGCACCGATGGGAGGTTCGGGAGGAGTTCCCCGAAGGTCGTGACGATCTCGTTCCGCAGCGGAGCGTCCGCGTGGCTGTAACTCAGGAAGACCATGTCGCGGGGCGCGGCGAAGTCCAGAAAGGTCCGGGCGGCGTCCGCGGAGTCCCCTGACGCCTCCCGCCGGGGGTGGGCCCGACTGAAGTCCAGACCCCGTTTGAGCCATTCCTGCACCTGCCGACGCCCCTCGTCGATGAAGAACTTGCGGTCCTCTATCGTCAGCCTCAAGTCTTCCTCTTCCACGGGGGACGCAACCGCGATCGTCAGCTCGGCCGAGTTCTCGAAAGCGTCCGCCATGACGAGGTCGCGCCCATGGATTCCGGCGCGGACCGCTCGGGTCCAGAAGTCGCGAACGTGCTTCGGTCGCGACCAATCCATGCGCTCTTCGGTCTTGAGGGCCAGCACCGGATCGCGACTCTCGTGAGCCCCAGCCAGCCACAGGGGGCACTCCGATGCGAGCGCGCCGTCGACCAGCAGCCGTCGACCGCTCTCGTGGGGCGGATAGAGTCCGGGGGCGGCCGTGGCGATGGCGACGACCTCCGTGACTCTCATCAGGGGATCGGAGCGGGAACTGTAGACGAAGAGCCGGCCCGTGACCAGGTCGAGCCCTATCGAAGCGAAGGGCTTCTTCAATTCGCCCAGAAGGGGATCCCCCTTCAGCAGCGTCTGCACGAAACTACTCGGCACCGACTCTTTGAACTTCGAGTAGGGCCAGGTGACCCAGGAGAAGATCGGCAGGCGGGAACGAGACCGGAGGATGGTATCGGGGTAGCTCCTGTTCAGAAGGTCGGCGATCTCCGCGCCCGTCCGCCCGGAGGCGACGAGCACGCCCACGACGGCGCCGGCCGACACCCCTGAGACGGTGCTGAACGTCCAACCCTCCTCCTCCAGGACCTGGATCGCCCCCACATAGCTGAAGCAGCGTGCCCCACCCGATCCAAGGACGAGCTGCACCCTCGGCATGATTGGCTTATACCACTGGCCGCAAGGCCGTTCGCTCGTGCCTCGGCGGACATGACGCCAGCTCCCCTTCTCATCCGATCAGCGACGCAGTTGTTCCGGCTTGTCCGGCACTCGTTCCTCGAGGCGCCCGGTCATTCCCCCAGACGACAGCTCGTTCCCTGCAGCGACCGTTCGTTCCCCATTGGGCACGACGTGTGGTAGGTATGACGGGCCATGACGCTCACGGACGGGAAGGTGCTGCTTCACCTGGCGGGGAGGCGCTACCGGGTGGTGGAGAGCGATACATCTACTACTTGGAAGCGCAGGGAGACGAGACCGACGTGCGGTTCGGGGGGCCGGGAGGCTGCGCGAGAACCGCTCGCTCGACGAAGTGATGCGCGAGTGGGGTCCGCGCGGTTTCGTGAGGATCCACCGGAACCCCGCCGTCAACCCGGGCCGCGTCCGGGAGATCCGGGCGGCGGCCTCCAGCTCGCTCTGGGAGGTCCGTCTCGAGCCGCCGGTGAACGAGGTCCTGCCGATCAGCCGCGGATCGCTGCCGGTTCTTCTCGCGGCCTATCGCTCGACCACGTCTTAACGAGCCCGCCGGACTAGAGAGCGGGTCGAGGCGGCTACGGGGCGCTGACACTTCGGTGTTCTGCGCGTCAAGGCGACGCCCCCGGCGACGCAGTAGCCGCTCGATCTCTCTTGACGGAGCCTGCGCGCAGGAAGAACGGCTCGATGAACCACAAGTACAGGCGGAAAGCAAAGCTGGCAGCGAGGGAGGCCATCCCGGTCGCGATCCGGTTTACGAAGCTGCGCACGCTCCCAATGGGCAGCCGCGCGGCCGCCAAGAGGAACAGCAGCACCCACGCCACGTGCACCGCGGGTCGGATGGCGGGAGCGACCCCCTGCTGGGGCAACAGGCGCTCGATACTCTCCGGCACGAGCGTCCACAGTAGCCCTAGACCCATTAGCCAGAAGAAGGCCCACGTGAACCGCTTCAGCCAAGGCAACAGGGCCCAAGCCTTGAACTGCTGGGCTCCCCCGACGGTGAGCACCCTCAACAAGCGGTCGGCCTCCGGGGCCTGGAACTGCGGCTCGATCTCAAGGAAACGCCAGGATGACCGAGGTCCCTCCGCTTGTAGGAGCTGGGGGATCGACTCGCGCACCTCGAACTCGGCTATCCGATATCCGGACGTCATCAGCGCGAATGCCTCGAGATCAGAGAAGGAGTCCAGATCGGTGCGCATCGCCGCCAGCCGCGCTTGTACATCCTTACGGATGCCGTATCCGGTGAACGTGAACGCGCCGCGGTGAGAGGCGGATCGGGCATCGTCGAGCGTGCCGAACGGGTCCTGGCAGCCCACCCAGTCGACTGGCTCGGACTCCAGGTCCTTCTTCATGTGTATGAACGCGAGACTGCGCACCCGAGCAAGCCGGTACCGAGCGCTCAGGTCCTGGTACTGAGCCAGGCGGACCCGTTCCTGCGAGGCGAGGCTCGCGCGCCACAAGGAGCCCAACCGGCCGGCGGCCGGGTCGGATTGGCTCGGCAGCTGCCCACTGGCGTCGCTCACGAGCAACACGGCACAGTCGTGCTCTACCAACGCTGAGACTCCCTGGTTGTCGCACACGCCGCCGTCGACGAGGCGGACCACCCGTCCAGGGTAGAGACCTTCCAGCACCAGCGGCTCGAAGACCCCGGGAACACAGGACGACGCGGCTACCGCGTAGCCCAGCCTAAACCGGTGGTAGGGTCGAGGCGCGTCGTAGTAGTAGAGCCGGCGCAACCGCTCGCTGGCGTCAACGGCCGTATCGATTGAGCTGGGCGGCTCGCCCATCCAAGAAGCCGTGAACTGCCAGTTGTGGCCGGTATTTAGCGTGGTCGCGTTGACAACCAGAATGGGGACCTTGTTCCGGCGTGACCAGTTGTGCAGCTTGGGCGAGAAGTCGGGGGACTCGGCCGCGGGCCGGATGGATAGCTCGCTGATCGCGCGAGGGCCCTTGGCGCCATCGTTGACCCGCGCGTAGAACCGCTCTTCGTACAGCTCGCCGACCCGATGCGTGCGGGTGTATCCCCGCTGCAACAGCATGCGGACGTTCGCCCGGAGGTCCGCCAGGACGGAGGTGCGGATGTTTGTCTGAACGCCGCGCAGGAAGTTTCTTTCGAGCCTCTGGATGATCTCGACGTAGTCCTCGCGCGTTATCTGCTCGTCGCGCTTCCGCTCGAGCAGCGCGCGCAGCTCGAGGTAGTAGTGAACGCCCACGATGGCGCCGCCCGAGACGCACGAGAGGACCTCCACGTGACGCAGCAGGTCGGTTTCGGCCAGGCGGGCCAGCACACCGATGTGGAAGAGGGCCGCTCGGAAGCCGCCTCCCGAAAGCGCCAGACCCACCTTGCCGGCCTGGGCCGAGCGCACGGCGTCCGTACGCCCCTTGAGCAGTCCGCTGAGGACGTTCCACGCCTCGGCGTTGGACGCGGCCCCGGGCCCCAGTTGTGCGATCCAGGCGAGCTGCCGAGCCGTCGTCTCCACCTCCCAATCGGGAACGCCGGGAAGGGCCCCCGCCTGGTCCAGCCAGGCGCTGGCCTGGGTGTAATCACCCAGCCCGAAGGCCGCCTCGCCCACAGTTGCCAAGAACCAGAACTGACTGCGGAGCCATGCCCGGTCCGTGCGCTTCGCTTGGAGCGGAAGGACGGAAAGTAGCGACTCGCGAATGCGCCGGGCCTGTGCACGACGTGCTTCCGCCGTTTCGGAGCGCCTTCCTGCCTCGCGGCCGGCGGCTTCCTCCGTTTCCGCCAAGACGTCAAGCACGAAAGCGGCGTTGATGCTCGTATACCCGAAATCGTAGGTGCTGCTCTCGGGGTCGCCGACTTCGTGTCCTCTCAGGTAATAGGCCAGCGAACGCTCGAGTGCGGTCCGGTTCCCGCCCTGCTCCCACTTGCGCTTGAAGATCGCGCCGGCCAAGCCCAGGGTCTCCTGGTCGGTAGTGGTCGAGAGGTCACCCAGCGTGGACAGGATCTCGAGCGCGCGCTCCAGCCTCTCTTCGAGGGGTAGGTCATCGTCCTTGTACGTGCAGAGTGCGAGCTGTTGAACGACCTTTCGTCGCGTCGCCTCCGGCTCCCGCGTGAAGTGCTCGTGCGCCCGGGCACGCGCCAGTAAGCGGCGGGCGTAGCTGAACTGCTTGGCTCGCTTGAGGTCCATGGCCAGCCGAATCAGCTCACCCACCTCGGCGGCCTGGCCCCGAAGAAGGGCGCGCGCACGATCGATGGTCACCGCGAAGTCCGGGGGCATGACTCCGGCCGGTCCTCCGATGACGTCCGACTGCTCAGTCTCCGGGGCGGTCGAGCTGACGGGAGCGCGTTGGCTGAGGTCCGCTTCCCGCGCTACAAGGAAGTACTCGCGCGCCAGCGTGGGCAACGAGATTCGGCCCGCGCGCGTGTCCAACGCGAGGAGCGATCGCGCCTGGAGTTCACGGACGATATCGACGACCTGCTTCTCTCCCAGGCGGAGCCGATCGAGCAAGCGCTTCTTGGATGCTGTCGCGGCCGCGGCGTTCTCGGCCTGGCCGCCGCGCTCCGCCAGCAGCGCTGTCAAAGTGGCCTGTTCGTCTTCCGTGAGCATGGCTAGAGTTCGGTACAGCTCCAGCGCCTCCGGCGCGAGTCCTTGCAGGCTGCCGGCCAGGCCTCGCGTGGCATAGCTTCGATACTGGCGTAGGGCCTCGTCCAGCTGCGATACAGCCTCGTCGAGGCTCATTCCGGCCGCTAGGCGGCGGCGAAGCTCGACGTTGGCAAGGCTAACCAGAAGGGGATGGCCTTCTAGGCGGCGGAGATAGTCCCCCAGCTGCGGCTGAATTGTTCCCGCCGCGCCCGCGTTGGACAGCACCAGGCTGTTCGCTTCCTCCTCCGTCAGGTTGCCGACCTCTACCACGATGCCCCGGAATAGCGCGCAGATGCGTGAATCGCGAGTGGTCAGGAGACGCGCGCATTTCTTCTCCAGCCGGACGAACGGTTCGACCATGCGTCTCGTGTCCGCGTCGTCCATTACGATCAGACACTGCCGCTCGGAGGCCAACGCGGTC
>Ga0316628_100001819_pt1 | contig 15346 bp, 12 predicted proteins | sample OWC_Aug_M2_C1_D5_FD_207648 | JGI IMG/M metagenome (GOLD analysis project Ga0316628, IMG submission 207648) | Wetland soil microbial communities from Old Woman Creek delta, Ohio, United States - OWC_Aug_M2_C1_D5_C | ecosystem: Environmental > Terrestrial > Soil > Wetlands | place: USA: Ohio... | reverse complement strand
AGGGCGTCGGGCTCCGGGACACGCTCGAGCCGCGCCGCCAGCCCGAGCAGATCGGCGATCTCCTCGCGCGGAAGATCGGCGAGATCGACGAAGCGCCTCACCGTTCGACCTCGGCGAGCGCCGCGTTGAGCAAGTCGACGTGCTCCGCCTCGAGGATGAGCGGCGGCAGCAGGCGGACGACGTGCGGGTCGGCGCTCGTCCCGACCAGGACGCCACGCGCCAGCAGCTCGCTCTGCACCGTCGCCGCCGGACGCGAGGTGCGCAGGCCCAGCAGCAGGCCAGCGCCCTGGATGTCGGTCACTGGACCGACCCGGCAGGCAGCGCGCAGGCGCTCCGCCATCGCCCGCACGTGAGCGAGGAAGCCGGGCTCGGCGATCGTCGCGCAGACCTCGGCGACCAGCGCGCAGGCGAGCGGCCCGCCACCGAACGTGGTGCCGAGGTCGCCCGACCGCACCCCCTCCGCGATCGCTCCGCCGACCACCACGGCGCCGGCCGGGAAGCCGCCCGCCAGTCCCTTGGCGACGGTCAGCAGATCGGGCACGACGCCGTGGAGCTGGGCCGCGAAAGGCTCGCCGGTGCGGCCCATGCCGCACTGCACCTCGTCGAAGAGGAGCGCCACGCCGCGCTCCGCGGTCAACCGGCGTGCCGCCCGCAGGTACTCGCCACCGAGATCGACCGCGCCGGCCATGCCCTGCACCGGCTCCAGGATCAGCGCCGCAACGTCGTCGCCGAGCTCCCGATCGAGGGCCCCGAGGTCGCCGCGCTCGACGAACGTCACCGCGAACGGCGCCCGCGGAAAGCCGTACCAGCGCGCGCCGTCGGTCACCGACGCCGCCGCCGCGGTGCGCCCATGGAAGGCGCCGCGCAGGGCCACGACCCGCTGCCGGCGGGTGTGCCGGAAGGCCAGGCGCAGCGCGTTCTCGTTGGCCTCGGCGCCGGAGTTCACGAAGAACACCCGATCGAGACCGGCCGGCGCCAGCGCGGCGAGGGCGCGCGCGGCGCGCTCGCGGACCGCGAGCGAAACCGCCGTGGTCTGGAAGAACAGCGTGCGCGCCTGCTCGGCGAGCGCCGCGACCAGGCGCGGATGGCCGTAGCCCAGCGCCGCCACCGCGTGCCCGGCGTAGAAGTCGAGCAGACGCCGGCCGTCGGTCGTGTGCAGCCAGACGCCGTCGCCGCGCTCGATCTCGACCGGCAGCGGCGTGAAAGCGGGGAGCAAGGCGCTCGTCGTCAGATCCATCCCAGCCCCGCCTGTTCCAGGCCCGCCGTCTCGGCGCAGCCCCACTGCCGGTTCATCCACTGCACCGCCCCGCCGGCGGCGCCTTTCACCAGGTTGTCGAGCACCGCGAACCCCGCCAGCGCGTCGCCGCGGGCGGCGTAGGACAGCAGGCAGCGGTTGGTGCCGACCACCTCGCGCAGGTGCGGCGGCCGCTCCACGACCTCGACGAAGGGCGCGCCGGCGTAGAAGTCGGCGACCCGGCGCGCGATCTCGGGCGCCGCGAGCGGCTCGACCAGCCGGGCGTGCAGCGTGGCGTGGATGCCGCGCGCGAAGGGCCCGGAGTGCGGCACGAACTGCACCTCGACGCCGCCGCCGCTCGCCCGGGCCAGCAGCATCCGCATCTCCGCCTCGTGGCGGTGCACCAGCGGCTGGTAGGCGACCAGGTTCGAGTGGCGCTCGGGATGGTGCGTCGTCTGCGCCGGAGTGCGCCCGCTTCCGGTCGACCCGGTCACGGCGCTCACCTGCAGCTGCGGCTCGATCAGGCCGAGCGCGACGAGCGGCGCCGCGGCGAGCACGACCGCGGTCGTGAAGCAGCCCGGATGCGCGGCGTGGTGGCCGTTGGCCCCCGGCTGGAGCTCCGGCACGCCGCAAAAGAACTCCTCGATCCGCTCGGGGCGTGGATGGGGCTGGCGATAGATCGCCTCCCACGCCTCGGCGGTCGGGAAGCGGAAATCCGCCGACACGTCGACCGCGCGCCCCTTGACACCCGCACGGCGTGCCGCGGCGAGCGCCGCATCGAGCAAGGGTGCCGAGGCGCCGTGCGGCGCCGCCGAGACGATCGCGACCGCCTCGCCCGCCTCCTCGATCGCCGCCGCGAGATCCTCCGGAGCGCGGAAGCACAGACCGGGCAGGGCGCCCCGCAGGTGCGGGAAGGCCGCCGCCACCGCGGCACCCGACTGGCTCGCCGAGATGACTGCCGCGGGCACGAAACCCGGATGATGGGCCAGCAGGCGCAGCAGCTCACCGGCGACGTACCCGGAGCCGCCCAGCACGACGACGGGAATGCGCGCGCTCACGCCGAGGCCACCGCCGCCGGGCCCGGCTGCTCGCCGAGCCCGATCGCCTGCAGGACCGCCGCGGCGAGGCGGCCGCCGTCGGTGCGAGCATTGATCGCCCGCACTCCCATCTGCTGCTCGATGATCTCGACCCCGACCCGGTTGTCGGTCGCCGGCCCGGTCACCGCGGCGGCGCGGATCCCATAGTCGCGCCGCAGCAGCTCGAGACCTCCCCACGCCGCCACCGGGTCGTTGGCCGCCAGCACCACCGCGGTCATCGCGCCGCGCAGCTCGGCGTCGGCGAGGATCGCATCCACGCCGTAGGCGCCGAGCAGACCGTCGCCGAGCTCGGCGACGATCATGTCCGGAGCGTCGCTCGCCATGTCGAGCAGCAGGGTGCGCGCCGCCGCCGCGGCATTGGCGCGCGTCGTCGACACGATGCCGAGATCGGTGAACAGGCCGGTGCGCCGCGCTCCTGCGTCCTCCATCGCCAGCACGTCGCGGCGCAGCGAGACGCCGGTCGCCTTGAGCGCGTTGACCCGCAGGTCGCGGTGCGCGAAGTCGCGCACCAGGGCGCAGGCCGCGGCGGTCTTGCCGGCGTTCATGCACGAGCCGACCAGGGCGACGACCGGGACGCCGCCCAGCTCGAGCGGGTCCGCCGGGCGCAGCGGGCGCGCGCCGATCCGCGCCGGCACCCCGACCCGCTCGCCGAGGTACGGGAAGTGCAGCACCGCGCCGAGCACCTCGCACTCGAACGGCGGCCCGAGATCGGGATTGATCGAGTCGCAGATGCCGAGCACGCCGCCGAGGTTCAGCAGGTGCACCCGGTCGCCCGGCGCCAGGCGCTCGGGCAGCCGGCCGCTGTAGCCGAACAGGGCGTTGCGATGGCCGAGCGCGCCGGCGACGACGTCGCCGCGCTTGACCTGCGCCATGCGGCCCGAGGGCAGCTCCATCTGGTTGTACGTCGTCTTGTCGGTCAGCACGCGCACCGCGATCACGGTGCCCTCCAGACAGGCGATCTCGTCGCTCACCCGCACCTCGCGCCGCAGCGCGCAGCTGCGGGTGACGGAGGCGATCTTGTCCAGCACCACGGTCTTCATGACGCCACCTCTCCGGCCCGGGCATGCAGCATGCCGGGCAGCGCCGCGATGCGCGAGAAACCGCGCGCGTCCTCGGCCGACCACTCTCCCGCCGCCTCGCCGTACGCGGCGCGCGACGCCGCCAGCAGCGAGTGCGGCGAGGCGACTCCCTCGACGAACAGCACCCCCGGCCGCAGCAGGAACGACACCTCGCCGGTGACGCGTTGCTGGCTGGAGACGAGCAGGGCTTCGATGTCGCGCGCCGCCGGCTCGAGGTGCTGGCCCTCGTGCACCAGGTCGCCGTAGGTCGCCGCCACCGCGTCCTTCACCCGCTGCTGGCGCCCGGTCAGCACCAGCTTCTCGAGCTCGCGATGGGTGACGAGCAGGATCTCCGCCGCCGGCGCCTCGAAAGCGACGCGACCCTTGATGCCGAGGATCGTCTCGCCGAGGTGGATGCCGCGGCCGAGCGCGTATCCGGCGCCCAGGCGCTCCAGGCGCTCGATCAGCGCCACCGGGTCTCCGGCTTCGCCGTCGAGCGCCACCGGCACGCCGCGCTCGAACGCCAGCCGGTGGCGCGACTCGGGGAGCGGCCGCTCGAAAGCGCCGGCGGAGAGCGCCCACGCCGACTCGGGGATCGAGCCTTCGCTCGACAGCGTCTCGCGCCCGCCGATCGTCGTGCCCCACAGGCCACGGTTCACCGAGTACGCCGCGCCGTGCGGCGGCACCGGCAGACCGCGCTGCTCGAGGAACCTCACCTGCTCGGCGCGCGGCCGCGGCGCGTCGCGCACCGGGGCGAGCACCTCGAGCTCCGGGGCCAGGGTGCGCAGCGCGACGTCGAAACGCACCTGGTCGTTGCCCGCCGCGGTCGAGCCGTGCGCCACCGTCCGGCTGCCCAGTCGCCGGGCCGCGAGCGCCACGGCACGCGCCTGGACGACGCGCTCGGCGCCGACGCACAGCGGGTAGAGCTGGCCGCGCCGCACGTTGCCCAGGATCAGGAAGCGCAGCACGCGGTCGAAATAGTCCTGCCGCGCCTCGACCCGCAAGTGCCGCTCGGCGCCAAGCGCCAGGGCGCGCGCCTCGAGCTCCGCCGCCGCCGCGGCGTCGAGGCCGCCGGTGTCGACGGTCACCGTGACCACCGGCCGCCCCAGCGTCTCGCGCAGCCAGGCGACGCAGTACGAGGTGTCGAGCCCGCCCGAGAAGGCGAGCACCACCGGCTCAGACATCGCTGCCCTCCTTGCGCGCCTGGCGCAGGATGCTCTCCAGGCGGCGGATCAACTGCTTCTGCTCGGCCGCTCCGGCGGTGGCGACGAACACCGTGTCGTCGCCGCCCAGCGTGCCGGCCACCTCCGGCCAGCCCAGCCGGTCGATTGCCACGGCCACGATCTGCGCCGTGCCGATGATGGTCAGCAGCACGGTCAGGTGCGGCCCGGCGGGGCGGATCGCGCGCAGGTGGCGCGCGATCTCCTCGCTCTCGCCCAGCGTCGCCGGGCTCGCCGCCGGTCCGGGTGCGACGTAGCGCCCGCCCACCTTGGTCACTCCCAGCTCGGCGAGGTCACGGCTGACGCTCGACTGCGTGGCCTCGATACCGCGCTCGCGCAGCAGCGCCGCGAGCTGCTGCTGGTTGCCGACCCGGACTCGCCGGATCAGCGCCAGAAGCTGGCGCTGGCGGGACTCCTTCAGCTCGTGATCGGCAGGCATGGCTTGGCGCGTTCCTTCATAATATGCGCATTGTATTGCATGATATGTACATCCCGTCAAGCCCTCCGGCATCCTCCTCTGCTGGGTGCGGCGGCCGCCCCCGCGGACCGGCGACCATGGCAGAATCGCCGCGGAACGTGCCGCGCGTGAACCAACCCCTGTCGCAGGAGGCCCTTCCCAGCCCTCTCCTCCGCGTCGCCCGCGAGATCGGGCGTGGCGGAGCTCCGGGCGGCCGGCTGCTGCTGGTCGTCGCCGGGCTGCACGGCAACGAGCCCGCCGGCGTGCTCGCCCTGCAGCGGGTCTTCGCGCGCCTCGCCATCGCGCGCTACCCGCTCGCCGGGCTGGTCGTCGGCCTGGCCGGCAATCGCGGCGCGCTCGCCCGCGGCGAGCGCTACCTGGACCTCGACCTCAACCGCCTGTGGCTGCACGACGTCGTCGACCGCCTGCGCGGCGGCACGCCGCCGGCCGCGCCGGAGGAGCGCGAGCTGCTCGAGCTCGACGCCGCGCTCGACGCGGCGCTGAGCGCCTGTCCGGGGTCGCGCTTCTTCCTCGACCTCCACACCACCTCGAGCGAAGGCCCGCCTTTCGCGATCTTCGACGACGCGCTCGGCAACCGGCCGCTCGCCCTGGCCCTGCCGGTGCCCGCGGTGCTCGGTCTCGAGGAGGAGCTCGCCGGCACCCTGCTCTTTCGGATGAGCGCCCGCGGCATCGCCAGCGTCGGCCTCGAAGCGGGGCGCCACACCGACCCCGATTCGGTGGATCGCGCCGAAGCCGCGGTGTGGATCACGCTCGAGACCGCCGGCCTGCTGGCGCCCGGCGTCGCGCCGGAGGTCGAGACCGGGAGGCGCCTGCTCGGCGCCAGCGCCGCCGGCGTTCCGCACGTCGTCGAGGTGCGCTACCGCCATCGCCTGTCCGCCGACGACGAGTTCCGCATGGCCGCCGGCTTCCACAGCTTCCAGCCGGTGCGGCGCGGCGATGTCCTGGCGACGGACCGCGCCGGCGCCGTGCGCGCGCCGCTCTCCGGCCTGCTGCTGATGCCGCTCTACCAGCCGCAGGGCGAGGACGGCTTCTTCCTCGGCCGCCCGGTGCGCCCCTGGTGGCTGGCCTTGTCCGCCACCCTAAGACGCGCGCACGCCGATCGCCTGCTGGGCCTGCTGCCCGGGGTGCGCCGCGACGCGCGTTTCGCCGACGCCTTCGCGGTCGATCGGCGGGTGGCACGCGTTCTGGTGCGCGAGCTCTTCCACCTGCTCGGCTACCGGCGCACCGGCGAGTACGACCGCACCATCCTCTTCCAGCGCCGCCAGGAGGAGCCACGTGGCCGCTGAGCCTCACCCCTCCACTCCACCCAACGACCGACCGCAACCCGAAGGAAGAACGCCATGAGCGAAACCCCCGTCCCGCGTCCCATCTCCGAGGTCGCCCAGGAGCTCGGCATCGCCCGCCAGAACGTCGTCTTCTACGGCGACGACAAGGCCAAGATCCGGCTGGCCGCGCGCGACAACGGCCGCCCGCGCGGCAAGCTGGTGCTGGTGTCCGCCATCACCCCGACCAGCGCCGGCGAGGGCAAGACGACGACCTCGATCGGTCTCGCTCAGGGCATGGCCAAAATCGGGCAGAAGGTCTGCCTGGCGCTGCGCGAGCCGTCGCTGGGACCGATCTTCGGCATCAAGGGCGGCGCCACCGGCGGCGGCAAGGCGGTCCTGGTGCCGACCGCCGACATCAACCTCCACTTCACCGGCGACTTCCACGCCGTCACCACCGCCAACAACCTGCTCGGCGCCATCCTCGACAACCACCTGCACTTCAAGACCGCGGTCGGCCTCGACCCGCGCCGCATCCTGTGGCGGCGGGTGCTCGACATGAACGACCGCGCCCTGCGCCACGTGGTGATCGGCCTGGGCGGCACCCTCGAGGGCGTGCCGCGCGAGACCGGCTTCGACATCACCGCGGCGAGCGAGGTGATGGCCACCCTGTGCCTGTCCGAGGACCCCCAGGACCTGCGCCAGCGGCTGAGCCGCCTGCTGGTGGGTCTGACCTTCGAGGGCAAGCCGGTCACCGCCGCCGACCTCGGCGCGGTGGGCGCCATGATGGTGGTGCTGAAGGACGCCGTGCTCCCCAACCTGGTGCAGACCGGCGAGGGCGTGCCGGCGTTCGTGCACGGCGGGCCGTTCGGCAACATCGCCCACGGCTGCAACTCGGTCATCGCCACCAAGATGGCGCTGCAGCACGCCGACTGGGTGGTGACCGAGGCCGGCTTCGGCGTCGACCTGGGAGCCGAGAAGTTCTTCGACATCAAGTGCCGCTCGGCGGGCCTCGAGATCTCGCTCACCGTCCTGGTCGCCACGATCCGCGCCCTCAAGCGCCACGGCGGGGTGACCGGCGACCTCAGCGTCTCCGACCCGGCGGCGGTCGAGCGCGGCCTCGGCAACCTCGAGAAGCACATCGAGAACATCCGCACCTTCGGCGCCCCGGTGGTGATCGCGCTCAACCGTTTCGCGACCGACAGCGCCGACGAGATCGAGGTGGTGCACCGCTGCTGTGCCGACATGCAGGCCCCGTTCGCGGTCGCCGACCACTTCTCGGGCGGCGGCCAGGGCGCCGTCGTGCTCGCCGAGACGGTGATCCAGAACGCCCGCCCGCCGCACGCGGTCGTCCCGCTGTACGAGCTCGACGAGCCGGTGAAGACCAAGATCGAGAAGATCGCGACCAAGATCTACGGCGCCACCGACATCGCCTATCTGGCGAACGCCGAGCGCGACCTCGCGCAGGTCCACAAGCTGGGCTACGAGAAGCTGGCGATCTGCATGGCGAAGACGCCGATGTCGCTGTCCGACGATCCCAAGCTGGTCGGCCGGCCGCGCGACTTCGACGTCACCGTGCGCGGCGTCCTGATCTCCGCCGGCGCCGGCTTCCTGGTGCCGCTGCTGGGCGACATCATGCGCATGCCGGGCTTGCCGGTCGCGCCGCAGGCCAACAAGATGGACTACGTCGACGGCCAGGTGGTGGGCTTGCTGGGCGGTTGACCGGGCCCGCCGGCGCCGGCTCGGACCGCGCCCGCGGGTAGCCGGGCGCCCTCCGGAGGGGTATGGTCAGTGGAGTCGACTGGCGCCAGTCTGGCGCCGACACTCGGGGGAACCGCACATGGACTGGATCGAGGCCAAACAGAAGACCCTGGACCTGTGGCAAGGCATCCGCACCGACATCGGTACCGCCGCCCCGCTCGACCTGCTGGTGGGGATCAACCGCGTGTGCGCGCTGTGCGAACGCTCGGCAGAGCTCTCACCGGGCAAGCTCGACCACTGCCCCTACTGCATCTTCTACCAGCAGTTCGGGAGCTGCCGCGACGTCAGCCTGGAGATGAGCGAGTGCGTGGCGCGGCACGACTGGGACAGCCTGCGGTCGCTGGTCGACAACTTCATCGCCAAGGTCGAGAAGCTGCAGGAGCCGGAGCTCGAGGTCCCGGCTCTGTAGCAGCGCGGTAGCGGGCGGCAGGCGCCGCCCGCTCGCACCGCCTACTTCTCGACCGGCACCAGACCGGGCACCGGGTTGAGCACCTCGGTCACCGGCTCCCCGCCGGGACCCTGGCCGGCCCCGTCGTGCTCCGCTTCGGCGCGCCGCCGCGCCAGGCTCGGGAAGCGCGCCGCCAGCCACTCCTGGAACGCCTCCATGTACAGGTAGAAGACCGGCGTGATGTAGAGCGTCAGCACCTGCGAGAACAGCAGGCCTCCCACCACCGCCAGGCCCAACGGGCGCCGCGACTCGGCGCCGGCGCCCCAGCCCAGGGCGATCGGCAGGGTGCCGACGAAGGCGGCCATCGAGGTCATCATGATCGGCCGGAACCGCACCAGCGCCGCGTTGCGGATCGCGTCGAGCGGAGTGGCGCCGCCGCGTTGCGCCTCGATCGCGAAGTCGACCATCATGATGCCGTTCTTCTTCACGATGCCGACCAGCATGATCAGGCCGACGAACGCGTACAGCGACAGGTCCTGGTGGAAGATCATCAGGGTCAGCAACGCACCGACCCCGGCGAGCGGCAGCGAGGACAGGATCGTGATCGGGTGGATGAAGCTCTCGTACAGGATGCCGAGCACGCCGTAGATCACCGCCACCGCCAGCAGCAGCAGCAGGTTGAGCCCGGCGGTCGACGACTTGAAAGCCTGCGCGGTGCCCTGGAAGCTGAAGCTGATGTCGGCCGGCAGCTCCTTCTGCGCCACCGCCTGGACCTTGCTGACGCCCTCGTCGAGCGCCACGCCCGGGCGCAGATCGAAAGACAGCGTCACCGCCGGCAGCTGCCCGGCGTGGGCGACGGTCAACGGCCCGACCGCGCGGCGGATCCGCGCCACCGCCGACAGCGGCACCAGCTCGCCGTTCGCCGAGCGCACGTACAGCAGGTTGAGCGCCGAGGGATCGAGCTGGTACTGCGGCAGCAGCTCGAGGATGACCTGGTACTCGTTGGCGGGAGTGAAGATGGTCGAGATCTGGCGCGCCCCGTAGGCCGAGTACAGCGCATCCTCGACCTGGAACGCGGTCACCCCGAGCGCCGCCGCCTGGTCGCGCTCGATCTCGACCGACGCCTGGGGGTTCTTGATCTGCAGGTCCGAGGTCACGTCCACCAGCTCGGGCAGGGCGCGCAGCTTGCCCTCCAGATCCGCCGATGCCTTGTACAGCTCGGCGGTGTCGGAGCCCTGCAGGGTGAGCTGGTACTGGCTCTTGGTCAGCGTGCCGCCGATGCGGATCGGCGGTGGATTCTGCAGGAACACCTGGATGGTCGGCAGCTTGGCGAACTTCGGCCGCAGGTCACGGATCACGTCGTCGACCGAGGCGGTGCGCTTGTCGAGCGGCTTCAGCCGGATGAACATGATGCCGGCGTTCGAGGAGCCCGCCGAGCCGCCCGGACCACGCCCGACCGACGACATGAACTGCTCGACCCGTGGGTCGGCCTGGACGATCGCGGCGGCTTCGCGCTGGGCCTTCACCATGGCCTCGAACGACGTGCCCTCGGGCCCCTGGGTGAAGGCGATGATCGAGCCGGTGTCCTCGCTGGGCAGGAAACCCTTGGGCACCGCCGTGAACAGCCACACCTGCACCGCGATGATGGCGACCAGCACCGCCATGGTCAGTCGGCGGTGGCCCAGCACCCAGTCCAGGGTGCGGTCGTAGAAGGCGATCATGCCGTTGAACACCCGCTCCATCGCGTCGTACAGACGCCCGTGCCGCTCGCTCGGCTCGTGGTGGCGCAGGAACAGGCTGCACATCATCGGCGTCAGGGTCAGCGAGACGAAGCCCGAGATCAGCACCGCCGCCCCGATCGTCACCGCGAACTCGCGGAACAGCCGGCCGAGGATGCCGCCCATGAGCAGCACCGGGATGAACACCGCCGACAGCGACAGGGTCATCGAGACGATCGTGAATCCGATCTCGCGCGAGCCGTCGAGCGCGGCGCGCATGGTCGGCTTGCCCATCTCCATGTGGCGCACGATGTTCTCGAGCATCACGATGGCGTCGTCGACCACGAAGCCCACCGACAGCGTCAACGCCATCAGCGACAGGTTGTCGAGGCTGTAGTCGAGCAGGTACATCACCGAGAACGTGCCGATGATCGACATCGGCAGCGCCAGGGTCGGAATCAGGGTCGCCGAGAGGTTGCGCAGGAAGAGGAAGATGACCAGCACCACCAGACACAGGGCGAGGAACAGGCTGGTCTTCACGTCGCTGACCGAGTCCTGGATCGACTCCGAGCGGTCGTACAGCAGGTTCAGCTCGACCGAGGCCGGCAGCTGGCGCTGGAAGGTCGGGATCAGGGCGCGCACCGCGTGCGCCACCTCGACCGTGTTGGTACCCGGCTGGCGCTGCACCGCGAGCACGATCGAGCGCTCCATGCGGCTCGGCTCGGCGAACCAGGACGCCACCTTGTCGGTCTCGACGCTGTCGATGACCCGCCCGAGCTCCTGCAGTCGCACCGGCGCGCCATTGCGGTACGCGACCACCACCGGCCGGTAGTCCGCGGCCTCGGTGAGCTGACCGCTCGCCTGCACGGTGAAAGCCCGCTGGTGACCGTACAGCACGCCGTTGGGCAGGTTGACGTTGGCGTCGGAGATGGCGCGCGACACCTCGTCGATGCCGAGGCCGCGCGACGCCAGCTGCTTGGGATCGAGCTGCACGCGCACCGCGTACTTCTGGGCCCCGTACACCACCACCTGCGCGACGCCGGAGACGGTCGAGATGCGCTGCGCCATCAGCGTCTCGCCGTACTCGTCGAGGCGCGACAGCGGGATGGTCTGCGAGGTCAGCGCGAAGTACACGATCGGCGACGCCGCCGGATTGACCTTGTTGTAGGTCGGGGGATTGGGCATGTTCGGCGGCAGCTGACGCGCCGCGGCGGCGATCGCCGCCTGGACGTCCTGCGCCGCCGCGTCGAGGTCGCGCGACAGGTTGAACTGCAGGGTGATCGAGGTCGCGCCCAGCCCGCTCGTCGAGTTCATCGAGTCGAGGCCGGCGATGGTCGAGAACTGGCGCTCGAGCGGCGTCGCCACCGAGGCCGCCATGGTCTCGGGGCTGGCGCCGGGCAGCACCGCCGAGACCTGGATGGTCGGGAAGTCGACGTTGGGCAGGTCGCTCACCGCCAGCAGCCGGTAACCCATCAGGCCGGCGACCAGGATGGCCGCCATGACCAGCGTGGTCGCAACCGGCCGGCGGATGAAAATTTCCGCGATGTTCATGGGTCTCGCCTCGTGGGTCAGGAGGCTGCCGCCGCCTTGCCCTGGTCTGCCAGCACTTCCACCCGGGTTCCCGGCGCCAGTCGCAGCTGGCCGTCCACCACCACCCGCTCGCCCGGCTCGAGCCCCTTGGCGATGACCGCCCGCTCGCCGGCGGTGCGCTCGACGGTCACCGGCCGCATGTCCACGGTCTGGTCGTCCTTGATCACGAACACGAAGTCGCCGGCCTGGCTCGACTGCACCGCCTGGCTGGGTGCCACCACCGCCCCCTGGTCGACGCCGAGGGTGAGCGCGACGTTCACGAACTCGCCCGGCCACAGGGCGCGATCCTGGTTCGGGAACTCGGCCTTGAGGGCGATCGTCCCGGTCGAGGTGTCGACCGCGTTGTCGATGAACACCAGCTTGCCGGGATGTGCCGGCGTCTTGTCATCGGGCGCCGACGCCTCGGCCGGCATCACCGCCTGCTGCATCCGCTGGCGCACCTGACCGAGGTGCTGCTGCGGCAGCGCGAAGGCGACGAGGATCGGCTCGATCTGCTGGATCACGACCATCGGCTTGTCGTCGTTGGCCTTCACGATGTTGCCCACCTTGACCATCAGGCTGCCGGTGCGGCCGCTCATCGGGGCGGTGATCCGGCAGTACTGCAGGTTGAGGCGGGCGCGCTCCACCGCCGCCTCGTCGGCCTGCACGGTCGCCTTCTGCGACGCGGCGCGCGACGTCCGCTCGTCGGCGTCGGAGCGGGTCACGTAGTCCTTCGCCACCAGCTCGGTGTAGCGCCGCGCGTCGGCCGCGGCGTTCTCGGCCAGGGCCCGATCGCGCTCGAGCTGCGCCTGCGCCTCGCGCAGCGCGGCTTGAAACGGCCGCTCGTCGAGGGTGAACAGCGGATCGCCCTTGCGGACCTCGTCGCCCTCGCGGAAGTGGACGCGGACCAGCTCGCCGCCCAGCTGGGCCTTCACGGAAACGGCGTTGATCGCCTCGACCGTGCCGACGCCCCGCCATTCGAAGGGAACGTCCTCGCGAGTGGTCAGGGCGGCACGCACCGGCACGGCGGGTGGCGGGCCGGCAGCCTTCTTCTCGCCGCCGCAGCCGGCCGCGAAAGCCATCAGCGCGAGGCCGGCCATTGCGGCTCCCGCGCGCGAAAAACGCGCCATCATGGTGTTCCCTCCGGGGCAGATTGGGTGGTCGGAGCCTGCGGCGCCGGCGACCCGAGCAGGCCGGTCGCGTGGCTGAGCTCGGCCGCGGCCACGAACCAGTCGGCCCGCGCGCCGATCTCCTGCGCCCGCGCCGTCAGCAGATCCGATTGCGCGGTGAGCAGGTCGAGAATGCTGCCGACCCCTTCCTTGTAACGGCCGCTCGCGACGTCGGCCGACGCCTGCGCCGCGGTCAGCAGGGCGCGCGCCGCCTCGACCGCCTTGGCGGCGGACTCCAGCTCGTAGTACGCGGTCCACACCTCCACCGTCACCTGCTGCGCGAGCTGATCGACCTGCGCCTGCGCCTGGCCGGCCTCGGCCCTGGCTTGCGCGAGGTCGCTCTGGTTCTGGAAGCCGGTGAACAGCGGAAAACGCAGCAGCAGCTGGAGCTGGTAGTTGTTGCGCGGATCGAGGCCGCTCGGCCGCTCGTAGTACACCCGGCCCGTCGTGCCGGCGAGCTGGAGGGTCGGCAGTCCGTCGCCGCGTATCTTGCGCACGTGGCCCGCCGCCGCCAGCGCCTCGGCCCGCGCGGCCTGCAGGTCGGGCCGCTCGGCGAGGGCGCGGTCGAGCTCCGCGCGCACCGCCTCCCCCGCCGCCTGCATCGGCACGTCGGCGGGCAGCAGGCCGAGCTCGACCGGCAGATCCGGCGGCAGCCCGACGGCGGTCGCCAGGGCGCCCTTGATCTCCTTCATCCGGCCGTCGCTCTGCACCAGCGCGAGCTGCTCGCGCTCGAGCAGAGTGGTCGCCTGCAGCACGTCGGCGATCGTCGCCAGGCCGGCGTGATGGCGCGCCTCAGCCGCCTCCTTGCTGGTCCGCGCGAAGTCGATGTCGGCGCGCAGCGCCAGGTTCAAGCTGCTCTCGGCCAGGTACTGGTAGTAGGCCTGCTCGGTGCGCAGGATCAGGTCCTGCACCGTCTGGTTGTGTCGCCAGTCGGCGGCGAGCAGCAGCTGCCGCGCCTCCTCGACGTCGCCCGAACGGCCGCCGACGTCGAGCAGCAGCAGCGTCAGGTCGGCCCCCGGACCGTACACGGTCTGGTGGAAGATGAGGCCGGTCCCCACCGCTTGCTGCTGGCGGGTCAGGTTGGCGGTCAGGTTCAGCTTCGGCAGGTACTCGGCGCGCCGACTGCCCAGCTCGCCCAGCGCGGCGCGTGCCGCCAGCCAGCTCGTGCGCGTCGCCGGGCTGTTGCGCAGCGCCATGTCGAGCACCTCGGCGAGCGAGACCCGAATGCCGTGCTGCATCGCCTCGGGCGGCAGGGTCTGGGTGGCCGGCGGCGGCAGCGGCGGCAGCTTCTCGCCCGGACCGGGCGTCCACGGGCGGTTCGGCTCCGCCGGCAGCGACGGCGTGGAGGCAAACGCCGCCGAGGCCAGAGCGGCGCCGAGCAGCGCGATCGCAACCCGTCTCATCGCACGCCTCCCTCGCCCGCCAGGACGCGGATGCTCGCGGCGGAGAACCGCACCACGTGCTCGATCAGCCGCGCCGGAGTGTAGCGGGCCTGGGCGCGCGGGTCCTTGCCGCTCGTGGCGCAGCGGTGAAGGTGGACGACGTGCACCAGCTGGGCGACCAGGGAGTGAACGCAGAGATCGGCGCTCTCGGCGTCGAGCCCCGGGCATACCATGCGCAGCGCATCGGCCAGCGACTGCTGCACCGGCGCCATCATCTCGTTCAGGAAGAGCTCGGGCGGCAGCTGGGGGTCGGCCATCTCGTGCGCCACCAGGCGTACCCAGGTGCGGCCGGCGCTCTCGGTCACCAGGGGCTCCAGGAACGCCGAGGTGAACGAGCGCAGCAGGCGCTCCAGACTGGTCGTGCTGTGCTGCTCGAGACTGCGCCGGATGCTGTCCAGCCGGCGCTCGCGCAGCTGTCCCATGCGGCGCACGAAAACCGCGCTGTACAGGTTCAGCTTGCCGCCAAAGTGGTAGTTCACCGCCGCCAGGTTGCAGCCGGCGCGCTGCGTGATGTCGCGCACCGAGGCGGCGCGGAAGCCGCGCTCCGCGAACAGAGTCTCGGCCGCATCGAGCAGCCTCTCGCGGGTCACTGCGCTGGCTTCGGTCGGATGGGAATGCGTGGATGAGGTCAGGGTCGCCGTCGACATCGAACGGCGACTATGAAACAGGTGTTTGAATCCTGTCAACCGGAGCGGATGGATATGATCCGTCGATACTCCGGGGAGCCCAGCCACCGATGACCGCCCGCCCGCGCCACCACAACCGCCGCGATCTCGAGCGCATCGCCGACCAGGCGATGCGCGATCGTGGGCTGCTGCCCGCCTTCGAGCCCGCCGTCCACGACGAGGTCGACCGCCTCGACCACGCCGCCGAGGACGACACCACGCGCGACCTGCGCTCGCTCCTGTGGTGCTCGATCGACAACGACGACTCGCGCGACCTCGACCAGC
>Ga0316628_100001818_pt1 | contig 15354 bp, 13 predicted proteins | sample OWC_Aug_M2_C1_D5_FD_207648 | JGI IMG/M metagenome (GOLD analysis project Ga0316628, IMG submission 207648) | Wetland soil microbial communities from Old Woman Creek delta, Ohio, United States - OWC_Aug_M2_C1_D5_C | ecosystem: Environmental > Terrestrial > Soil > Wetlands | place: USA: Ohio... | reverse complement strand
AAGGTCGTGATTTCGTATCAATATATTCATATTCCATCCGCGCACACATGGTTCAGGCCAGTTTAGCGCCCACATTCCGGCGGGCACTACGTCAGCCTCCCGGGGCTTGATTCTTGGCACCGCCCGAGACCCCGGCCGGCGGGAAAATCTCGCCGAGCCACATTTCCAAATTGGAACATGCCCCGCCCCGTGAGCCGCTTGACAAATTCAAACAGATGTTTGAAACTGGCGTTTGACATGAGGAAGAAAACAAACGCGGCCGGACAATCCCGAAGGCGCTCGGCCGGCCCGGCCGGCTCCGATCCCACACGCGGCAAACTGCTGGACGCGGCGGGGCGCGTATTCGCCGATCGCGGCTACGAGGCCGCCACCGTCCGCGAAATTTGCCGCCGCGCGGGCGCCAACGTCGCTGCCGTCAATTACCATTTTCGCGACAAGCAGGGCCTGTATACGCAGGTGCTGCTGCGCATGGCCGGCGCCGCGCAACTCGAACGCATGCGGGCGACGCTCGACCAGAGCGCCCCACCCGAGGAAATCCTGCGCCGGGTGATCAAAGCCAGGCTGCAAGGCCTGGGCGCGGATCAGATGCCGGACTGGCACTTCCGGATTGTCGCGCGCGAATTCGCTCATCCCACGCCGGCAATGTCCCGCATGATCGATAAAGTTTCCAGACCTCTGTACGAAAGACTCCTGGACCTGATCGGACAAATCATCCATTTGCCCGCCGATCACGAGAAAACGCGCCTGTGCACGCACAGCGTGATGGGACAAATTTTTCTGTACGCGCTGGCTTGCCCGATTCTGTCGAAACTTTGGCCCGGAATGAAGACGACGCCAGAGCAGATGGATCGCATTGCCGATCACATCGCGGATTTTTCGCTGGCCTATCTTCGGGACATCGCGCCGGTCCAGCCGCAAATCCAATCGGTTGCCGGCACGAGGAGAAACTAATGGCAGAACAACCGATCGTCGCGAACCCTCCCCAGTCCAGCGCGCCGCCCAGCGCACCGGAACATGCGGCGCCGTCGCGCGAGTCCCTGACATCTTCCCGGTTCAAAATACCGTTGATATTGCTGGGCCTTTCCCTGATTGGATATTTTATCTGGATAGGATTTTTCGCCGGCTCGGGCGTGCCGGATGGCATCGTGGCCTTGAGCGGGCGCATCGAAGGCGACGACTCGGCGGTTGCGGCCAGAACTACGGGACGCATTCTCGAAGTCCGCGTGCGCGAAGGGGACTCCGTGAAGACCGGGGACATCATCGCCGTGCTGGATGACGAGCAAGTGCGAGCGCGCGAACAAGCGGCGCGTTCCGCGCTGCAGGCGGCCGAAGCGAATGCAAGAATTGCGCAAGCCCAGATTGGCGTTCTCCAGCAGCAGTTGAAGCAAAATCAGTTGCTCACCGGCCAGGCAAAGCTCGGCGCAGAGGGCAGCGTCAGCCAGGCCGAAGCTGATCTGGCCGCCGCACAATCCGATCTCGCGCAGCGGCAAGCCGCTTACGAGCTTGCTCTGTTTGACCGCGACGCCTACACGAAGCTTGCGAAAACCGGAGCCGTCTCGGAACGCCAGGGAAAGCTGGCCGTTTCCACGGCCGAACAGGATGCCGCCGCCGTGGAAGCCGCGAAACGCCGCGTTGCCGCCGCGCAAGCTTCCCTGACAATGGCGCAGGCGAATCTTTCAAATCCCGCGATTCGCGAATCTCAAGTTGCCGGCGTTGAAACGCAAATTGCGCAGCAGCAGGCGCAGATTGCCAGCGTGATGGCGGACAGCCAAAGGGCTCGCGCTCAACTGGCCGAGGCCGAAGCCAACCGGCAGGACCTGACCATCCGCGCGCCCTTCGACGGCACGGTGATGACGCGCGCCGCGGAACCCGGCGAAGTGGTGCAGGCCGGCACGGCCATTATCACGCTGCTGGATCTGTCCAAGGTCTATCTGCGCGGATTCGTACCGGAAGGGCAAATCGGAAAAGTTGCCGTCGGTCAGCCCGCGCATATTTTTCTCGATTCCAATCCCAAACAGGCGCTCAACGCCTACGTTTCTCGCGTCGATCCCGCGGCCACTTTCACGCCGGAAAATACATACTTCCGCGACGACCGCGTCAAACAGGTTGTCGGACTCAAGCTGCAACTCAAAGACGGTTTCGGATTCGCGAAACCCGGGATGCCCGCCGATGGAGAAATTCTGGTAAAGGGCGGCGCCTGGCCGCAGGGCAGGTAAGAGGCGATGGCGACTGCCACCATTGGCACCGGAGCGCCCGGCGGCCGGCAAGCGGGCGGGCCTCCCGCGATTCGCGTGCGCGATCTGCGCAAGAATTATGGCGCCATTCAGGCGGTGCGCGGAATCAGTCTGGAAGTCGCATCAGGTGAAATTTTCGGCCTGATCGGGCCGGATGGCGCGGGAAAAACATCCACGTTCCAGATTCTGGCGGGAGTGATGGAAGCGACCAGCGGAATTGCCGAAGTTTTTTCGCGTCCGGCGCGCGAAACGCGATCGCAGACCGGATATCTCACACAAAGTTTCAGCCTCTATCCGGACCTGAGCGTTTCCGAAAACATCCGTTACATCGGAGACTTGAGGCGCGTTCCGCCGGAAGAGATTGAATCCCGCGGACAAAAATATCTGCGCATGTTCGATATGGACCGCTTCTCCGGCCGGCTCGCCGGCCAATTAAGCGGCGGCATGAAACAAAAACTCTCGCTCGTCGCCGCGCTGGTACCCGAGCCTCATGTGCTGCTTCTCGATGAGCCCACCACCGGAGTCGATCCGGTATCGCGCCGTGAATTTTGGGACGTGCTCGCGCACCTGGCGTCCGAAGGCCTGACGATTCTGGTGGCTACTCCGTACCTGGACGAGGCGGAACGCTGCCACCGGGTCGCGTTCATGCACCTGGGCGAATTGCAGCAGATCGGCACCCCCGCGGAACTTCGCTCGACGCTGCACATGAAACGCCTGGAACTTCGCACCTCGGATTTAAGTCGGTCCGAGCAGATTCTTTCGCAATCCAGCGGCGATAAGGAAATCATTTCCGATGTGCAGCGATTCGGCGACCGCCTCGACTTGCTGGCGCGCGATCCCGAGCGGGCCGAGCAACTTGTGAACGAACAGATGCGGGCCGCGGGAATCGCCGTCAACGAAATTCGCGTGGACGATCCGACGCTGGAAAATACGTTCGTCGCCACGCTTCGCAGCATCGGCCACGAAATGCACGAGGCTCCCTTCCCCGCGCATCACAGCCACAGGGATCTGAAGGGACAAATCGCCATCGGCGCAAGCGACCTCACCATGCGGTTCGGTTCGTTCACCGCCGTCAAAGATCTCAATTTGCAGGTCCATTACGGCGAAATTTACGGCCTGCTGGGCGCGAACGGAGCGGGCAAAACGACAACGATCAAGATGTTGTGCGGCCTGCTCGAGCCGACACAGGGAGAAGTTCAACTCGCGGGAGCCGAAAGCGCGGAACGCGTACGCTCTCCCCGCGTGCGCCGGCGAATCGGCTACATGTCTCAGAAATTTTCTCTCTACGACGACCTCACCATCCGGGAAAACCTCGAATTTTTCGCGGGAGTTTACGGCGTTCCGGAAAATGAGATACGTGAAAAAAGGGAGTGGGTACTTTCGTTTTCAGGTCTGGAGGGAAAGGAAAATCTGATTACCGGGAGCCTGCCGGGCGGCTGGAAACAGCGTGTGGCCTTCGGCGCGGCCATCATGCACGAGCCCAGCGTACTTTTTCTCGATGAGCCGACGTCAGGCGTCGATCCTTTGGCGCGCCGCGCATTTTGGTCCATGATCAACCGTCTGGCGGACGAAGGCGCCGCGGTCCTGGTCACCACTCACTATCTTGAGGAAGCCGAACAGTGCAATCGACTGGGCCTGATGGTGGCCGGGGAATTCGTGGCGGAAGGCAGCCCCAGCGGCGTGAAGTCGCGCCAGACCGGAAACCTGCTGGAATTCGTGGTCGACCAGCCGCAAAAAGCCGCCGACCTTTTGAAAGCCGGCGGCGAACGGTGGCGCGTTTCGCTCTTCGGCGACCGGCTGCACATCATCACCGATCAAAGTGCGCAGAAAGAAATCGCCGCAACCACCGCAAAGTTGCAGGCGGCCGGCCTTCGTGTGCTCGATGCGCGCCAGGGACGCTTTTCGCTGGAAGATGTTTTTATCAGCGTGGTCGAGCGGGCGCGCCAGCAAGGCAAGGTATCTTCGGACGAGTAGGGGAAATCCGAATTCCGGACACCATCGATGCGACGCATCATTGCACAAACTCGAAAAGAATTGACCCAGATTGTCCGGGACTACAGGACGCTCACGCTGGCGCTCCTGCTTCCGCTCGTCTTGCTCGTGCTGCTCGGAACGGCCATTTCGCTGACCGTCGACGATCTCCCCATTGTCGTGCAGGATCTGGATGCTTCTTCCGCATCGCGCGGATTCATCGATGCGTTTCGCGCGTCCGTCACTTTTCACGTGGTTTCTTGGCCGGTGGATAGAAGACCGGAAGAGGCGCTCACGTCCAACCAGGCGCGAGCCGTCCTGATTATTCCGGCCAATTTCGGGCGGGACATTGCCCGCGGCTATAACACTCCGGTGCAACTCCTGGTCGACGGCTCGGATTCCAATACCGCGCAATTGATCGCCGCGTACTCCAGCCAGATTACGCAGTCCTATAACGCGGCATCCGCGGGCGCTTCCCCGCCCCAGCCGGTGCAGACCGCGATTCGGCTTTGGTTTAACCCCGGAAGATCGTCGAACAAATTCTATGGCCCGGGAATTTTCGTGCTGGGAATTTCGATGTTCCCTCCCTTGCTCGCGTCACTGGCCATGGCCAAGGAAGGGGAACAAAAAACAATCCTGCAGGTTTACGTTTCCAGCATTTCGGCGCATGAATTTCTTCTGGGGAAAATCATCGCGTTCATGATCGTGGCCATCGCCGAAGCGGCATTGATGTGCGTCTTTCTGTTCACCTATTTTGGCTTGAGTTTTTCCGGAGACCCGACACCATTCATTCTGGGGACGCTTTTATATGCATTTTGCGTCGCTTCCTTCGGAGTCATGGTCGGAGCGGCCATCCCCAGCCAGGCGGCCGCATTGCAGGCGGTGGCGCTGGGCGGTTTCCTGCTGGTATTTTTGCTCTCCGGCCTGATCTATCCGATTTCCAATATCCCCACGGGACTTCGCTGGCTTTCCAATTTTATCTGGGGCCGCTATTACATCGAGATCGTGCGCGACGCGCTCCTGCAAGGCGGCGGCTGGCCGGCCACCTGGTACAAGGTCCTGGAAATCGCGGCCACCGGAGCGATTTTTTACGGCCTGGCCTGGCGCACCATGCGCCGCATGCAGGTGAAGGCGTAAGCCATGAAAAAATTCCTGCACAGAATGTTCAATCACCGGGTGCGCGCGCTGGTGTTGAAGGAATTCAGGCAAATCCGGCGCGACCGCCGGCTGGCGATCTCCCTGATTATCCCTCCCACGCTCCAGCTCCTGTTGTTCGGTTTTGCCCTGAGCGCGACGGTTTCCAATATCCGCCTCGGCGTCGTCGACGACAGCAGAACTCCGGAGAGCCGCGAATTGATCGCCAACCTAACTGAAAGCAAGAGCTTCCAGTTCGCGGGCTCCTACTTTTCCGTCGACCAGCTCGGCACCGCCATCAGCCAAGGAGATCTTGACGCCGGCGTGGTTATCCCCTACGACTACGCCCGCAACCTGTACCGCGGAAATCCCACCACGGTGCAATTTTTGTTGAATGCCATGAACGCGAACACAGCGGCCATCGCCCAGGGCTACGCGCAGGGCGTGATTCGATCCTACAATCAGGGCCTCGCCGGTAGCGGCATCCATGCAAAATTTAATTCGATTTCCTCCGCCGGCGGAACCCGCCGCGGACTCATTTCCCTGCATCCCGCCTATCTTTTTAATCCCGGCCTGGTGGCGTCATGGTTCATCGTGACCGGCGTTTTCGGTCTGCTGTTGATTCTGAACGGTTCCATCGTGGCCTCCGCGGCCATGGTGAAGGAACGCGAGCGCGGCACTATCGAACAACTTTTGATGTCGCCGGCGGGCACCTACGAAATCATCATCGCCAAAATCGCGCCGCTGTTTGTTCTGCTTTTTCTGATGACGCTTTTCGCAGTCGTGGTCATGGAAACGGCGTTCCACGTCCCGATTCAAGGCGGGCTGCTGCTGATTCTAAGCGGCTCGGCGCTGTGCATTCTGTGCGGAATCAGCATCGGCACGGTGATCGCGACATTCAGCAAATCCGCCGAGCAGGCCCAATTGACGAGCTTCTTCGTCAACCCGCCGCTGTCCACATTGTCGGGGGCGTTCTATCCGGTCGAGGGAATGCCGCGCATTTTCCAGACCCTCACTCCGTTCAACCCGGTCTACCACTTCGTGGTGATCTCGCGCGCCAGCCTGTTGAAAGGCAGCGGCATTGGAACGCTCTGGCCTCATTTTCTGGCGCTATTTGCATTCACGCTGGTCCTGGTTGTTTTAAGCGTCTGGCGGTTCCGAAAGCAGCTCAGCTAATCGAAACAGGAACGGAAAAAATCCAATGAAAATAAATTCAAATTTCGCGGTGCGAATCAAAATCATGAGTGTTGCGGCCGTGTGCGCCCTGTCGATCCTGGCCATCCGCGCCGATGCGCAACTGGGCGGCGGAGGCGCATCTTCGCAGGCCGCGCAGGCGGTCCAGTTGCCGCTTTCCGGACGCGCCGGACAAAATGGTTCGGTAATTTCCACGGAAAAACCGGTGCCGGGCGCAACCGCCAGCATCAACACGCTGAATCCCGACTTGCAGGTGCAGGGGCCTTTTACCGGCAGCGCCAGCAGCGTGGCGACAATGCCTTTTTCAGGACACTTGTCGTTTGGCGAGGCCATCCAGCGCGGCCTGGTGTATAACCTGGGCGCCGTGGGACTGGCGCAGGCCGTGCGACAGGCGCGCGGCGCAAGCCAGGCCTCTCGCAGCGCCCTGCTTCCTAATTTGAATGGGTCGCTCTCCGAAAATTACCTGACGGAAAATTTGAAGGCGCTCGGATTTCAGTTCTCTTTTCCCGGCTTTTCCATTCCCACGATCATCGGACCATTCAATTATTTCGATGCGCGCGTCCGGCTGACGCAAACGGTGCTGGACTTGACGGCCATGAACAATTACCGAGCGTCGCGCGAGGTCCTGCGCTCGAATGAAATGTCGGCGCGCGATGCAAGGGACCTGGTCGTTTTGGCGGTCGGCGGCACTTACCTGCAGGTGATTGCGGCGAAGGCGCGCGTCGAATCGGCGCGCGCGCAACTGGAAACGGCCAACGCCCTCTACCAGCAGGCGCTTCAGCAGCGCGGCGTCGGATTGATCGCGCAGGTGGACGTCAATCGCAGCCAGGTGCAGGCCCTGTCAAATCAGCAAAGGCTGCTCTCCCTGCAGAACGACCTGGCGAAACAGAAAATCGATCTGGCGCGGCTCATCGGTTTGCCGCCAACCGACCAGTATGATATCGCCGAGGACGTCCCCTTGCCGGCCACGCCCGCAATGGAATTGGATACCGCGCTGAAACAAGCGTTCGAACAGCGGGCGGACCTGAAGGCCGCGCAATCGCAGGTGCGCGCGTCGGAACTGGCGCGATCGGCGGCCCGCTCCGAACTTCTGCCGTCGGTTTCAGTCAGCGCCGATTATGGAGCGATCGGAGTGAATCCCGCGCAGTCTTCCGGAACCTATACGGTCGCTGGGAGCGTTAAAATTCCCCTGTGGCAGGGCGGGCGCGCGAAGGGGGATATGGAAGTGGCCAACGCGGCGCTGGCGCAGCGGCGCGCCGAACTCGAAGATCTCAAAAGTCTGGTCGAGAGCCAGGTCCGCAAGGCGTATTTGGATATGGAATCCTCGGCGAGCCAGGTGGATGTGGCCAAGAAAAACGTGGAAGTCAGCCGGGAAACGATGGACTTGACCAAGCAGCGATTTGAGGCGGGAGTGACCGACTCGGTGGAAGTGGTGCAGTCGGAGCAGACGGTTGCGGCGTCGGAACTGGATTACATCAACAGCGAGTTCAGCCTGAACCTGGCAAAGCTCAGCCTGGCGCGGGCCATGGGCGGCGCGGCGGATAACTTGTCTCAGTTCCTCAAAACGCAATGATCCCAGGCCATGCGGCGGAAGACGTATATCTATCATTTTGTGCACTATCGCGCCGGGAACAAGCAGCCTTCGCCATGCTTTCTTGCATCCAAGAATCTGTTAGTCTCAATGCATGGCGATGCCCGGCCCAAACCGCCAAAAAAATGGTCCAGAAATTTCGGGGCCATACAGGGGTTGAACTTGATCGGAGGAGTATGCGCATGAAAATCGTTTCAACGCTTTTTCTCGCGGCCGTGAGTTTGGTTGCGCTGTCCACCGGATGTTCCAGTGCGAAAAGTGATCAGGCTCTCACCACGGATATCCAAGCCAAAATGTTTGCCAATCCGGAGGTGAAAGCCGCCGACCTTCAAGTGACCGTAAAAGACGGCGAGGCCACGATCTCCGGCGTCGCGCCGAACGAGGGAGCCCGCTATCAGGCCTACAAGATTGCATCCGATACGCCCGGCGTAAAGCACGTGGTGGATCAGATGACCATGCAGGCGGCGCAGGCCGCGCCGGAACGTTACGTGGCGCCCCCGACTCCTGTCGAGCAGCATTCCGCCGCCGCTAAGGCGGCGCGCAAGGCTGTAAAACCGGAAAAACATAAAGCGAAATCGAATCTGCGAGCAGCGAAGACGGACCCGGAACCTGCGTATGCGCCAGCGCCGCCTGCTATTGAGCCGGCCGTTTCGCATATGCAGCCGGAAACCGCCGCGGCGCCTCCGCCGCCGGCCCCGCTGCCGCCACCGCCGCCGCAACCCACGCGCCTGGAAATTCCCGCGGGCACGTCGGTGCGCGTGCAGATGATTGACGGCGTGGACTCCTCGGTAAATCATACCGGAGACATGTTTCACGCGTCGCTGGCATCACCCATCGTGGTTGACAATCAGATTGTCGTTCCCGTGGGAACGGACGTTTACTTGAAACTCGTAAACGCCAAATCCGCCGGACACATGACCGGCAAGAGCGAATTGGCGCTGGAACTGGCGCGCATGGAGTTCCAGGGAAAATCCTATGCGCTGTCATCGAGTGACTATACGCAGACGGGTAGTTCCCGCGGGAAACGCACCGCGGAAACCGTGGGCGGCGGCGCGGCGATTGGCGCGTTGCTGGGCGCGGTGATCGGCGGCGGCAAAGGCGCCGCTATCGGCGCGGCCACCGGCGCGGGCGCCGGCGGGGTGGTCCAGGGCGTGACGAAGGGTGAGCAAATTCAGATTCCTTCGGAAACGAAGCTGGATTTTAGCCTGGAGCAGCCCGTGGAAGTGAGGTACTTCCCCGAGAAGAACCGGTCACCACACCAGTAGAACAAACTGCGCGTGCGGTACCCGAGTATTGACGCTATTTTATGCATATCTCTTGAGGCTTGAACCGATATTCCATTGCGTGCATGGGCGCGATACCGATGCTTCGCATACCGGATTATTCGGGTGGGCCTCTGCACTCCGGTCCTTGCGGCTTCGCTTCTCCTGGAAATCTGAATCGACTGCCTTCTGCGATGGAGGATAAACGGCCGTGAAGGGACCATCAGCGCCGACGGTTCTTCCGCCTAACAGCCCTCGGCGATTCAGGCCTCAGACCGCCCTCTATGCGGGTTTCGGGGCGCTGCTCGCGCTGATGGCGATTATGTCCGTTGACGCGCTGCGGATCCTGCGAGCGATCGAAACCAGCGACACCCAGATTCGCCGGAATTTTCTGGAACGCGAACGCACCCTTGCACAAGTCCGGTCCGGCCTCTATGAATCCGGCAACCTTGTGCGCGATTACGTACTCTTGAAATTGGACCGCCACGCGCAAGAAGAGCTCCAAATTAAGCTGGCATCTGTCCGCGATGAGACAAATTCAGAACTGAGTACGCGTATTGAGTCCATGCCTCCTGAAAGCCGGGGGCCATTCCAACATCTCGCTGTCGAGCTGGAACATTATTGGTCCACGCTCGATCCCGTTTTCAAATGGGATGTGAGGGAGAAACTGGATCGTGGGGAATTATTCTTCCGGAATGATGTGGTCTCCCAAAATAGCGCGGTTCTGGCGATCACCAAGGAGGTGAGTTCGGTAAACACCAGCGAATTGAAGGATGGCGAAAATAGGATCGCCGCGGTGTTCGAACAATTTCGGCGCCGTTGGCAGATCGTCAGTGTGGCCGCGTTCGGCCTGGGTTTGCTTCTGGCGGGCGCCACCATTCTTCACACCTCGCGGCTCGAGAAGAACGTCGAAGACCGCTATAAGGAGAGCCTGCAAGCGCAGCGCGAATTGAGGGAACTATCCAATCGGCTCGTCAATGCACAGGAACAAGAGCGGCGCGCCATTTCGCGTGAATTGCATGACGAAGTCGGGCAATCCTTGGGCGCGCTGCTCATGGATGTCGAAAACCTGGCGGCTGCGCCCGGAGAAGACGAATCCGCGCGACAGGGACTCAAGAACATCAAAAAGCTGGCCGAGAATTGCTTGAATGAAGTGCGCAATATCGCCCTGCTGCTGCGCCCCTCCATGCTCGATGACTTTGGCCTGGTCGCGGCTCTGGAATGGCAGGCGCGCGATGTTTCCAAGCGCACTGGCTTACGCATTCAGATCCTGGACCAGCACGTCTCGGACAACTTGCCCGAGGAGAGCAGGACCTGCATTTACAGAATCGTTCAAGAGGCTCTGCATAACTGTTCAAAACATTCGCATGCAAAAAGCGTCCAGGTTACTGTCCGTCAAGAGACCGACCGGCTCTGGCTGACCATCCAGGATGACGGAAAGGGCTTTGACCCAAACGCAGTGCGCGGACTCGGACTGGTTGGCATGAGCGAACGCGTAAGCCAGTTGGGAGGGACGCTGCACGTGGATTCGGGTCCGGGTCGGGGCACCTGCCTTCGTGTGGAACTGCCGGTTAGATCCGTGGTCGCCGTTCAGGATCGAGTGGCCTCGTGAAAAAACTTCGGATATTGCTGGCCGACGATCACACGGTTATGCGCGCCGGTTTGCGGAGCCTGCTGGAGCGGCAGCCCAATATGGAAGTTGTCGGGGAAGCTGACAATGGGCGTCAGACGGTCGAGCTTTCTATCTCCCTCAATCCGGATGTGGTGGTGATGGACGTGGGGATGCCCATTCTAAATGGCATTGAGGCGACAAAGCAGGTTATCAGTCAGCGTCCGGCCCCCGCCGTAGTCATCCTCAGCATGCATTGCGATGAAGCCTATGTGATGCGCGCATTGCAGGCGGGAGCACGCGCGTATCTGCTGAAGGATTCCGCCGCCGCCGATTTGATCAGCGCGATCTCAGCGGTCACGCAGGGAAAATCATTTTTCAGCCCCAGGGTGAGCCGGATACTTGCGGAAGATTATGTGCGCGTTCTGAAACAAAAGGGTCAAGTGGATACGTATGATCTATTGACGGACCGCGAGCGCGAAATTCTTCAACTCCTGGCCGAAGGGAAAACCAACAAGGAAGTTGCAACCACGCTTAACATCAGTCCTTACACGGCTGAAACACATCGCGGCCACATTCTGCAGAAACTGAACCTGCACAATTCGGCCGAGCTTGTCCTGTACGCCGTTCGTAAGGGAATTATTTCTTGATGCCCAGGGAATTTTCCGCGCCATATCCGTTCCAGAGATACTAAGCCGGAGGCACTGCTCGCCATGCCGGCATCTACCCGGGATTCGGACCGAAAATACCCTCCAGCCGCGATAGTCATCTCACCCCCGCGATTCTAAGTTTCTGGTTGAAGGCCAAAGTACCGCGCGGCTGACCCATTTTCCTGACCCGCGGATGGGCAATGGCCCATGCGCCGCATCGGAAAGAATGAAGCGGAGGGAAGCAACCATGAAATTATTGAACGAAATAAGCGCGAGGGCGCAGTCTGAAAACGCTGTGCCATGGAAGCAGGAGCAGCTGGAAACCGCTTTTCCCGTGCCCGCGCGCCACATGCAACCCATATCGTTTTGTTTGCGCGGACTCGTCGTCAGTGCGGACGATGAAATCCGCCAAAAGCTTGCCGAGAGCTTGGACCATTGCAGCTTGCGAGCGATTCTTGCTTCTTCATCGGCTGAAGCCCTGATTGCGCTGACCCGGCACAATGTTTGCATGGTTCTCTGCGCTGAATTCGTCACGGACGGAGACTATCGCGGGGTCGTCGAAATTGCAAAGCGCGTGGATAGGAACTTACCGGTAATCGTCGTTTCACGCACCGGGGATTGGCCGGAATACTTGGAGGCCATGAATACGGGCATATTCGACTACCTGGCTTACCCACCCATTCCGGGCGAGCTGCCGCGGGTCATCCGCGGCGCCTTTCTGACTCGCCTGCGCCACCAAGAAACATTGCCCATGGAAGGCTCTTCGATACAGCGCGCTGGAGGACAACTATGAATGCCACGCCCAATAGGGTCTTGCTGGTTGGTGAGCCCAAACGGGTCTCTATTTCATTAATCAAATGGCTTTGCAAACGAGGGTGCCAATGCCAAATCGCCGGGTCATTTCGAGATGCTTGCCGCTTGCTTTGCTCCATGGAGTTTGACCTGGTGCTTTGCCAATACCAGTTGCCTGACCGAACAGCGTTCCCATTGCTGGATTGGCTTGGTGGATCGCACACCACGCTGTTCCTGTCCACAGCCGTCGAAAGCGGCAATTTGTGGTTGCCGATGCTCGAACGCGGTGAGAACTGCGTCGGCGCACGGCTGCTGCGGGGCAGTGAATTCACGGATGCGCTGTCAAGAGTCCTACGCGACGATATCGGGTCTGGTGAGCTGCGGGAGACTTGGAAAGAGGCCGGTCCAGAACTATGGCCCGAAGGTGTCACTGATCTTCGGACGCAAAATACCGTGAGGGCCGGATAGTTTCCTAGCGGGCTGCGTTCTAGACTCATGGTCGACCAGAAAGTTAGCGATACGCACGCCTTCGCCGTTGAAATGTTCCCGAGGCGAGTAGAAACAAGGGTGATGCGCGGGGGGAAAGCACCAATCAGGGAATGGGCGGCAGGCCCGCGCATCAGAAAATTCAAACAACGGAGGAAATGAAAATGCACATTAGTTTGAAACGAGGGTTGGTCGCGGTTGCCGGGTTTGCCCTTCTGGCAACCAGTTCGATCTTTGCGTCCTCAACTTGGGCGGCTCCCGGCGCTACCGGGGAAGACCAGTTTTCGGCGTACTTGTCAGGGCAGGCGTCCACGCTGTTGTCGAAAATCCAAGACGAAGCGGCGGACTTGTCACCCCACGCGGATACCCTCGATGTGTTGGCACGGTCGCCGCGCCTGAGCTGGGAAACGCACGCTCATTACCTCAACAGGGTCAAAGGACACATCAATAGCGTGGGAAAACACCTTGCGGAACTTCAGCAGGTGCAGACCCACGTGGCTCCCTGGCAGAAGCAGGCCATTGCGGAGTTAACTAATCACGTCACTCAGATGGCGAACCGCACGGAAGCGGCCATCGTCCATTTGCGTGAGAATCAAAATCGCCTTTTCGTTCAGGAATACAGAGACCACCTGTCAACCATCGCGGACCGTTCGGAAATGATGAAGGAGACTGTTGACAAATTCCTGGACTTCGAAAGAACACAGCAAAAACTCCAGGTATTGCGGAATGAGTTGGAAATTGCGGGTAGCTGAGCATCGCAAAATGCCAGCCAGCGCGGCGGGGAAATTCGACGATTCCCGAGGGCAGGCCAAAGCTACCTCAGCCCTCAAAGCATTGGATAAACGGTCGTAATTTCCCCGCTGAATGCTTTGCAAAAGCGGAGCGGCGCGCATGAATATGACGAGAATCCGCTGCGCCAGCAAAAAGCCTCGGGAAGATACCGAGGCTGCTCAAGCGGGTCCGCGTCTTCGCCGCAGGGCCGGTCCTCATGGCGGGTGGATTCGCCGGTCTGATCCTTCCGGTCCTGCCGGGAGTCCTTCCGCTCCTTGCGGGCGCTCTTCTCCTTCGTTCCGAGTGCTCCAGACCCCGTCGAGGGCTTGTAAACTATCGAGAACGCCTCCTGGTCTTGCGGCGATCTCAAATGTATGTTTCCGGGCGGAAAGAAAAACGGCGGGACTGACTTTGCCGCAATGCGACTCTTCCCGCCGCCATGAAGCTCACGGAATTTCTTATTACCGTTGAGTACTCACTTCACCTGCCTCGGGCGCTTCCGGGAAACCGCGGCGACGGAATTCGCCTTCGGAAACCCGCCGGAAATATTCCATGATTCTGGCTTCGGCCCAAAAGCGTTCCTCGCCGCTTTCATAGGCGATGAACGCGCAATGCCCGCCGCGTCTGGGGGCGCTGAGACCAATGCTTGGATTGTTCGTGAGCGCGGGATCGGAAAAACTTGAGAAGGGAATGAAGGGATCGCCCTGCGCGGTCAGGATCAGCGTGGGGATACGGATATTTCCCGCAACACGCAGCGCGCTCGAACGCTCGTAATAATCGGCGGCGTCGCGGAATCCGCAATACGTTGCCGTGATGATATCGTCAAAATCGCGTATGGTTCGCACGCGGGCCATCGGTTCCAGATCGAATTTCCCGGGAAAAAGCTCCGCTTTTCGGCGCATGCGGGCCTTGAGGCTTCTCACGAAATGCCACTCGTACAGAAAATTTTCCGGCAGAGCGATGGCGTCGGCGCACACCGCCAGATCCATGCTGGGAGAAACGCACGCCATGCCGAGCAACTGCCGCGGCGCCGATGCCCCGAGTTCCCCCGCCATCTTCATCACCAGATTTCCGCCCATGGAATAACCGGCAAAACAAATTCCGGGAAGCGCATCGCGCTCGATGAGTTCGTGGAGGACGGCGCGGTAGTCCACGGAAAGCCCGGAATGGTAAAGCGTCGGCGTGAGGCGTTCGCTGCCCCCGCAATTGCGCTGGTTCAGGCGCACGGCATTCCACCCCGCCGCGAAAGCGCGCTCCGCGAGCCCCTGCATGTATCCGGACTGGCTGGAACCCTCCAGGCCGTGAACCAGGACGAGCGTGGGGCATTCCCTGGGAAAAGGCTGCCAGTGGCATTCGCCGAGGATTCTCGTGCCGGGCTCGGTTTCAAATTCGCGCGGCGTGCTCGCGGGCAAGCGCGGAAATCGCCGCCGCCAATAGGTGGACGCCATCGTCTGCATGTGCGGATTGCGCAGCAGCGGGTGCGGGTCAAAGGTCTTCATTCAAACCCTATTCTACGATAGTTCCGCGCCCGGCCGGCGGGGATGCGCGCGCTGTTGTACCTCGATGATAATGTCCCCTTTTCTCCTCGATAGAAATGTCCCCTAATGAACGGTCTCGGAAGGAGGCCGGATGGGGAGGATCGGGATGAGCGGGAGGGAAT
>Ga0316628_100001817_pt1 | contig 15357 bp, 13 predicted proteins | sample OWC_Aug_M2_C1_D5_FD_207648 | JGI IMG/M metagenome (GOLD analysis project Ga0316628, IMG submission 207648) | Wetland soil microbial communities from Old Woman Creek delta, Ohio, United States - OWC_Aug_M2_C1_D5_C | ecosystem: Environmental > Terrestrial > Soil > Wetlands | place: USA: Ohio... | reverse complement strand
TCGACCGCCGCCGCGACCGCGCAGCCCTTGGTCTGCATCACCTGGCGGATGACGGCGCCGCCCATCCGCCCGGCCGCTCCCACCACGCCTATCTTCAGATCCGCCATGTCCTGCCCCCGCGTTTTGAACGCCTGCGACGATAGCGGAACATAACCACAGAGGCACAGAGACGCAGAGAAGATTTCTTGGCGCGCGGCGCGCGCCCAAGCTTCTTTCTTCTCGATGTCTCTGTGGTGAAAACTGCGGCTCCGGTGCGGGCCGCTATTCGGTGAGGTCGGTCCAGAACTCCTTCGCCTTGGCGAAGAAGCCTTCGGATTCCGGGCTGGTCGATTTTCCGCCGCTCTTCTGGGCCTTCTTCAGCAGCGCGTCGAACTCGCGCAGCTTCTGCTCCTGCTCCTTGGTCAGGTTCACCGGCGTCTCGACATGGATGTCGATGAACATGTCGCCGCGGCCCTTGCCGTGCAGCACGGTCATGCCCTTGGAGCGCAGCCGGAAGCGGTGGCCGGGCTGGGTGCCCGGCGGCACGGTGACCTTGGCGCGCGTGCCGTCGACTGCCGGCACCTCGACCGCCCCGCCGAGCGCGGCGGTGGTCATCGGAATCGGCACGGTGCAGAAGATGTTGGCGCCATCGCGCTGGAACAGCGGGTGCGCGCCGACCGAGATGAAAATGTACAGATCGCCCGGCGGCGCGCCGTGCGCGCCGGCCTCGCCTTCGCCCGCGAGCCGGATGCGCGTGCCGTCTTCGACCCCCGCCGGGATGGTGACCTGCAGCGTCTTTTCCTTGCGCGTCTTGCCGGAGCCGGAACAGGCGCGACAGGGCTTCTCGATGGTCTGGCCGGCGCCGCGGCAGGTCGGGCAGGTGCGCTCGATGGTGAAGAAGCCCTGCTGCGCGCGCACCTTGCCGTGGCCGTGGCAGGTGCGGCAGGTGATCGGGCTCGACCCCGGCTCGGCGCCGGAGCCGGTGCAGGCTTCGCACGCGACCAGCGTCGGTACGCGGATCCGCGTCTCGCGGCCCTTGAAGGCTTCCTCGAGGCTGATCTCGAGGTTGTAGCGCAGGTCGCCGCCGCGGGCGCGGCCACCCTGGCCGCCGCGGCGCGCACCCATGAAGTCGCCGAACATCTCGTCGAAGATGTCGGCGAAGCCGGCGCCGAAGCCGCCGCCCGCGAACCCGCCGCCACCGGCGCCGGCGTTCTCGAACGCGGCGTGGCCGAACTGGTCGTAGGCCGCGCGCTTTTCGCGGTCCTTCAGGACGTCGTAGGCCTCGCTGATTTCCTTGAACTTCTGCTCGGCATCCGCGTTACCCGAATTGCGGTCCGGGTGATACTGCATGGCGAGCTTGCGGTACGACTTCTTGATGTCGTCCGCGCTCGCCCCGCGGGCGACGCCGAGAACCTCGTAGAAATCACGCTTGGCCATAACGCGGGCTCCGGCGGCGTTTCCTGCGCTGCCTCAGCCGCTCAGGCCGAGCGATCCTTCTTGTCATCCTTCACTTCTTCGAAGTCGGCGTCGACCACGGTCGAGTCCTTGCCGGCCCCCTGACCCGCGGCGCCGGGGGCATCGCCCGCCGCGCCGCCGGGGCTCGCGCCGCCGGCCGCGGTCTGGTCCTGCTGCGCCTTGTACATCGCCTCGCCGAGCTTCATCGCCGACTGCGACAGGGCTTCGATCTTGGCCTTGATCGCGGCCGCATCGTCGCCGTCCATCACCGACTTCAGCGCGGCGATATCGGCTTCGACCTTCTTGCGGTCGGACTCACCCACCTTGTCGCCCGCGTCCTTCAGCGTCTTCTCGGTGGCGTAGATCAGCCCGTCGGCCTGGTTGTGCAGCTCCACCTTCTCCTTGCGCGCCTTGTCGTCGGTGGCATGCTCTTCGGCCTCCCTGACCATGCGCTGGATGTCGGCGTCGCTGAGGCCGCCGGAGGCCTGGATGCGGATCGCCTGCTCCTTCCCGGTCGCCTTGTCGCGGGCGGAGACGTTGACGATGCCGTTGGCGTCGATGTCGAACGCGACCTCGATCTGCGGCACGCCGCGCGGCGCCGACGGGATGCCGACCAGGTCGAACTGGCCGAGCAGCTTGTTGTCCGCCGCCATCTCGCGCTCGCCCTGGAACACGCGGATGGTCACCGCCGACTGGCTGTCCTCGGCGGTCGAGAAGGTCTGCGCCTTCTTGGTCGGGATCGTGGTGTTGCGCTCGATCAGCTTGGTGAACACGCCGCCCAGCGTCTCGATGCCGAGCGACAGCGGCGTGACGTCGAGCAGCAGCACGTCCTTCACGTCGCCGGTCAGCACGCCGCCCTGGATCGCGGCGCCGACCGCGACCACCTCGTCCGGGTTGACGCCCCGGTGCGGCTCGCGGCCGAAGAAGCTTTTCACCGTCTCGATGACCTTGGGCATGCGGGTCATGCCGCCGACCAGGATCACCTCGTCGATCTCGCCGGCGCTGAGGCCGGCATCTTTGAGCGCGGCCTTGCACGGGCCGACGGTCTTCTGGATCAGCTCGTCGACCAGCGCCTCGAGCTTGGCGCGGGTCAGCTTGATGTTGAGGTGCTTCGGCCCGGACTGGTCGGCGGTGATGAACGGCAGGTTGACCTCGGTCTGCATCGAGCTGGAGAGCTCGATCTTGGCCTTTTCCGCCGCTTCCTTGAGGCGCTGCAGCGCCAGCTTGTCGGCGCGCAGGTCGATCCCCTGCTCCTTTTTGAACTCGTCGGCCAGGTAGTCGATGATGCGCTTGTCGAAGTCCTCGCCGCCGAGGAAGGTGTCGCCGTTGGTCGACTTCACCTCGAACACGCCGTCGCCGATCTCGAGCACCGAGATGTCGAACGTGCCGCCGCCGAGGTCGTAAACCGCGATCGTGCCCGCCTTCTTCTTGTCGAGCCCGTAGGCGAGCGCCGCCGCGGTCGGCTCGTTGATGATGCGCAGCACCTCGAGCCCGGCGATCTTGCCGGCGTCCTTGGTGGCCTGGCGCTGGGAATCGTTGAAGTAGGCCGGAACCGTGATCACCGCCTTGGTGACCTTCTCGCCGAGATAGTTCTCGGCGGTTTCCTTCATCTTCATCAGGATGAAGGCGGAAATCTCGGACGGCGAATATTTCTTGCCGCGGACCTCGACCCAGGCGTCGTTGTTGTCGGCCTTGACGATCTTGTAGGAGACAAGGCCCTTGTCCTTCTCCACCATCGGATCGTTCCAGCTGCGGCCGATCAGGCGCTTGATCGCGAACAGCGTCGCCTCGGGGTTGGTCACTGCCTGGCGCTTGGCGGCCTGGCCGACCAGGCGCTCGCCGTCGGCGGTGAAGGCGACCATCGACGGGGTGGTGCGCGCGCCTTCCGCGTTCTCGATCACGCGGGGCTCGCTGCCCTCCATGATGGCGATGCAGGAATTGGTGGTGCCGAGATCGATACCGATTACTTTCGCCATGACATCCTCGCTCCTGTGGCAGACCCCGCCGGCCCGCGTTGCAGCACCGATCGGAGCCCCCGAAAAGAAATGCCCCAATTTCGCCTTGGTTACCGGGCGTATATAAGCAGCGTTCCGGAAGGCTGCAACGGGCGAAAGCGGTGCATTTGTCGCCGGATACGGGCCGGGCGACAGCCGCGCGGCAGGTTACGCAACCGCGGGAGGTGGCCGGGACCGCACTCCTGCCACCGGGCGGTAACGATCCGTTAAATCCGCGGCGGCCGGCACCGCGGCGCGCCGAGAATACCCGGTACACGCGCGCGCCGAATGGGTTTCCGGCCCGCAGCAGGTTGGCTCAGGCGTTTCCGGCGGTCGGACGCTGCAGGGCATTGACGTCGCGATCGACCAGTACGGCATTGCGGCACTCGCGCTCGAGCAGCGCGGTAAGGGCCATGATGTCGGAATCGTCGACTATCGTTTCCGGTACGACCAGGGTGAAGTGCGCAATGATGATCTTTGACCCGCGGATAGCCACCTTGTGCCACGAGACGTGCCGCAACCTGGCGCCGTTCTCGACGCTGCCGTAGACGACCTTTGCGACCGCTTCGTCCGGCTGGTCGGGCATAGGATCGTGCGCGACGTCGATTACGCGGTCCCGATCCTTTTTCATTGATTCAGCCAGTTCCGCCGCGAAACGGGCGGCGTCAAGCGCCGCTTCGCCTTTGCCATGACTGTAGACATCGAAATCGATCCAGAGCGTCCAGCGGTCGGCCTGCTTGTCGTCGAAGACATACATGCCGGTGCCGTCGTCGTTCTCCCGCTCCGCATCCGGCCAGTCGGCGGGCACCCGCAAGCCGATCGTATCCCACAGCGACTCCTGCCTTAGCGCCGCGTTCGGCGCGAAGCGGTCGGCGGCGGTTTCGTGATCGGCGAAGCGGGCGAATTTCAGCAGATGATCGACGATGTCTTCCGCTTCCTGCGCCGCCCCCGATCCAGCTTCTTCTTCGGCGACCGAAAGCTGCGCTTCGAGAACGCGGATGAAATTGGGTCGGTGCAGCCCGAGCTTTCGCCAAATCCGCACGGCCTCGTGGTCGTCGCCGGTGCCGTCCGGACCGCGCGTGGTGCCGCGGGCGCGGACAGTGAGCTTCTCGAAATCCGGCTTCCCGTTGCCGTCGCGGACGTGATCGAGCGCGTCGTCGGCGAGGGGCGGAAAGGCTGGATGGCTGACATAGTCCAGGAGATCGTTCGCCGCGATCGCCGCCGGGTTGTCGAAGATTTCGACTTCGACAGTCAGCGTCGCGTCCTGGAGCTCCGGGATCGCAAAGTGTGCCGAGCGAAAATCCTCGCGTTGCAGCACCCAGTGCTTGGGCAGGATCAGCGAAACCGTGCCGTCCGCGAGGGTGAATTCGCCGACGGCAATTCCCTGTTCGCCGCCGGAGGCGGTGCCTAACTCGTATTCTGACGGCATCGTCTTTTCCTCTTACCGTCTGCACCAACCCCACGTTATTGTTCGTCGTTCGTTCGGAAATTGCAACCGAAAAACATTTATAATGTATGGCGACAATCTATGATTGTATCCGCCTCTTTCCGGACCGACGTCCCGGCCTATTACGGCCGCTGGTTCATGGCCCGGCTCGATGCCGGGTTCGCACGCGTCGCCAACCCTTACGGCGGGGCCGAATACACCGTGTCCCTGGCGCCGGAAGACGTCGACGGCTTCGTATTCTGGACCCGCAACGCGGCGCCGTTCGCCGATGCGCTGGCGGAAGTCCGGCGGCGCGGCTTCGCCTTCGTCGTCCAGCACACCGTCACCGGCTATCCGCGCGCGGTCGAGCCGGCGGCACCGGAGGCCGCACGGGCGGTCGAGCGCATGCGCGCGCTGGCCCGGACTTACGGCGGACGAGCGGTCGTATGGCGCTACGATCCGATCCTCGATTCCACGCTCACCCCGCCGGACTGGCACGAAGCGAATTTCGCCCGGCTGGCCGCGTCGCTGGCCGGCGCGGTCGATGAAGTCGTGGTGTCGTTCGTGCAGGCCTATCGCAAGACCGCGCGCAACCTGGACGAAGCGGCGCGGCGTCACGGCTTCGCCTGGCGCGACCCGCCGGCGGAGGAGAAGCGGGCGCTGATCGCCCGGCTTGCCTGCATCGCCGCCGGCCACGCCATGCGGCTCAGCATCTGCGCCCAGCCCGATCTGGTCGTGCCGGGAACCCAAGGGGCTGCCTGTGTGGATGCCGCGCGGCTGTCGGACGTCGCCGGGCGGGCGATCGCCGCGAAGCGCAAGGGCAATCGGCCGGGCTGCCTGTGTCATGAGAGCCGCGACATCGGCGCCTACGATACCTGCGCGATGGGCTGCGCCTACTGCTACGCAGTGTCGTCGCCGGCAGCGGCGCAGCGACGGCTGGCGGCGCACGACCCGGAAGCGGACTCGCTGTCGGCCCTCAGGCGTCGCGCGCCAGCCGCAGCCCGGTGAACTGCCAGCGCTGGTGCGGATAGAAGAAATTGCGGTAGGTGATCCGCACGTGGCCCGGCGGGGTGACGCACGAGCCGCCGCGCAGCGTGAGCTGGTTGGCCATGAACTTGCCGTTGTATTCGCCGACCGCGCCCGCCGCCGGATGGAACCCCGGATAGGGCGCATAGGCGCTGCCGGTCCATTCCCACACATCGCCGATCATCTGCGCCGGCCGGCCATGGCCGGCGTCGGACGAAGGTGCCGGGTGGAGCCGGCCGGCGGCGAGCAGATTGCAGTCGGCTTCGTCCGGCGGCGGAAAGCTGCGCGCCGCATGCTCCCATTCGGCTTCGGTCGGCAGCCGCGCGCCGGCCCAGCGCGCAAAGGCGTCGGCCTCGTAATACGACAGATGACAAACCGGCGACGACGGCTCCAGCGGACGTTCGCCGCGCAGCGTGAAGTCGCGCCACGTGCCGTCGCGCCGTTCCCAGTAGAGCGGCGCCTTCCAGCTTTCGCGCTGCACGGTCGCCCAGCCGTCGGACAGCCAGTGACCCGGCCGGTCGTAGCCGCCGTCCTCGATGAACGCGAGATACTCGCCGTTGGTCACCGGCCGCGACGCGACGGCGAAGTCCTCCAGCCAGACGCGATGGCGCGGGCTTTCGTTGTCGAACGCGAAATCGTTGCCGTCATGGCCGATCTCGACCACGCCGCCGGCGACGCCGTGCCAGCGAAGCGGCGCCGCTGCGGCACCGTTGTTCGGTCGCAGGTCGGTCGCGTAGGCCGGCTTGAGCGGATTGGCGGCGAAGGCGTGCTTGATATCGGTCAGCAGCAGCTCCTGATGCTGCTGTTCGTGGTGCAGGCCGAGCTCGAGCGGCGGCGCGACCGCCGACCACGCCGCATCCGGCGCGGTCTCGACCAGCCGCTTCATCGCACCATCGACATGCGCGCGAAAGGCGCCGACGTCGGCCGCCGAGGGACGTGTCAGCAGCCCGCGGTCGGGGCGGGCGTGGCGCGGCCCGATGGCCTCGTAATAGGAGTTGAACAGAAAGCCGTAGCGCGCGTCGAACGGCCGATAGCCCGCCAGATGCGGCGCGAGCACGAACGTTTCGAAGAACCAGGTGGCATGCGCCCGATGCCACTTGGCGGGACTCGCATCCGCCATCGACTGGACCTGCTGGTCCTCGGGGCTGAGCGGTGCGACCAGGGCCTCGGTTGTCGCCCGCACGGCGTCGAACCGGGCGAGCAGTGCGGCGCGGTCGCCGTCGGAGCGCGGCAGGGCGGCCATGCACGCAGCCTAGCGGATAGCGCGCAAGTGGCGCAACCGGCGGGTGCGCCGATGCGCGCGAGCGACTATAGTGACAGGATCGGATGAACGTAGCGTCCTCTCGTACGGCGGCAACCTGTTCCGCCATTCGGTCGTCGGCACCGGAGCAGCGAGACATGCGGTCGGATCCAAACGCGCGCTGGCTCGAAGAACTGGGCGCTACGCCACGCCGCGTCGCGCTGATCTATGCTGCGCTCGCCGCCGCATGGATCCTGCTGTCGGATCGGATCGTGGACGCCCTGGTGTCCGACTCCGGCCTCATCTCCGCGATTCAGACGATCAAGGGCTGGCTGTTCGTCGCGGTATCCGCCATCGCGATCTATCTGATCGTCCGCCGTCCGGTAGCCCTCGCGCTGGCGGCGGAGAGCGACCGGCGACGCGACGCCGAGCGTTTCCGCGATTTCGCCGAGGCGGCGTCGGACTGGTTCTGGGAGACGGGACCGGATATGCGCTTCACGTACATTTCGGAGCGCGCGGACGGCCGCTTCAGCTTCGTTCCGTCGTCGATGATCGGCCGGACGCGCGACGAGATGATGGCGCCCGAAATGGATCCGGAGCAGCGCCAGCGCCATCGCGAGGACCTGGAGGAGCGGCGGTCCTTCCGGGACTTCCACTATGTCATCGACCTGCCGGACGGCACGCGGGGCCACGTCCGGGTCAGCGGCAAGCCGCACTATGATGACGATGGCACGTTCCTCGGCTATCGCGGCGCGTCGATGAACGTCACCGCCGCCTTCGAGACGCGCGCGGCACGCGAACGGTTGGCCAGCATCGTCGAAGCCTCGCCGAACTTCGTCGCCACGGCGCAGATCGACGGGCGCGTTCTCTACATCAATACCGCGGGCCGAGCGATGGTGGGGCTGAGCGTCGACGAGGATGTGACCGGCCTCGACATCCTCGACCTCTATCCGCCGGAATTCGCGCGGCGGCTGCGCGACGAAATCCTGCCGGCGGTGATGCGGGGCCGCAACTGGAGCGGCGAGGCCGCATTGCGACGGCGCGACGGCCGCGACGTGCCGATGCTGCAGGAATTGATCGTGCATCGCGACAGTGAAGCCGCGGCACCTTATCTGTCGATCATCGCCGTCGATCTCACCGACCGGCTCGATGCCGAGCGCGCGTTGCGCGAACGCGAACGCCAATATCGCGCCATCTTCGAAAGTGCCTCCGACGGTCTGTTGATCTTCGATGCCGACGGGCGGCTCGCCGAGGTAAACCCCGCCGGCTGCGCGATCCTCGGTTACGATCGTACCGAGATGATCGGCCGACCCAGCGACGCCTTCATCCATCCGGACGATCGATACAAGCTGGAGGAATTCATCGGCGCGGTGCAGCGCAGCGGTTCGTATTACAACCGCGCCAGATTGGTGCGGAAAGACGGCTCGACCGTCATGGTCGAAGCGAAGGGCCGCAGCTTCACCTATAACGGTGCGCCGCACATTCTGGCTGCGGCGCGTGACGTCACCGAGCGCGACGCGCTGGAGAGCCGCCTGCAGCAGGCGCAGCGGATGGAATCGATCGGCCAGCTCACCGGCGGCATGGCGCACGACTTCAACAACCTGCTGGTGGTCGTGCTCGGCAGCGCCGAACTGCTGGTCAGACGAATGGCGAACGACCTGCAGGGCCGACAGCTCGCCGAGGCGATCGTCGGCGCCAGCCGACGCGCCGCCGACCTGACCGGGCGCCTGCTCGCCTTCGCGCGCCGCCAGTCGTTGCGGCCGGAACCGGTGTCGCTGAACGCGCTGATCGCCGACATGGAGCCGATCCTGCGCCGCACGCTCGGCGAGGACATCGGGATCGAGACCCGGCTCGACCCGGATCTCTGGACGACGAGCGCGGACCGGGCACAGCTCGAGGCCGGCATCCTCAACCTGGCGATCAATGCGCGCGATGCGATGCCGGAGGGCGGCCGGCTGACGATCGAGACGCGGAACGTCAGCGTCGATCGTGCCTCGGTCGAGCGGCTCGCCGAGTTCGCGCCCGGCGACTATGTGGTGATGTCGGTGACCGATTCCGGCGTCGGCATGACGCCCGAGGTGGCGGGGCGCGCCTTCGAGCCGTTCTTCACCACCAAGGCGCCGGGAAGGGGCACCGGTCTCGGCCTCAGCATGGTGTACGGCTTCGCCAGGCAGTCGGGCGGCCAGGCGACGATCTATAGCGAGCCCGGCATCGGCACGACGGTACGCCTCTATCTGCCGCGGCACGGCACGCCGGTGGCAGCGGCCGCGGCACCGGCCGAGGATCGATCCGTCGCGGCGTCCACCGGCGAAACCCTGCTGGTGGTGGAGGACGACGACGCGGTACGCGAATTCGTCGTCGAGCAGCTTCGCGCCCTCGGCTATCGCGTGCTGGAGGCGTCGAACGGTGCGGCGGCATTGATGCAATTCGACGCCCACCCCGAAATCGCGCTGCTGATGACCGACGTCGTCATGCCGGGCGGCATGAGCGGCCCGCAGCTCGCGGCCGAAGCGGTGCGGCGCCGGCCGGATCTGAAAGTGCTGTTCACCTCGGGCTATGCCGATCCGGCGGTGCTGGCGCGCGCCCGACTGGACCCGTCGGCCCCGATGCTCGCCAAGCCCTACCGCTACGCCGAGCTGGTGCGCGCCGTGCGTGATGCGCTCGACCGCAGGCCGGCCTGACCGGCCGGTCAGGCCCCCACAAATCAGGCTGTCGTATCGACCTTGTGCCCGCCGTCGCCGGCCATCCCGGGGAGCGCCTTGGCGACCCCGACCTTGGCGGCGCGCAGCAGCCGGTCGTGGATGACGTAGCCGTCTTCCAGCACCTGCACCACCGTTCCGGGCGCGGCATCGCTGGTCGGCACCTCGAACAGCGCCTCGTGCAGGTCGTGATTGAACTTCTCGCCGAGCGGCGAGATCTTGCGGATGCCGTGGCGCTCGAGCGCGGCCAGAAGCTCGCGCCCGGTCAGCTCCACCCCTTCGACGAACCCCCCGGCGTTCTCGTCGCCGCGCACGGCTTCGGGCATGGCGGCGAGGGCGCGATGCAGGTTGTCGGCCACCATCAGCATGTCGCGCGCGAAGTTGGCCGCGGCGTATTTCGCGGTGTCCTCGCGCTCGCGCTTGGCGCGGCGGATCAGGTTCTCGTTCTCGGCGAGCGCGCGCAGCAGCCGGTCCTTCAGCTCGGCGATCTCCTGCTCCGGCGTCTTGCCGCCCGATTTCTCGGCGGGCGGCACTGCGGCGGCAGCTTCCGGCTGCGTCGCGCCGGACTCGGCCGGCTGTTCCGGGGATTGGACCTCCGGTTCGGTCTGGTTCGCGGTCATTGTCCTGTCCTGTTCAGCCGATCAGGCGGCCGACCACCTTGGCGGTGTAGTCGACGATCGGAATGATGCGGGCGTAGTTGAGGCGCGCCGGGCCGATCACCCCGACCGCGCCGACGATCTCGCCACGCGCGCCCGAGAACGGCGCCGTGATCATGGCGCAGCCGGCGAGGTTGAACAGCTCGCTCTGCGCGCCGATGAAAATCTGCACGCCGTCGGCACCCTTGGTCACGTCGAGCAGCCGCCCGAGCAGGTCGCGCGTATCGAGCGCTTCGAACAGCGCCCGCACGCGCTCGAGATCGGCGACGGCGCTCACGTCGTCGAGCAGCCGCGCATGGCCCTTGATGATCAGCGAGCCGGTGCCCATGTCGCCAGCCCACGTCGCCAGCCCGGCCTCGACCAGCCGGCGGGTCAGCTCGTCGATCTGGGCGCGGTGCTCGTCGATCTCGCGCGCGATCTCGCCGCGGGCTTCGTCGATGGTGCGCCCGGCGAGCCGTGCATTCAGGTAGTTGGCGGCCTGGACCATCGCCGAGGGCGGCGTCCCGATCGGCAGGTTGATGACCCGGTTCTCGACGATGCCGTCGGCGAACACGATCACCACCAGCGCCCGGCCGTCGCCGAGGCTGACGAACTCGATATGCTTCAGCGCGCGGTCGGACTTGGGCGCGATCACCAGCCCGGCGCAGCGCGCGAGCCCGGACAGCGCCTGGGTCGCTTCTTCCAGCGCCTGGGTCATCGACTTGCCGGCGGCGAGACAGTGGCCCTCGATATTCGTCCGGTCGTCTTCGCTCAGGCTGCCGATCTCCAGCAGCCCGTCGACGAACAGGCGCAGGCCGAGCTCGGTCGGCAGCCGGCCGGCCGAGGTGTGCGGCGCGTAGAGCAGGCCCATCTCCTCGAGGTCGGCCATCACGTTGCGGATGGTGGCCGGCGACAGCGATTCCAGCAGACGGCGCGACAGCGTGCGCGAGCCAGTGGCCTCGCCGGTCGCCAGATAGACATTGACGATTTCGGCGAAAATCCGGCGCGACCGCTCGTTGAGCTCGCTGATCATCCCCTGCGGGGCAGGCTTCATGCGCGTTCCTTTCGACCGTACGGAATGTAGTGAGGGGGGTATGGAGCGTCAACGTGGGCCGGCGCGGCCGGTCGCGGCGCTGGACGGGCCGGCGTTCGGGCGTTAGCTTCGCGCGCGCCGAAAGGCATTTCGAGCCAGGCGGGAAGGGGTACAGCCATGACCACGCGGCCATCGGGCAGGGCGCCGCACGAGATGCGCAGCGTCCGGCTCGAACCCGGATTCAGTCCCTATGCCGAAGGATCCTGCATGGTCAGGTTCGGCAATACCCACGTGCTGTGCACGGCGACCGTCGAGGAGACGGTGCCTTTCTTCCTGCGCAATTCGCGCACCGGCTGGGTGACCGCGGAATACGGCATGCTGCCGCGCTCGACCCATACCCGGACCGACCGCGAGGCGGCGCGCGGCAAGCAGTCGGGCCGGACCCAGGAGATCCAGCGCCTGATCGGGCGGTCCTTGCGCGCCGTCACCGACCTCGCCGCGATGGGCGAGCGACAGGTGCGCATCGACTGCGACGTGATCCAGGCCGACGGCGGAACCCGGACCGCCTCGATCACCGGCTCGTGGGTGGCGCTCAACCTCGCCTTCGCCCGCCTGGTGGAAAAGGGCGCACTCAAGGCGATCCCGCTGACCGACTCGGTCGCGGCGGTGAGCTGCGGCATCTGGCAGGGGGTCAGCGTGCTCGACCTCGATTACGCCGAGGACAGCGCGGCCGACGCCGACGCCAATTTCGTGCTGACCGGCAAGGGCGGCATCGTCGAGGTGCAGGGCACCGCCGAAACCGAGCCGTTCGCGCGCGAAAAGCTGCTGGAGCTGCTCGACCTGGCGCAGGCCGGCACGGCTCATCTCGCCCGCATGCAGATCGACGCCGTCGAAGCCGTGCGGCGCAATCGCGACAACTGATGGACGAACCAATTGACGTTGAACTTGAGCCATCCCGCTCCCCCACCCGGCCACCCAACGACAGTATGCTCGGGGTGGCTGGATGGGGGAGCGGGATGGCGGAGTCACGCGCGATGAGCGCGAGCGCGGCATGAGCGCGCCGCGCCGATTCGCCGGCGGCCGGCTGGTGATCGCGAGCCACAATGCCGGCAAGGTGCGCGAGATCGCCGACTTGCTGCGCCCCTTCGCGGTCGAGGTGGTGTCGGCCGGCAGCCTCGGCCTCGACGAGCCGGAGGAGACCGGCGCGACGTTCCGCGCCAACGCCGAGCTCAAGGCGCGCGCCGCGGCGAAGGCCGCCGGGCTGCCGGCGCTGGCCGACGATTCCGGGCTGACCGTCACCGCGCTCGGCGGCGCGCCCGGGATCTATTCCGCCCGCTGGGCGGGCGACGCCAGGGACTTCTCGGTCGCGATGGCGCGGGTCTGGCGCGAGCTGGGCGGCGCGGCCGACCACGGCGCGGCCTTCATCGCCGCCCTGTCGCTGTGCTGGCCGGACGGCCATTGCGAAACCTTCGAAGGCCGGGTCGACGGCGCGCTGGTCTGGCCGCCGCGCGGCGACAAGGGCTTCGGCTACGACCCGATGTTCGTGCCGGCCGGCGGCGCGCTCACCTTCGGCGAGATGGAGCCCAACGCCAAGCACCGGATCAGCCACCGCGCCGACGCCTTCCGCAAGCTGGTCGCGGCCTGCTTCGCGTAGAAGAGCTCGGGGCTGGTCGCGCCGCCCCGGCGACACCATTTTGTGATGTCATGACAGTATCGCCGCAAAGAACGCCGGCACCGTCCACGGCTGCGCCGGCCGCGGATGCGCTCGGGCTGTACGTCCACTGGCCGTTCTGCCTCTCCAAGTGCCCGTATTGCGATTTCAACAGCCATGTGCGCGAGTGGATTCCGCAGGACCGCTGGCGCGAAGCCCTGCTCGCAGAATTGCGCTACTGGGCGGCGGTCACCGGGCGGCGACCGCTCGGCAGCATCTTTTTCGGCGGCGGCACGCCGTCGCTGATGCCGCCGGCGACCGTCGGATTGGTGATCGAGACGGCGCACAGCCTGTGGGATGCCGTGCCCGATATCGAGATCACGCTGGAAGCGAATCCGAGCTCGGTCGAGGCCGGACGGTTCCGCGATCTGCGCGCCGCCGGCGTCAATCGCGTCTCGCTCGGCGTCCAGGCGCTCGACGACGCATCACTGCGCTTCCTCGGCCGGCGTCACGGCGCATCGGAAGCCGTGGCCGCAGTGCGGCTGGCGGCGAGGATCTTTCCGCGCTTTTCCTTCGACCTGATTTACGCGCGCCCCGGCCAGACCGTCGCCGGCTGGCGCCGCGAGCTGGCCGACGCGCTCGGCATGGCGGGCGAGCACCTGTCGGTCTATCAGCTCACCATCGAGAAGGGCACGCCGTTCTACGCCGGCCATGCACGCGGCGAATTCGCGCTGCCCGACGAGGACACCCAGGCCGCGCTGTACGAGACCACGCAGGCGATGCTGGAAGACGCCGGCCTGCCGGCCTACGAGATTTCCAACCACGCGCGGCCGGGGGCGGAATGCCGTCACAACCTGGTCTACTGGACCGGAGGCGACTATGTCGGCGTCGGCCCGGGCGCGCACGGCCGCGTCACCATCGAAGGCATCGCGCATGCCACCGAGCAGACGCCATTGCCCGAGGCCTGGCTGGAGCGGGTCGAGCGCGATGGCCACGGCACGCGCCGGCGCACGCCGATCGACCGCGAGACGCGCATCGAGGAACTGCTGATGATGGGGCTGCGGCTCGCCACCGGCATCGATCGCGCGCGCTTCGCGCAACGCGCCAGCCGGGCGTTGGATGATGTGCTCGATCCGGCGAAACTTCAGCGTCTGATCGACGGCGGCTTCCTGCTGTCGGACGAAACCTCGCTGCGCGCCACGCCTGCCGGCCTGCAACGGCTCAACGCCGTGCTGGCGGCGCTGATCGCGTAGGCTTTCCTACTTCCCCCGCCTGAACAGCCCGTCGGGCGGCACGCTGCCGCCGTCGAGCATCGGGCCGAGCGGCCGGCCGCCGAAGATGTGGACGTGGAGGTGGAACACCTCCTGGTGCGCATTGCGTGCGTGATTGGCGAGGGCGCGGTAGCCGGTCTTGTCGACGCCGACGATGCGCGCGGTTTCGCCGACCGCGCGCCAGAAGCCGGCGATCTCGGCATCCGAGGCATTGCGCGAGAAATCGTCCATCGACACGTAGCGGCCCTTGGGGATCACCAGCACGTGCACCGGTGCCTGCGGGTTGATGTCGTGGAAGGCGAGTGCATGGTCGCTCTCGTAAACCTTCTTGCACGGCAGGTCGCCGCGCAGGATCTTGGCGAACACGTTGTTGTCGTCGTAGGCCGCCATCGTCGTCCTCTCCGTCGTCAGCGCCCGGTCGTCTGCTTCGAGCCGTCAAGGCTTTGCGCGCGCGGCCTTCTCGGCGATGCCGGAGGTGCCTTCGCGGCGACCGAGCTCGGCCCACACGTCGTCGGGCGCGATGCCGCACGCCGCCCACAGCACGAGCAGGTGATAGAGCAGGTCGGCGCTCTCGCGCACGGTCTGGGCGGAATCGTGCTGCAGCGCGGCGATCACGGTCTCGATCGACTCCTCGCCGAGCTTGCGCGCAACGGCGGGCGGCCCGCCGGCAAGCAGCTTCGCGGTATAGGAGGTTTCGGGATCGCCGCCCTTGCGCGCCGCGATCGTAGCGTAGAGCCGCGCCAGCACTTCCAGATCGCCGCCTTTTGCGCCCATTGCCCGCGCTCCGCTTTGTCAGATCGCCTTATCAGATCGCCCCGGCGCTGTCACGCAGGAGGCTAAAGGCGCACCGGAATCCCGGCGGCCGCCATGTGACGCTTGGCCTGGGCGATCGAGTAGGTGCCGAAATGAAAGATCGAGGCGGCGAGCACCGCGGTCGCATGGCCGTCG
>Ga0316628_100001816_pt1 | contig 15362 bp, 3 predicted proteins | sample OWC_Aug_M2_C1_D5_FD_207648 | JGI IMG/M metagenome (GOLD analysis project Ga0316628, IMG submission 207648) | Wetland soil microbial communities from Old Woman Creek delta, Ohio, United States - OWC_Aug_M2_C1_D5_C | ecosystem: Environmental > Terrestrial > Soil > Wetlands | place: USA: Ohio... | reverse complement strand
ACATACCCTCCAGGTCGATCACCCTGGGCATATTGAAACTGATATTTTCGGTGTCCAACTGCCACATGACATACATTCTTTTCTGTGCAGATGACATGGGGTAATATTCCTTAAATTCCACATTTTCGATGGAGAAAAATTTTTCCTTTTTCGATTCCCGAATAATTTCTGCCTGTTTTTCAATGGTTGGGTTATCGAAAATTTTTGCCATTGAAATTTTTATATCGAATTTTTTATGAATTTCAGCACTCAGCCTCATCGCGTTCAATGAATTTCCGCCCATCCAAAAAAAATGATGAATAATCCCGATCTTTTCTTTCGGAGGCCCCAAAACTTCTGACCACAGTTCCGCCAATTTGCTCTCCAATTCATCACGAGGTGAGATATAAGTCGGTTCATCTTTAACCGGGTCGGGCAATTGGTTATAATCCACTTTGCCGGTTGGATTCCTGGGGATTTTATCCATTTTTATTATTTTGGCCGGGATCATATAATCGGGTAATTGCCCGGATATATATTCCTTCACATCAGCCAACCATCTCTCTTCGGTGTGGCTGTTGTTCTCTTTCCCGGCGATATAGGCGCATAGTAGTTCATTGTGATGCAGCAAATCCACTTTTATCACTACGGCTTCAGTCACAGCAGGATGGGTTAATAATACATTCTCGATTTCTTCCAATTCAATTCGAATGCCGCGGATTTTTACCTGGCGATCGCTTCTGCCCAAAACTTCAAGATTACCATCCGGCAGCAGCCTTCCCAGGTCCCCGGTTTTATGGATCAGGTCATGGGGATCATTTCCGAAGGGATTGGGTATAAATCTCTCCTTATTTAAGGCCGGGTCATTGTAGTAGCCAAAAGTTCGATATGGGGTGCGAATATAGATATCACCCACCACCAAGGGTTTACATATTTTCAGGTTTTTATTTAAAATAATCACCCTGGCTCCTTTTATAGGCTCACCCACCGGTATTCTTTCTTTTTTGACATCGGATTCCCGGATAAAATAGCAGGTTTTAGCCAGGGTGGTTTCGGAGGTTCCCCACAAATTAACCAAACGGATGCGTTCAGCAAAGGTCTTATACCAATCCACCAGGTCCACAGGATGGATGGGTTCTCCTGAAAGCAATACAAACTTCAGCGCAGGAAAGTCTTCCCCGGTTAAAGAGCCGTCCCTGGAATTGAATAAGCGAAATAAAGATGGGACGCAGTGGATCAAGTTGATCCCGGTTTTATTCACCCAATGGATTAAATCCGCTGAATTTAAGAGGATGTTTTTATCCGGAGGAATGCAGATAACACCGCCAGAGCAAAGGGGGGCCAATATATCTCTTAAATAAGCATCGAAACCGGGATTAATAAACTGGCTGAAACGAAAGGTTTCATCGATGCCAAAGGTAGTGATTTCCCAGTCGATAAAGTGCAGGAGTCCCTTATTCTTGCCAATGATAGCCCTGGGTGTTCCTGTGGTTCCCGAAGTAAAATAAACATAAATTTTATCTTCCGGCCGGTATTGAACAGTCGGTGGATCGATAAAAAGGGAGGGCCCCTTCGTTGAAAATATATTTTCTATTAGAAAAAACTCTACATCGCGATTTTGCATTTCAGGGGTACCAAAGGTTCCCACTAAAGAATCATTAAAGCCGATCTTCCTATCGGTTATGACGAATTTTGTGTCCGTCGCTTTTATCATCACTCTTATTCTATTTACCGGCAAGCCAGTATCCAGGGGGATAAATACGCATCCTGCTTTCAAAATCCCGATCATGGTGATGATGAGATTTTCTTTGTCATCCAGCAAAACCCCGATAAATGTTTCTTTCCCAATTCCCTGGTTTATCATCCATTGGGCAATGTGGTTAGAACGTTTGTCCAACTCGGCGTAGCTTAAAAACCTACTGTTACGTTCGACAGCGATTTTATCGTGAAATTTTTTGAAGGCATCAATCAAACTGTTTTGTAAAATCTTTTCAGCCATCTTTATACCTAATACCTAACCTATTCATAATTTAAAGAGTCCACCGGGTTTTTCAATGCAACCTTGACCGCTTGAACCCCGACAATTAGCACGGCAATTCCCAGTGAAAAGGCAGCAGCCCCCACAAATATCCACCAGCTTAAATCGGTTCGAGCAGCATAAAACCGCAGGAAAAAATTCATTAGCAGGTAAGCAGAAACCCAGGCCAAAGCATTGGCTGCCAGGATCAGCCTAACAAATTCCTTTAACAGCATTTTTATTATTGCTGGTACGGAAGCGCCGAATACCTTCCTTAAGGCTACTTCATTGGTTCTTCGTTCAACCATAAAAAAAGCCAGCCCCAATAACCCAAGACAGGAAATGACTATCGCCAGGAAAGCAGCGGATCCAATCAGTCGCCCCACCTTCTCCTCACCTTCATATAGATTTTCGTATTCATCTTCCAGGAAACTATACTCAAACAGGTAGCCGGGATTAATTTTTTTATATATACTTTCCACATATTTTACGGTGTCCTGGATATTCTTTGGGCTAACTCGAATAAAAATGTGACGATAGACGATTAAGCCACCCGTCATGCCCTGGTTACTCATCATTACCAGTGGTTGAATCTGATGATGGAGGGGGAGGAAATTGAAATTTTTTACCACCCCGACAATTGTGTAGTTTTTCTGAAAACCAAGCTGTGATAATCGTTTTCCTATGGGGTCTTTCATCCCCATAGCTTCAACCGCTTTTTCATTGACCACAACGGCCTGGATATCGGAAAATTCCTTAGAATAAAATCGCCCCTGAACCATGGGTATTTTAAATGTATCGGTATAATCATATCCGAATAGGGCAAATCCCATTAGTAGTTCGCGGGTGGAATTCTCCCCTTCCCATTCCCAGCCTCCGGTAAGTTCATTGATCATTGAGGGGACATGGGAAGAAATAGTCACATTTAAAATATTGGGGTTTTTTAACCACTCGTTCTTCATGGTAAAATAGTTCTTCGCTATATTTTCGCTGAGAGGAATGCGGATAATATTTTCTTTATTTATGCCCCAATCCCTATTTTTGATATAGTAAAGTTGTTTATAAACCACGGTTGTACTTATGATTAAGAAAACCGAGATTGAGAACTGCACAAACACCAGTAATTTTCTGAGTCGCCCTTTTCTTCCCCTGGATTTGCTCATTCCGCTTAATATATTCGCCGGTTGGAAAGATGAAAGCAATAAAGCGGGGTAGCTGCCGGCCAGTAAACAGGTAAAAAGAGCAATACTAATAAGAGCCAGGAGCATATCCGAGGTGAAAATATCCAGGGTCAATTGTTTCCTGGCAAGTTCATTAAAAGCAGGCAGCGCCAACATCGTCCAGGATATGGCCAATATCATGGCGGCGGCTACCATTAATCCGAACTCCCCATAGAACTGTTTGATAAGCATTATGCGCGAGGCACCTACCACTTTCCTTATACCGATCTCCCTGGTACGGGTGGAAGTACGCCCGGTGGAAAGGTTAATAAAATTAATACAGGCAATGATTAACACAAACAAAGCAATGATTGAAAAAAAGACAACAAATATGATCATCCCTCCATTGCCGTCGATGGAATAAAGATGCCAATCCGTTACCGGATGCAGGAAAAGGTCCCTGATATTTCCTTTCGACATATATCGTCTATAAAGGTCAAATATTTTTTCGGATACTTGCTTATAGGAGGCGTTTTTTTGCAACTGCACAAAGGTAAGTAAATTGCTGAGTCCCCATTCATTAAGATTAAAACCCAGGTTTTTCAGGAAATCAAAGTGAATAAGGAAATCCATTTGCAGGGAAGACTGACGGGGAAAGTTTTTTAATACCGCAGATACTTTTAAATCAAAGGTGCCATTCATTGTCATGATCTTCCCGATGGGATCTTCCTGGGGGAAATACTTTTGGGCCATTTTTTCCGTAATAATCACCGAGGTGATATCAGTAAAGGGGCTTTTAGGATTGCCTTTGACTAGAGGGAATGTAAACATTTCGAAAAAAGAAGGGTCGACAAAATGGATGGATCCAGGGAAAATTTTATCGTTATATTTCATCACCCCACCTTTTTCGTATACTCTTGTGGTATTGATAATCTCGGGATAATCTTTCTTCAAATAATAGGCAATCGCAGAAGGTGTGTCGCTTAGTGTAAGGGTCCTGGTTTTAAAGTTCTGGTTTTGGGCCACCAAAAAGAGTTGATCTTTATTTACATGAAATCGATCATAACTGATTTCATCCCGGACCCATAAAAAGATAAGTATACTGCAGGCAAGTCCCAGGGAGAGCCCCAGTATGTTAATAAACGAATATCCTTTTTGCTTCCAGAGGTTTCTGAGAAAGGTCTTTAAATAACTGATAATCATAGTAAACTCCTTTATTTGTATTTGTTTTTCAAGCGATTAGGCTTTCTTTATCATTCATTTTCCAGGTCTTCACTAAATTCCGATCTTAAATTGGTTTCTTCTTCAAATATCATGGAAATTTCCGATAATTTTTTATCCGGGTCGGCTGCAACTGCAGCGACTATGTCTTTAAAATAGTCGATAAACCACTGAATTCTTTCCTTTTTGAAGAGGGCAGTGGAATATCCCATGGAAAAGGTGAGGTAAGGGCCGGGAATTTCTTGTAAACTCAAATCAAACCTTGTGGCTTCGGTTGAGAAGTCATAGGGTTTGATTTTCAAGGGAGATGGTTTTCCATCTTTACCCGGCTGCTTCCCGGAACTTTCCAGGTCCATGAATACCAACATGGCATCAAAAATAGGGTTTCGACTCAGGTCCCTCTGTTTCACCACTTTATCCACCAACTCATCAAACTGGAAATTCTGGTTATCGAAAGCCATTAAGGTATTTTCCCGCACGCGACCTAAGAATTCTTTAAAGGTCATTTCTCCTTCCACCTGGTTTCGCAATGCTATAGTGTTGACAAACATGCCGATGATATTTTCCAGGTCTTTGTGTTCCCTACCGGCTGCTGCAGTGCCCACCACGATATCTTCCTGCCCGCTTAAATTGGAAAGCAGGATAGTGTATAGGGCCAACACCACCATGAAGAGCGTGGCTCCTTGTTCCCGGGCGATGGTCTCCAGTGCTTCCGTCTCTTCTACGGTGATTTCAAAAAACAGGATGTCACCCGCAAAACTCTGCCTTGTCGGTCTCTTATAATCAGTGGGCAGTTGGAGCACGGGAATATTCCCTGAAAAAACTTTTAACCAATAGGCTTTTTGTTTCTCCATCACTTTTTCATTGAACTGTCGCTGATACCACTGGGCGAAATCCTTATACCGGAGGTTTAAGGATGGCAGATTTTCACCCACATAGAGGGAGGGCAATTCCCGCATAAAAATGTTATTTCCGATACCATCGGAAATGATATGGTGGGTGTCCAACATCAATACATGGGTATTCTTTGTTTCTTCCAGCTTTATCAGGGTAAGTCGGAAGAGCGGCAGTTGAGCCAGGTCAAAGGGTTTTACAAAGTGATCTACCATTTCCCGGGCTTCTTTTTCACCGGTTTCATAATAATTGATGGCAAAAACGGTTTGCTCAAGGGAGTGAACTCTCTGCACCGGGGGACCATCCAGCATTTCAAAAGTGGTGCGCAGCATTTCATGCCTCCCGGCCAATTTTTTAGTGGCGGTTTCCAGTCTTTTTATATCGATATCCCCTTCCAATAAGACCACGAACGTTTGGTTATATGCCGTGCTGTTAATATCAATCTGCTGCATAATGTATATTCGTCTCTGCCCCCCTGATAATACATAATATTCTTTCTCTTCCAGGGGCTGCAATGGGTAGAATTCATAGGCTTCGGCAGTATGGATATATTCGGCCAGGCTTTCGATGGTGGGACGGTTAAACAATTCCATCAACGGTATTTCTTTTGCCAATTTTTTTTGAATAACGGATATAACACTAGTGGCTGTTAATGAATTACCGCCCAATTCAAAAAAATCGTCCCGGATGCCCACCGGATGAATTCCTAAAAAGGTTTGAAAAATGTCGACAAGTTGCTGTTGGACTTCATTCCGGGGGGCCAAATACGTACTGGTCAATTCGGGTCTCTGGTAATAACTTTCAGCCGGTACCGTTTCTGCCGCTGACCCGGATAATTCCTGGGGCTTCCGGCTATTCATCTGCCGGAGCAGCATCCCCAGGTCCGTGGGTGACACCGCCACCACCGGAAACGATCCCTCCAGCACCCGGTTAAGTATGGCAACCCCTTCCGGCGGTAAGATGGCAAAGGGAGCTATTGCCTGCATTTGCGCCTCGAATTTTTCTTTGTTTTCTTTGTAAAACTGCTTAAAATAATTCACGGTCATACCCACCTCCAGCCAATCAGACCAATTAACCGTTACAGTGAAACAGGTATTGGTGCGGGTGGTTCGACCGGGATAAGTTTTATAATAGGCAAAGGCTTCTAAGAACTGGTTGGCTGCGACAAATCCCACCTGGCCAAATCTATCCTTGTAAAGCACATTAGTGATTGAAGAGAAAAGAATAAGAAAATCCAGGTCACTATTCTTGAAAAGCTCATCCAGCACCAGGGTTCCTTTGACTTTTGCGGCCATTGCGTCGGCGGTCATTTGCCATGATCTTCTCTGGATCACGCCGCCGTAATCGATAACACCGACAGTATGGAAGACCCCGGCGATGGGACCGAACCGCTCCGCTGCGGAAGTCACCACGGCTTGCATCTGCTGAAAATCGGCCGCATCGGCACTGGCAACCATGACTTTGGCACCGGACTTTTCAAACTCTTTTATTTTCCGTATTTTGCGGCTTATGTCATCTGTTTCATCATGGGTGTGCTGGGTTAACCAATCGTCCCATTCCTCCGGGGGAGGAAAAAACGAACGTCCGGTCAAGACCAACCTGGCTTTTAATACTTTTGCCAGGTGCTCAGCCAGGGTAAAGCCGATTCCTCCAAGCCCGCCGGTGATAAGATAAACCCCTTGCTCTTTTAAGCGCCGGGTTAATTTTCCCGGTCCCTCCAGGCGCATCGGTATTTGCCTTTGTTTCCAGCGATGACTTCCGCGCAGGGCAATAACGGCCTCGGAGGCTTCCGACATTAATTCGGCCAACAGGAGATCATATAAGCGATCGGTTCCCGGTCCCGGCGGTGGGATGACGATATCGATGCTGCGGCAGTTAATATTGGTGTATTCCAGGGGGATTACTTTAACAGCGCCCAATAGTGTCGCCTTCCAGAGGCATAATTGTTCGTTTCCCAATACCCCCTGCATATTGTCGGTAATAACCCCTATTTGCACCTCATCGGTAATGGATTGTTTTGCCAATGCCGACACGATACTCAACAGGCTGTATATCCCCAGGTCTTGAGTTCCATCAAGGTCTTTAAAGTTGAATTCCCCTGCGACCTTCCCCCCTGTACTCCAGAGATGTACAATCCTTTGGGGAATTTCATTTAATTTCCGGAGCGCTTCGATCAATGCGTCATAGTCACCCGGATGGCCCGGGTTAACCATATACTCCCCGTCATTTATTTTAGCAAACTCAGCCCCCAGTCTTACATATATCACCTGTTGAGCATACGCCTTCAATCGTTGGCCCAATTGCTCTCCAACCCCATCCGCGTCCAGGAATAAAAGCCAGTTATAGTCACAGCTAGACCTTTGGGATGCCTGGGAAACCGCGGGGATTTGTTCCCACAACGGGATATAGAACCAGTCTGCCATATCTGTTTTTCTCCGTAAAGGCGAATCTCCCGGGGGACTACCAATGTGCATACCGGTGAGTCCCTGGTCGAACCAGTACCTTTGACCCTCAAAGGGATAGGTGGGTAAGGATATACGGTATCTTTCCTCTCCAACCAAAATTCCGGTCCATTCTATTTTTTTCCCATGGAGCCATAAATTTCCCAGCCCGTTCAGCAGGTAATAGTCATCCCTGGCATTTTCTTTCGGGTGCCTGACCAGGTTTACGACGGCTTGACCCGGGTTTTTATGGTTATGTGCCTTGATATGTTGTTTTACCAGTGAACTTAATGAATTCCCCGGGCCCACTTCGACAAAAATAGCCATCTCCTCTTTTAACAACTCCTCTATACCGGTGGAAAAATTTACCGTCTGTCTCAGGTGTCTCGACCAATACGTGGGGTCGGCAATTTCACCGCTTGTTATTATTTTACCGGTAACATTAGATATATAAGGTATTTCGGGTTCATTTACCCTTTGTCTTTTTACTGCTTCTTCAAATTTACTTAAAATCGGGTCCATCATTCCCGAATGAAAGGCGTGAGATGTATGGAGAGTGCTGGTCTTATATCCTTTTTCCTTCAATTGTTTTTCAAAAACCTCCATTGCCCGGTAAGGCCCGGAAACAACACAAAGCGACGGGGCGTTCACTGCTGCCAGCGATATATCGCGGTTTAACGTTAATAGGGATCTTAATTCGTCTTCCTGTATCTTTACACTTAGCATTGAGCCACCGGGCAGCTCTTGCATGGATTGGCCCCTTGCTACCACCAGCTCCAGTGCGCTTTCCAGTGAAAAAACACCGGATATACAGGCAGCCGTGTATTCGCCGATACTGTGTCCGATCATAGCGTGAGGCTCGATTCCCCAGGCCATTAATAACCTGGCCAGGGCATATTCAAAAATAAAAAGAACCGGCTGGGCAATTTTTGTTTGGTTGATATAGGAATTATAGGACCTATCAGACCTATCAGACCTATTATACCCATCGGAACTATCGGACCTGGAGAGTGGATAAAGGATTTCTTTAATATCATCATCCGTGAGCCCCTTTAGTATGTTAAAACAGCGGTCCATTTCCCCACGAAAAACCGGTTCGGTGCGGTACAGGTCTAATCCCATGTTAACATATTGTGCACCCTGGCCGGGAAATATAAATATGATAGGCGGGTCTTCGGTTTTGGTCCGGAAGGTGTGTACTTTCCCGGATAGGGAGGAAAGTTCACTGACAGCCTCCTGGAGGGCAGCACATACCAGCATCCGCCTGTATCGAAAGGCTTGTCTCCCTACCTGGAGTGTATAAGCCGCATCAGTCAGGGTTGGACCAGGATTAGTGGGATTCTCATGATTACCGCGATTTTCTTTTAAAAAATTTACCAGGTTTTCAGTCATTTTTTCCAGTGCGGATTGGGTTTTGGCGGATAAGAGGATTAATTGATGTTTCGGGGCCTGGGAGACTTTGCCGGGTGTCCGCCGGGGGGCTTCCTCAAGGATAAGATGGGCATTGCTGCCGCCAATGCCAAAGGAACTGACACCGGCTCGTAACGGCCCTTCATTATTTTTCCAGGGTCGTAATTCCGTATTGACGTAGAAGGGGCTGTTTTCGAAATCAATTTCCGGGTTAGGGCTCTGGTAATGCAGGGATGGTGGGATTAGCCGATGTTTTAAGGCCAGCACGGTCTTGATAAAACCGGCGACGCCAGCGGCAGTATCCAGGTGACCGATATTGGTTTTAACTGTACCGATGGCACAATATCCTTTTTTATCCGCGCTAAAGGCTTTTTTTAAAGCGGAGACTTCGATGGGGTCTCCCAGGGGAGTAGCGGTGCCATGGGTCTCGATATACCCGATACTTTCCGGGGAAACCCGGGCCAGTTTTTGAGCGCTTCGGATCACATTGGTTTCTCCTTTTGTCCCGGGGGCCGTGAAATCCACTTTAATCATGCCGTCATTATTGATAGCCGAACCCTTTACCTGGGCATAAATATGGTCACCATCCGAGATTGCATCTTTGGCTCGTTTCAACACCACAACGCCGGCACCTTCGCCGAAGATAGTACCTTTGGCCCTGGCATCAAAGGCACGTAAGTGTCCGTCCGGTGAAAAAATTCCCCCCTCCCCATAGAGATAACCACTGGGCTGCATCATCGTAATACACACACCCCCGGCCAATGCCATGCTGCATTCCCCTGTGATCAGGGCTCGACAGGCCAGGTGAATGGCTGTCAATGATGTCGAGCAGGCGGTAAACACGGTAAAACTGGGCCCCCTCAAATCCAACTTATGCGATATCCGATTGGTCAACAAATTACTATTATCCAGCAGTGACCTGGCAAAATCCCCCAGGACATTGCCTTTCCCGGATAAAACCGACCGGGTTTGCCAATTGAAACTGTCGGTAGAGCCGGCATATACCCCAATTAATCCTTTGTAGGTGGAGGGATTATAACCGGCATCCTCCAGGGCCTGCCATGAAATAACATGAAAGAGCCGTACCTGGGGCTCCATCACTTCGGCTTCCCGGGGAGAATAACCAAAGAATGCCGAATCAAAATATTCTTTATCTTGAAGAATACCATTGGCTTTTACATAGTTGGGATTATTTACTAACTCGGCACTGAAGCCGGCTTCTTCAAGCTCTTTCCCGGAAAAAAATGAGATGCTTTCCACCCCGTTTTTTAAATTTTTCCAGAACTCATTGATATTATTTGCCCCGGGAAACCGCCCCGCCATACCGATAACGGCGATTTCCAGGCCAGTTGGCGTGTCTTTTTCTTTTTTTTCGCTCATTTTGATTACTATTTTAAAAAATTATTCATCATCTCTTAATAATTCGATGGAATCATATAATAATTCTTCGGATCTTTCCAGGTCTAATGATTCTTCATTTTCCTCATCCGTTACTGTCTCTTCTTTTTCTTCCTGTTCCAGGTACCGGCCCAAGGAAAGTATAGTGGGGTTTTCAAACATACTGACGATCGGAATAGTCTTATTAACTGCCTCTCGTAACAGGCCGTTAATACGTATAATGGTCAACGAGGTGAGACCGAATTCGAAGAAGTTATCATTGATTCCCACTTTTTCATACCCGAAAAATTTTTTCAAAATATCGGCAAAAATTTTTTCAAATTCAGTTCGGGGCGGTTCATATTCGGTACTTAATTCCGGCCTGGGGTAAGCGGTTCCGGAAAAGGTTTCGACAGTAGTAATATCCTCGGGCTTTGCATTTATTGCCACCAGGAACTGTTTCATTCGCATGAATAAATCCCTTGTGGAAATTACCGTTTGGGGAAATTGATGCTGGAGTACAGAGAGAAATACGGCCACCCCTTCGGGGTTTGCAATGCCATCTTTGAGCACATCCTGGGCGTCAGCGATGCCTTTCTCTTTCTCAAAGAACCGCGCCGCTTCAACCCCCATACCCACTTCCCGCCACACATCCCAATTAATGGCGGTGGTTAATTTCCACTTACCGCTGGCGTTTGATTTTCGATGGGCAAAAGCATCTTGAAAGGCATTGGCCGAGCAATAGCCAACCTGTCCTATGGGTACCACTATTGAGTTGAGGGAGGAACAGGAAATAAAAAAATCCAGGTTCACATCCCGTAAAATATCTGCCAGGACCAGTGTACCTTGTATTTTTGGGGCCAGGGCAGTATCGGTGTTTTCCCGGGTTCGCCGCGGGATCATGCCTCCATCGGCCAGTCCGGCCGAGTGAATGACACCGTTTATGGGGCCGAATCGTTTCCAGGCTGCGTCCTTCACCTTCTGCATTTGTTCCGGGTCAGCCACATCGGCACTGCATACTAGCACCTGGCCGCCCAACCTTTCCAGGGCCTGCACCTTCCTGATTTTTTGACTGAGGTTATCTTGCTCGTTATGGGTATCCAGCCACTGCTGCCATTGGTCCCGGGGAGGAAACGGGGAACGGCCGATAAGGATCAATCGGGCATGAACGCCGGATGCCAACGCCTCTGCCATCACATAACCAATACCGCCAATCCCCCCGGTTATCAGGTATACCCCGCCTTCCCGCAGCCGGGAACATTGACCGGGGCCTGACGGGGCTTTTAACCGATGTGGCTCCAGGGTTGGCTCCCACCGGTACCCACCCCGGTAGGAAATAACCGGGTCAGGAAGTCCCAGGGCAAATTCCGTCAATAACTGGTCCCAAACAATTTCTCTTTGGGGGGAGCCTATTTCGGTTCCAGGATCAGCAATATCGATACAAGAACAGCTAATATTCCGATATTCGAGGGGAATCACCCGAACAGGTCCTATTACCAGCGCTTTCTCCGGGAATACCTCTTCTTCACCGGTGATATTAAACAAATGATTGGTAACTACGGCAATTTGAAAGGAATTACTCAGATTTTTTTTCCCAATACTCTGGGCCAGGTATATCATGCTGTAAAATAAGCGGTCCAGTACCTGGTCGATGGCTTCCCGGTTGAAGTGGTCGCCGATGGGGGGAGGAGTTGTGACCCCCCACAGGTGAACGATCCGCCCGGGGATTTTGTTCAGCCGGTGAAATTCTTTAAACAGGGCATCATAATCTGTATTTTTTGCGGGATTAACGGTATAGACCAGTTCCCGGATTTTGCCAAAGGTGGTTCCCGGTTTGACCACTATCAGCTCTTGATTATCCCTGGTTAATCGTTCCACCAGGTGATCCGCCACCCCGCAGCCATCTGCAAAAATCAGCCAGCAGTGCTTGACAGGGGGTGTGGGCGTTCGAGGTTGAAGTAAGATCGAACGTTTCCATGAGGGAATATAAAACCAATCGGCAGTATCTGGTTTTCTCCAGGGGCCGGCGCTCCTGGTGAACTTTTGCTCCGCTAGTTCGAAGGGGCTGCCTTCGATCCAATAAGACTGCTGTTCAAAGGGATAAGTGGGTAGGGGCAGCCGGTACCGCTTCTGCCCGGCCTGGAATTCCTGCCAATCAATGGTTACCCCCAGTCGCCATAATCGACCCACCTGGTTTAGTAAATGACGGCTGGCTGATATAGTTTCATGAGGCGGCGTTGAGCCTTCGACCAGGGAATAAATCGGACCGGTTTCAAGTTCCACCGAACCTATGGCCACAAAAATCGGGGCGGGTTCTTTGGGCAACCGCTTGATTCTCTCTGCAATGCTTGCGTTATCCTGCCCCTTATCGGGAAGGGCCTCGTACCTGGGATTCCTACCCTGTTCCCTAATTATCCATGTGCCGGTGGTACCTGGTATCAATGGAATCCCCGGGTTTTTTAATGTCAAGCCGTCAATCTTTTCTCCATTCACCAATATTCTTAAGGCATGATCCAGGGAAAAAACCCCGGACAAACAAGCAGCGACATATTCGCCAACACCTTCCCCCACCAGGGCAGAAGGTTTTATCCCCCAGCGAATCAATAAAGAGGCCAGCGCATATTCAATGATAAATATCCGCAGTTGAGTGATTTCCGTTTGGTTAATATCGGACGTAGAGGGTTTATAAGATATATTGGCTGCACCAGGCACCTGGGAAGAATAAAAAATTTCTTTTATATTGTAATCGACCAGGGTGTCAAGTATATCAAAGCATCGGTCCATTTCATGCCGGAAAGTAAGGTGGGTGCGATACAATTCCATTATGGCACTTATAATCGGAACTACAATTGGGGGCAATATAAATACCACTGGCCTCTTCTCCGGGTATACACCGGATATGGCAGGAGAACCGTAATAGGCTTTAGCTTCCGAATCAGGGGAAGATAAACATGCCACCGCTTCGTGTATGGTGGCGCACACTGCCATTCGCCGGTGCTGAAAAGCTTTACGCCCCACCTGCAGGGTATAGGCAGCATCTGCCAGGATTAGACCGGGATTTAACGGATTTTCCTGATTATCATGATTCAAAAGATTATTTTGAAAATATTCCACTAAATTAATTGTTATTTTATCCAGGGCAGTTTTGGTTTTGGCAGATAGTAGGATTAACTGGCATTCTTCATTGCCTATGGTCTGCCTCTCGTGGCCCGGGCGCGGAGCTTCTTCAAGTATGACGTGGGCATTGGTGCCACCCAGGCCAAAAGAGCTTACCCCGGCTCGCCGGGGAGTTGTTCCCGGTTCCCATACCGAGGCCGAGGCATTGACATAAAACGGACTGGCTATAAAATCGATTTTCGGGTTGGGTGTTTCAAAATACAAACTGGGGGGGATCAAACGGTGCTTTAAGGCCAACACGGTTTTTATAAAACCGGCGACACCCGCGGCATGATTCAGGTGCCCTACATTGGTTTTTACTGAACCGATGGCGCAATAACCTTTTTTATCGGTATTAAAGGCTAGTTTCAAAGCTTCAACCTCAACGGGATCACCCAACTCCGTACCGGTTCCATGAGTTTCCACATAAGTAATACTTTCCGGTTCGACTTCTGCCATGCGTACAGCGGCCCGGATGACTTCCACCTGCCCATCGATGCTTGGAGCAGTAAAACCGACTTTTCGTGCGCCATCGTTATTAATGATAGAGCTTTTAACAATGGCATGGATAAAATCGCCGTGGTTTTCAGCATCTTCCAGGGCTTTGAGCAACACTATCCCACAGCCCTCTCCACCAACGGTGCCCCGGGCTTTTTCATCAAAGGCCCGGCAGTGCCCGTCCGGGGAGACTACAGCACCGTCGGAATAATAGTATCCTGTATTCCTTTCGGGGGCCAAGGCCACTCCCCCTGCAAGTGCCATATCACACTCACCGGATAAAAGCGCCCGGCAGGCCATGTGAATCGCTACCAACGAGGTCGAACATGCCGAGCCCAGGGATACACTGGGCCCCTTTAAATTGAGCCGGTAAGACAAACGAGTGGCTAAATAATCATGGTCCATTAAAATCCGCGAAACAAATTCTCCAAGCTCAACCATTTTGCCGGATACCAGACTCAAGCTCCGCCAATAAAAATTATCCGATCCGCCTACGTAACATCCCACCAGCCCAGAGTAGGAATCAGGATTATACCCGGCATTCTCCAGGGCCTCCCAGGCATATTCGTGTAACTTTCTTAATTGGGGTTCCATAATCACAGCTTCATTGGGGAGATAACCAAAAAACGTGGCATCAAATAGTGTTTTGTCTTCGAGAAATCCCCCTTTGCACCTCACATAATTGCCCGGTAGATTCGTGGGGTCTATCCCTTTTTCTTTTAACTCTTCGTCGGTCTGGAAAACAATCGATTCCGCGCCATTTTTCAAATTATTCCAGAATTCATCGATATTTTTTGCCCCGGGAAAGACCCCAGCCATTCCTATAACAGCAATCTCATAACCGGTTCGAGTTTCCATTATTTCTTGCCTCCGGCAGCCAGGGGGTTCTTTTTGAAAAAACCACCCCCTGGACCCCCGCAAAAACTTTTTATTCGTTTTCTCTCATTTTTTTCTTTAAACTTTTTAATTTCTGTCTTTTTTTATCCTCTGCCTGGTATCGCTCCTCTTGGAGAACAAGAGAATCCTCCTGGCTTTCTCCCTGGTTGATATACCTGGCTAATGACTCGATGCTGGTATACCTGAACATGGTTAATACCTGGAAATCCCGTTGGAATGACTCTTTCAACTTACCGATGACATGCATAATCTTTATGGAATTCCCGCCCAATTCAAAAAAGTTATCATGGATACTTACCTTATCTACTTTCA